>Ga0155953_1061_pt2 | contig 37978 bp, 43 predicted proteins | sample RifCSPlowO2_02_FD_107607 | JGI IMG/M metagenome (GOLD analysis project Ga0155953, IMG submission 107607) | Betaproteobacteria bacterium RIFCSPLOWO2_02_FULL_63_19
CGTTCCGAGCTCGCTCGGCGCATGCAAAAGGGCGTCGCGATCATACCGACCGCGCCCGAGCGCATCCGCAATCGCGACAGCGATTACCTTTACCGATTCGACAGTTATTTCTACTACCTGACGGGCTTTCAAGAACCCGAAGCACTGCTCGTCGTCATCGCCGGCTCCGACGCGAGGTCGATACTGTTCTGTCGGGACAAGAACCCCGAGCGTGAACTCTGGGACGGGTTCCGGCACGGTCCGGATGGAGCCAGGGATGCTTTTGGAATCGATGAAACTGCATCCATTGGCACGCTCGAGGAGGCGATTCCCAGGCTGATCGCCGACCGGCACGCGCTGTTCTACGCCCCGGGAGCCGATGCAGGATGGGATGCGCGCGTAATGAACTGGCTGAATCAGGTTCGCGCCCAGTCGCGTACCGGCGTCAGAGCGCCCAGTGAAATACGCGACGTGCGAGCGATCCTCGATGAAATGCGACTTTTCAAGGACGATACCGAACTGGCCACGATGCGCCGCGCGGCCGCAATCTCCGCGGTGGCGCACCAGCGCGCCATGCAGGTCACACGCCCGGGAAGGAATGAATTCGAGATCGAGGCCGAGTTGCTTTATCAGTTCCGCCGCGCCGGCTCACAGTTTCCCGCCTACTGGCCCATCGTCGCAGGAGGTCCCAATGCCTGCGTGCTGCACTATCGCGACAATCACGCGCCACTGTCGAGCGGAGACCTGCTGCTCATAGACGCTGGCTGCGAACTCGACGGTTACGCCGCGGACATCACGCGCACGTTCCCGGTCAACGGGCGATTTTCAAACGCACAGCGCGACATCTACGAACTGGTGCTCGCGGCGCAGGCTGCGGCGATCGACAAAGTCAGGCCCGGCAGCAACTGGAACGACCCGCACGAAGCCGCTGTACAGACGATCGCGCGCGGCTTGATCGATCTTGGCCTTTGCGACGGTCCGCTCGAGCGGGTCGTCGAAACCGAGGACTACAAGCGTTTCTACATGCACCGGACCGGCCACTGGCTGGGTCTGGACGTGCATGACGTCGGCGAGTACAAGATCGAGGGCAACTGGCGATCTTTGGAGCCGGGCATGACCCTTACGGTCGAGCCCGGCTGCTACATCCAGCCGGCGGACAATGTACCGGAGGCGTTCTGGAACATCGGCGTGCGGGTTGAGGACAATGTCCTGGTGACCGACGCCGGCTGCGAAGTGCTCACCGCCGCGACCCCAAAATCGGTGTCCGAGATCGAGTCGATGGTGGGCCGTGGCTGATGCGGAAATCACCGACATCTTGATCGCCGGCGGCGGCCCCGTCGGCATAATGCTCGCGCTCGCATTGCGCGGATCCGGCGCGTCAACGCTCCAGGTGCAGGTCGACCCTACGATGCAGGGCGAGCGTCCCATCGCGCTTTCCTACGGCAGCCGCCTGCTGCTGGAGGGCGTTGGTGCATGGCCCGAGTCTCCGCCCACGGCGATCTGTGAAATCCACGTCTCACAACAAGGCGGATTCGGCCGCACGCTGATCCGCGCCGCCGATTGCGAATTGCCGGCATTGGGTTACGTCGCGCCGTATTCGGCGATCCACGCCTGGTTGTCAGCCGCGGACGCTGTTCGTCGCGGTTTGGACGGCAAGGTGATCGGTTGGAAACCTGCGGCCGATCATATCGAAGTGCGCATCGGACTAAGCGCGGGCGGCGAGGCTCGCCGACGCGCGCGGATGCTGGTGCTTGCCGACGGGGGACATGCGGGACTCGAAGCAAGCGGCCGCGATTACGGCCAACACGCGGTCGTTGCCGACGTGCGCACCGAACAAGCGCATCACAACATCGCTTGGGAGAGATTTACCTCGGACGGTCCGATCGCGTTGCTGCCTTATGAGGACCGCCACGCCTTGGTCTGGAGCATCGACGCAGGCGCGGTCCGCGGGCTGCTCGAAATGCCGCAAACAGAATTTCTGCACCGGCTTGGCGCCGCTTTCGGCAGTCGCCTGGGTGCTTTCCTGGGTGCGGGCCCGCGTGCGGCGTTTCCGCTCGCACTCCGTCGACGGAGTGCCGACCCTTCCTCGCGCACCGTACTCGTCGGCAACGCCGCCCAGACGCTGCACCCCGTGGCCGGCCAGGGCCTCAACCTGGGTCTGCGCGACGCAGCGGAACTCGCGCGACTCGTCGGGTGCACTCCCAATGCCGAATTGGGAAGCATCGCGTTTCTCACGCGCTATTCGCTGCAGCGCAAACTGGACCGCGCTGCCGGAATCCACTTCACCGATGTTCTGGTCAGACTGTTCTCCAATTCCAGCGCGACGCTGGGCCTGGCTCGCGGCGCGGCACTCGCGTTGCTCGACGTGTTGCCGCCGGCACGAAAATTTCTTGCTCGCAGAATGATCTTCGGTGCGCGCGGTCTGCCGTAGCCCGCGTCATTGCGTCACAAACGCTGTCAAGTCCCCAACAATTCCTGATGTGAGCGATCATATTTTCGCAACGGCGGAAAAATTGTGCGCAATTCTGTTTTCTTTGAACGCGCAATCCGGTATAAGATTGTCTCCCCTCCCAGATCTGACACACCTCGCGCGCGACCATGCAAATCGGTTCCCACGTTTTGCCTAACAATCTCGTTGTCGCGCCGATGGCCGGCGTCACGGACCGCCCCTTCCGCCAGCTCTGCAGGAAATTCGGAGCCGGCCTCGCGATTTCCGAAATGGTCGCCTCGAATTCGCTGTTGCGGGGCAGCGAAAAGACCCGCCGGCGTGCCAACCATGACGGCGAAGCCGAACCCATTTCGGTTCAGATCGCCGGTGCCGATCCGCAAATGATGGCCGACGCGGCTCGCTACAACGTGCAGGAGGGTGCGCAGATCATCGACATCAACATGGGCTGCCCGGCGAAGAAAGTCTGCAGCGCCATGGCCGGTTCGGCGCTGCTGCGCGACGAAGCGCTGGTGGGGCGCATTCTCGAAGCGGTAGTCAGGGCAGTCGATGTTCCCGTGACCCTGAAGTTCCGCACCGGCTGGGACAGTCGGAACAGAAATGCGCTGCGAGTGACCAGAATCGCCGAGGAGAGCGGCATCAGGATGCTGTCGCTGCATGGCCGCACGCGTGCCTGCGGATTTTCCGGCAGGGCGGAATACGACACGATCCGCGCGGTCAAGGCGGCCAGCAGCTTGCCGGTGGTCGCCAATGGCGATATTTCAACCCCCGAACAGGCAAGACACGTTCTGGAACATACGCGCGCAGACGGCATAATGATCGGCCGCGCAGCGCAGGGCCGCCCCTGGATTTTTCGCGAAATCGCGCATTACCTCGCGACCGGCGAACGACTTCCCGCACCGCTCGTCTGCGAAATCCGCGAAGTGCTGCTGGGACACCTGCAGGATCTATACGCGTTCTACGGCCGCGAGCGCGGCGTCAAGGTCGCACGCAAGCACGTTTCCTGGTACACCAAGGGCCTTGCGGGTTCGGCAAGCTTCAGACATCACATGAATCAGCTCGATACCTGCGCGGAGCAGTTCGATGCGGTCAACGCTTTCTTCGAAAAGCTCGAGCAGCAGCATCGGCGATTGTGTTACGCGGACATCGTGGAAACGGACGTTGAATCGGAGGCGGCAGCATGAGCAGGGAGCAGGGGCCCCGCATAGCGGGGATGCGAGCGGCCGCGATTGCTGCCGGCCGCCGACACGACAGCACCCCGACACGACGGTACATATAAGAACAGAATTCCATGGGAGCCAGCAGCATGAGACAGACCAGCGAAATCGCGGATTGCATCCACCGATCGTTAGAACGTTACTTCAAGGACCTGGATGGAGAAAAGCCGCGCCGCATCTACGACATGGTGTTGAAGAACGTCGAGAAGCCCATGCTTGAACTGGTACTGGATCGCGCGGATGGCAACCAGACGGTCGCCGCGCAAATGCTGGGCATCAACCGCAACACACTGCGCAAGAAGATGCACGCCCTGAAAATCCGGCCCTGAGACAACGCGGAAGCTGCGCCTGCGCGCGCTCTGCTCCGGCACTGCCCACGGATCACCCGCAATGAACCAACCTGTGCGCCAAGCCCTGATCAGCGTTTCCGACAAGGAGGGGCTTATCGAATTCGCCCGCGGCCTGGCCGGATTCAACGTGCGAATCCTGTCCACTGGCGGGACGGCGAAGCTGCTGGCGGAGAACGGCATCCCGGTCAAGGAGGTTTCGGATCACACCGGTTTTCCTGAAATGCTCGACGGACGCGTGAAGACGTTGCATCCAAAGATTCATGGAGGCTTGCTGGCGCGGCGGGATGTTCCCGCGCACATGGCCGCAATCGAGCAGGCCGGCATCGAGCCCATCGATCTGGTCGTGGTCAATCTTTACCCATTCGCGAAGACCGTGGCCAGGCCCGATTGCACGCTGGACGAGGCGATCGAGAACATCGATATCGGCGGCCCGACCATGCTGCGCTCAGCAGCGAAGAACCACGGCGGCGTTGCGGTAGTCGTGGATCCATCCGACTACCCATCGTTGCTCGAGGAGATGGGCACCAACGAGGGCGCCATTAGCGCTGAAACACGCTTTGCACTGGCCAAGAAGGTGTTTGCTCACACCGCCGCATACGACGCAGCGATCAGCAACTATCTCACCGGGCTCGCCGCCGATGGCGCTCGCATGGCCTTCCCCGAGCGCCTGACCATTCAGTTCGAGAAACTGCAGGACATGCGCTATGGCGAGAACCCGCACCAGAGCGCGGCATTTTACCGCGACGCGACGCCGGTCCAGGGCAGCCTGGCAAGCTATCGTCAGCTGCAGGGCAAGGAACTGTCGTACAACAACGTCGCCGACAGCGATGCCGCATGGGAATGCGTAAAGACCTTCGATGAGCCGGCATGCGTCGTCATCAAGCATGCCAACCCCTGCGGCGCGGCGACGGCCAAGACTTTGAAGGAAGCCTACGAGCGCGCATTCGCTACCGACCCGGTGGCGGCATTTGGCGGCATCATCGCCGTCAACCGGCCGCTTGACGGCGCCGCAGCCGAGGCGATCTCCAAGCAGTTCGTCGAGGTCCTGATTGCCCCGGCGCTAACCGCGGCGGCACGAAAAGCGCTCTCGTCGAAGGCGAACGTGCGCGTGCTGGATGTCCCGATGGACACCGGTGCATCCGCCTTCGACATGAAGCGCGTTGGCGGCGGCCTGCTGGTTCAGTCGCTCGACCGGCGCAACGTCGCCGCCGCCGACCTGCGGGTGGTGACAAAGCTGGCGCCCACCGCAGTACAAATCGAACAGATGCTGTTCGCCTGGCGTGTCGCGAAGTTCGTGAAGTCCAATGCCATCGTCTTTTGCGGCGACATGCGCACCCTCGGCGTAGGCGCGGGACAGATGAGCCGCGTGGACAGCGCCCGTATCGCAGTGATCAAGGCCGGCAATTCCGGACTCTCGCTCGCCGGGTCGGTGGTCGCCTCCGACGCGTTCTTCCCCTTCCGCGACGGATTGGACGTCATCGCGCAGGCCGGCGCCAAGGCGGTCATCCAGCCCGGTGGCAGCATGCGCGACGATGAAGTCGTAGCGGCCGCCGACGAGCTGGGTCTGGCAATGGTGTTTACCGGCGTTCGCCACTTCCGCCATTGAAGCTGCTCGTCATCGGTTCCGGCGGACGCGAACACGCGATCGCGTGGCGGCTGGCGCAAAGCCCGCGCGTACAGAAAGTATTCGTCGCGCCCGGCAACGGCGGCACAGCGCTGGAGCCTGGCCTTGAAAATCTCAAGCTCGATTCGATCGAGGATCTGGCCGATTTCGCGCTGAAGGAGCAGGTTCATCTTACCGTGGTGGGACCGGAAGCGCCGTTGGCCGCAGGCGTCGTCGACCTGTTCCACAGCCGCGGCCTGCGCATCTTCGGGCCCAACCGCGCCTGCGCTCGGCTGGAAAGCTCCAAGGAGTTCGCCAAGGCGTTCATGCAGCGCCATGGCATACCGACGGCCGCATTTGCGTGTTTCACCGAACCGCAGGCCGCTCACGCCTACGTCGACGCGCGCGGCGCGCCCATCGTCATCAAGGCCGACGGGCTTGCCGCAGGCAAGGGCGTGGTCGTGGCTGCGAACCTCCAAGAGGCGCACGACGCGATCGACCGGATGCTCGTGGGGCATCTGATGGGCGATGCAGGAAATCGCGTCGTCATCGAAGACTGCCTCGAAGGCGAAGAGGCGAGCTTCATCGTCATGTGCGACGGCGAACACGTGCTTACGCTTGCCACAAGCCAGGACCACAAGAGGCTACTCGACGGCGACCGAGGCCCGAACACCGGTGGCATGGGTGCCTATTCGCCGGCACCCGTGGTTACGCCGAAAGTACACGCACGAGTCGTGCGCGAAGTGATCCAACCCGTGATGGCCGGTATGGCAGCCGAAGGCCACCGCTACTGCGGATTTCTCTACGCCGGGCTCATGATCGACAGGACGGGCGCTCCGAGAGTACTGGAATTCAACTGCCGCCTGGGCGACCCCGAAGCGCAGCCTATACTCATGCGACTCAAGAGCGACCTTTACGACCTGATGGAGCATGCCGTCGAATGCGGACTCGATGCGGTCGAGGCGGTTTGGGACCGGCGGGCGGCGCTCGGCGTCGTGCTGGCTGCAGCCGGCTACCCGGAGTCGCCCAGGAAAGGCGACCCGATCGAAGGCCTGCCGGCTCCGGTCGAGGATGTGCGCGTATTCCACGCCGGGAGCACCCTCGCCAACGGCAAACCCGTCACCAGCGGCGGGCGTGTCCTGTGCGTCACTGCGCTCGGCGACTCCGTCAAGATGGCGCGCGATCGCGCCTATCACGTCGTCGATGCCATACACTTCGAAGGCATGCAGTGCCGTCGCGACATCGGGCACCGTGCCATCGAAGCGCGCTAGCGGCCGCGCGTCGAAGCCGCCGAAGACCTAGGTCGATGCAGCGCGCTCGAACCTGAAGCTGCTGACCGGCTCCGCGGTGCCAATCCATTGAATATCGATCTCGTCAAGAATTTCCTGACCGGACTCCAGAACCGCATCGTCACGGAACTCGAGCGGCTGGACGGCAGTTCGTTTCGCAGCGACACGTGGCGGCGCAGCGAGGACCGATCCGGCGGCCTCGCGGGTGGCGGTGGCGACACCCGCATCATCGAGGAAGGTGCGCTGATCGAGCGCGGGGGGGTCGCCTACTCCCATGTGCGCGGCACCGAATTGCCCCCTACAGCGAGCGCCGCGCGACCTGAACTCGCCGGACGCGGCTTCGAGGCGATCGGGGTTTCCCTGGTGCTGCATCCGCGCAATCCTTACGTTCCGACGGTGCACATGAATGTGCGCTTCTTTGTCGCGCTCCGCGAGGGCGAAGCACCCGTATTCTGGTTCGGCGGCGGCATGGACCTCACGCCCTGTTACGGTTTCGAAGAAGACTGCGCCCATTTTCATCGGACCTGCAAGGCCGCGCTCGATCCTTTCGGTGAGGATCTTCATCCGCGCTTCAAACGCTGGTGCGATGAGTATTTCTACCTGAAACATCGCGGCGAACCACGCGGAATCGGCGGTATCTTTTTCGACGATCTCCACGAACCGGGATTCGACGAGTGCTTCGCGCTCATGAAGAGCGTAGGCGATCATTTTCTTCCTGCATACGTTCCGATTGCGGAAAAGCGCCGGCACACGAGTTTCGGCTCACGCGAGCGCGAGTTCCAGGCCTATCGACGCGGGCGCTACGTGGAGTTCAACCTGGTCTACGACCGGGGCACGCTCTTCGGATTGCAATCGGGCGGACGCACGGAATCCATACTCATGTCGCTGCCGCCCGTCGTGAAGTGGCGATACGACTGGAGGCCCGAAACGGGGAGCGCCGAGGCCCGCCTTTACGACGTTTTTCTCAAGCCCCGGGACTGGATCGCCCCGTCGGCCTGATCCGAAACCTGTGCCGCCGCACGATAGTGCCGGTTGGCGTCGTCGGCGAGCCCGATACGTTCGCACAGCTTGGCCAGCGCGACGTGTGCATCGCTTGAGCGATGAACCGTGAGACTCGCCTCGAGATAACTCCTGGACTTGCCCCAGAGCTCGCGCTTTGCGCACAGACGTCCGAGGCTCAACAACAGCTCCGCGTCCTGGGTGCGCTGTTCCAGCCAGGTTTCAGCGCGTTCGATGCGCGGTACCGCCTCGTCATCGCCACATTCGGCGTATTGCAGCACGAGATCCCTGTCCCACTCGGAGTTCAATGCATACTCGATGACCCCCCGCGCGGCGCGTTCGTCACCGACGCGCATCCAGGCTCGCGCCGCTGCGGCGGCGATCCGGGGCACGCGCCTCTCGGCCGCCGGTACCGATCGCAAGTAATCGGCGAGCCCGAGCGCATCGAGCCCCTCGCGCGACAGCATTGCGACGCGAGCATTGATGACCACGCCTTCGAGTGCCTCGCGCGGCATCGAGTCGTCCCTCTCCAACTGTTGCGCAATCCGGATGACCTCGCTCCAGTTCCCGACGCCCTGCTCCGCGCGCAACAGCGCCGACAGCATGGCGAAATGGCGTGCGCCTCCCGCCTGCAGTTCCCGAAGCACCGCACGCGCTTCGTCGAAACGGCGCTCCCCGAGCAGGAATTCGGCCTCGGTCGCCAGCGTCGCCTGCCGCCAGTCGGCTTCGGCTGAATGCGCTTTCTCGATCCATTTGTCGCGCCGCACGAATTCGCGCTGGCGCTGCGCTGCGCTCGCCGCGACGATCGCCGCGAGCGCCTGCGGCCGCCCGAGTTCGTATGCACGTGAAGCAAATTTCGTCGCCCGCGGATAACGTCCTTCGTACAACGCCTGCAATGACTGCTCGATAGCCTCACGAGCGCGGGTCTCGCGCCGGTGGATGCGGTATGCGCGCACGTACGCCGGCAGCCCGAGCGTGTGCGCAATGACGCGAACCAGAAAATAGGCGCCAACAAAACCGGCGACGAGCAGCGCCACAAAGAGATTGAGCGACAGGTCGACCCGCCAGGGCGGATACAGGAACAGCACGTGGCCGTCGTTCTCATGCATCGCGACCGACAGGCCCGCCGCCAGCGCAAACGCGGCGATCAGCCACAGCAGCCCCCTCATCGCGCAACCTTCTCTCGCGACACCTTGTAATTTCTAACAGCCTCCAGGCTATCGCTGATATTTGGCAGATCGATATCGATACCGCTGGCCGCGATCTGCTTGAGGTTCGCGAGCGCAGCCGCGACGTGGCGCGCGCGCACGTCAAAATAGCGCCTGATCCACGCTGAAGCCTGATTGAGATCGGCGCGAAAGACGTTCTGGTCGCGCGAAAGCAGCGCAAGCCTGGCGTTGAGCAAGCGCAGTTTGAGGTTCTCGCGCATAAAGAAGGATTGGGAAGGCGACAGCAGCGGCGGTGCGGGATTTTCGAGCTTGCTCACGCGCACGAGCTGCCTGAGTTCGCTCCATATGTCCGATCCCAGGCGCTTCCAGAATCCTTCCTCCGAGCGCGCTTTGGAGCGGGACGGCTCCGACCTCGGCAACTCCACCGTCGCGAGCGGCAACCTGTCCACACTCGCAATCACCTGATCGAGCCGCACGGCGAGCCCCGCGATGTCCACGCCGGGAGTTCCCTTCAAGCGCTCGATGTCGCGGGCGAGCACCTTGCGCAGCGGAACGAATTGCGGGCGGTTCGAACGCGCAAGGCGAGAATCCGCGGTCTGCAGTGCGGCCAGGGCCGCATTCACGCTGCCGGCGAGCTGAAGCTGCTGTACCGCTATGGCGAGAATCTGCTCTACCTCGGTCAGAACCCACTCGTCACGACTGCGCGACAGCTCCTGGTAGAGCGCCTCGAGAGCCACTTGCTGATTCTGGGATTCGACCAGTTTTGCCTCGATCTGAGCGAGCCTGGACTGGGCTTCGCGGACCGCCTCCTGGGCCTGACGCGCAGTGTTTCTGGCGTCGCGACTATCGTTATCGCTGTCACGCAGCCGGCGGGCAAGCTCTTCGCGCAATGCCGTGCTGTGGAGCCCGGCGTCGTACCATTGCCACGCGACGAAAGCAGCCAGCAGGACCAGCGCGATGGCAAGCAGGTTGGCCAAACGCGCCATCGGCAGGCGTGTGCCGACCGGATCGGGTCTTGTCAGCGCGCTTTGTTCTTCCATGTGGGGTGCCGGGCGAATCCGCTTGACGGAATTCACACTTTAGCAAAAAAGGCGACGAGTGCTTCTACCAGCGCTTCGTCGCCGGCTGCGGTGACGATCACGCGCCCGACGTTTCGCGATCGTGCGGCCTCGCCAACGCGCGGATGCGGTACAAAGACGGGCGTAGTGCGAAGCAGCGCCGGACCCGAGGTCCCACTGTCGCCCAGCATCGCAAACAGATTCTCCAATCCCTCGACGCTGGTGATGGACACGGCATCGATTCCGCCGCGCTCCCAGCGCTCAACCAGTGCGCCCGCGTCGGTCCGCGGCCGGGCACGCCTGTAGCACTGCGCGTATTCGACCTTTGCTCCGCGCTCGATCAGCACTTCCCGAAGCGCCTCGCGGCCCCCCTGCCCGCGAAAGATCACGATGCGACGTCCGGCAACTTCGGCCAGTTCGGGAAGCGCAGCGAGCGCCTCGCTATCACCGCGCCCCTGCGGCGCCAACACTTCGGCAATGCCGATCCGGCGCAGCGCTTGGGCCGTTTCACTTCCCACCGCAGCGAAATTCATCCGGGGTGGCCACGCCCGGCGTGCGCTCACAGCGGCGTTGGCCATCCGGACTGCCGTCGGACTCACGAAAACCGCGGTGTCGAACGCATCGAGGTCGTTTATCGCCGCATCCAGCGCAGCGCCATCGTCGGGCGGAAGAATCTCGATCGCAGGCAACAGCACTGCTTCGCCGCCGCTGGCGCCGAGCAGTGCCGCCAGCCGCTCGGCCACGCCGGCCGGGCGCGTTACGAGCACCGCGCGCCCGGTCAGTGCGGAGCTCATTGAATCGATGAAAGAATGGAGTCGGCGCCCATCTCGAGCAGCGATCGCGCTAGCCGCCTTCCGACCGCCTCCGGCGCCTCGGCGGTCCCGCGTGCTTCGACGCGAACGATCCGCGAACCGTCCGGCGCCGCAACCAGGCCGCGCAAGCGAATAGTGTCCGCGCCCTCCAGTTGTGCGTAGGCGCCCAGCGGAAGCTGGCAGCTGCCGCCAAGTTCACGGCTCACTGCACGCTCGGCGCGCACGCACACCGCGGTCGCCGGATCGTCCAGCGCCGAGAGCAGTTCCAGCAGATCGGCGCGATCGGCGCGGCACTCGATCGCAAGCGCACCCTGGCCTGCGGCCGGGAGGCTCGCCTCCGGTTCGATCAGCGCGCGCACCCGGCTTTCGAGTCCAAGACGCTTCAGTCCCGCAACGGCGAGCACAATGGCATCATAGTCGCCGCGATCAAGCTTCGCGAGACGCGTATCGAGATTACCCCTCAGCGCTGCGAACTCGAGCCCCGGATGCCTTTCGCGAAGCTGCGCCTCCCGGCGCAGGCTCGAAGTCCCGACCCGTGCGCCCTTGGGCAGCGCGTCCAGCGATGAATGGCGCGAGGAAACGAACGCGTCGCGCGGATCTTCCCGTTCGCCGATCGCCGCCAGGCAATAGCCTTCGGGCAATTCCATCGGTACGTCCTTCGCCGAATGCACCGCGATGTCGGCGCGGCCATCTGCGAGCGCGGCTTCCAGTTCCTTCACGAACAGCCCCTTGCCGCCGACTTTGGCGAGCGAGACGTCGAGAATCTCGTCGCCCCGCGTGCTCATTGCGAGAATTTCGACCTCGCACGACGGAAACAGCCGCCGCAACTCGCTCCGGACGAACTCCGACTGCCACATCGCCAGGCGACTCCTGCGGGAAGCAATTACGATCCGTTTCGGCATGCGTGACATTGGGGGGAGGTTGCTCTCGGAAGGATTCGAGGCCTGGCGGGCGCTGATTTTAGCATGGCCCCCAGCTGCCTCAGGTTCGTGCGGATGCCTGCGCGCTGACCGCTGCGTCCTCGCGGTGCCGATGTTCCGGCAGCGTCGCCCTTCAGGACTTCGCCAGCGCCTTCACCTGGGTCCACTGCCTTCGGCTGACGGGCAGTCTCTCCTGGCAACCGTCGAGCACTACCGCCCAACCTGCCTCGGCGTCGTCGCCGGCTGCCCGCTCGAATCCCCTGATCCGGTCGCGCGCCACCAGGCAACTGCGGTGCACGCGCACGAAGAAGTTGCCGAATTCCTCCTCGAGCTGCGCCAGCGATTCCTCCACCAGGTACTCGCCGGCACATGCGTGCACGGTCACGTACTTGAGTTCCGCCTTGAGGTAGATCACCTCGGCCAGAGGCACCAGGGTAATTCGGCCGCGCTCGTTTACGCTCAGGTAGCGCCGCGGTTGAGTATCCACGCGATCGAGGACCTCCCGCGCGGCTCTCTGACCTGCCGCAGCCTTGCTCAGGGCCGCCGCGATGCGGCCGGCCCGAACCGGCTTGAGCAGATAATCCACCGCGTTGAGTTCGAATGCCTCGACCGCGTACTGGTCGTAGGATGTAACGAATATCACCGCTGGCGGGGTCTCGAGAAGCTGAGTATGACGCGCGAATTCCATTCCCGACATGCCCGGCATATGAATATCGACCAGCACCACGTCCACCGCACACGACGCGACCAGTTTCAGGCCCTCCATTCCGTTCCCTGCCTCGCCGGCGACGACGTTCGGCACCTCCGCCCGGCAATCATCGAGCAGTTCCCTCAAACGCGCGCGCGCGGGCGGTTCATCGTCGACGATGAACACCCTGAGCGGTGCCATCGCGCCGTCGTGCTTCGTCTCGTTCAAGGCGCGCTCCGCAAGGGCATGAGCATGACAATCCGATAGCGCCCGGCTTCGACGCCGGCGTCGAGCGTTGCCTCGAGGTCGAAGTGAAGTTGCAGCCGTTCGCGGATATTGGCAAGCGCCATACGATTGCCTTGTCGGTGCTGGTGTTCAGGGAAGTAGGGATTGGAAAGCGCGACCCGCAGGCGATCGCCGTCCGACCCCACGTCGATCTCTATCGCCCCGGGCCCGACCCCCGGCTCGATGCCATGGTAGACGGCGTTCTCGACCAATGGTTGCAGAAGCATCGGCGGCACCAGCGCGGTTTCGGCGTCGGCGTCCACAATCCAGCGCACCTGCAGCCGCTCACCAAGGCGCAGATGTTCCAGATTGAGGTACTGGCGGCAAAGCGCAATCTCTCTGCGCAACGGAATCAACTGCCGATTGTCGGCAAGAAGGTTGCGAAACAGGTCGGCAAGATCCTCGAGCGCGCCTTCCGCACGCTTCGGGTCGCCGCGAATGATCGCCAGAACCGCGTTCAGACTGTTGAACAGAAAATGCGGTCGAATGCGCGCCTGCAAGGCCTGGAGTCGCGCCTCGGCCAGCGCCGGCGAGAACGCGCGGGCGCGCACGCGAAAGTATTCGAGCAGCAGCGCCGCCTGCGCGACCGCGAGGACCACGCCGTAAAACAGCCCTGACCAGTCGGGCAGGCGTCCAAGCCACGTCTGAGCTGCGGAGGTCGCCCCCGCGAGCGCAGCGACGATCGCAAGCGTGCAAACGAGGCCAGCCGCGTATCCGAGCCTGGCAAGCGCAGCGTTTGCCGCATACAGTGCTGCGAGAATCGCAAACAACGCGGGTTCGACCCAGAAAACAACCTCGAAAAACTGCACTGTGACCTCGGCCGGTCGCTGCGCGCGCACCATCGCAACGGCAAGAGCCGCGGCGTTCACAACCAGCAGAATGCGTGCGAGCACTCCCAGATTGCGAAAGTCCGGCAGGGCGTCGGTGCGCTCGTTTTGCCTTATACTCAACACTTTAGGCTCGACCAAGGCGAAGGGGCGGGCAACGCCCGCGAAGCAGCATCACCGTCGCATTCTACAGTCAACCATGGCAGCCAAACCGACAACCCGCGCGCGTTCCGCGCCGACACCCGACCGCGCGGGAGAGGCGAAAAAGCGTCGCAAGAGCGCTGAGAATCGCCGCGGCCAGCCGGACTCCAGGTCCCGCGGAAGAACGGTCCGGACCTACGCTAACGCTGTCTGGTCGGGGCGCTTCGCCGAGCCCGTGTCGGAGCGTGTCAAGCGCTACACCGCTTCGGTCGGATTCGACCGGCGACTCGCGGCCCATGACATCCACGGATCGCTCGCTCATGCGCGGATGCTGCGCGCAACCGGCATCCTCTCGGCGGCTGATCTGGACGCGATAGAGCGGGGCTTCGCCGCCATCGTGCGAGAGATCGGCAGCGGCCGCTTTGCCTGGTCGTTGGACGCCGAGGACGTCCACATGAACATCGAGCAGCGGCTCACCGCGCTGATCGGTGACGCCGGCAAGCGGCTGCATACGGCGCGCTCGAGAAACGACCAGGTCGCCACCGATGTGCGCCTGTGGCTTCGCGACGAAATCGATACCATTGCAGGCCTACTCGCACGTTTGCAGGCCGTGCTTATCGATTCCGCCGAGCGCCACGCGGCAACGATCATGCCGGGGTTTACGCACCTGCAGGTGGCGCAGCCGGTCACGTTCGGACATCACTTGCTGGCCTATTTCGAGATGTTCGAGCGGGACTACCAGCGGCTTGCCGGATGCCGTACGCGGGTAAATGTGCTGCCGCTGGGCGCTGCGGCACTCGCGGGAACGACGTTCCCGATAGACCGCGCCCGGGTGGCGCGCGAACTCGGCTTCGATTCGGTGGCGCGAAATTCGCTCGATGCGGTCTCGGATCGCGATTTCGCGATCGAGTTCTGTGCCTTCGCCGCGCTGTTCATGGTGCACCTGTCACGGCTGTGCGAGGAGCTGATCCTGTGGATGAATCCGCGATTGGGCTTCGTCAGTCTTTCCGACCGGTTTTGCACCGGCTCGTCGATCATGCCGCAGAAGAAGAACCCGGACGTGCCCGAACTCGCCCGCGGCAAGTCCGGCCGCGTGCTCGGACATCTCATCGGGATGCTGGTGCTGATGAAATCGCAGCCTCTCGCCTACAACAAGGACAACCAGGAAGACAAGGAACCCTTGTTCGACACGGTGGACACCCTCAAGGACACGATGGCGATTTTCACCGAACTGGTGCCGGACATCACCGCGAATCCGGACGCGATGCGCCGCGCCGCCGCGGAGGGGCATGCGACGGCGACCGATCTGGCAGACTATCTGGTGAAGAAGGGCGTGCCCTTCCGCGACGCGCACGAGGCCGTTGCGCAGGCGGTGCGGTTCGCCGAGATGAAGCGGCGCGACCTTTCCGAACTGACCACCGCCGAACTGCGCCGGTTTTCCGGTCGCATCGGTCCCGATGTCCACCGCGTTCTTGCTCTCGAAGGCTCCGTTGCGGCCCGGCGCCACATCGGCGGCACCGCGCCGGCCCAGGTTCGCGCGGCAATCAGGCAGGCGCGCAGGATGATCCGTGGCCGCAGTTAGCCCGCTCGAAGCGAGCGCGCGGCAGAGATTGCGCCGCGGCCGCGAGCGCGTTCGGTTCTGCCGCCCGCCCGAAACCGGTTGTTGAGGACTCGGGCGGCAACGAAACGCCGGGCCCGCTGCATGGACAAGATCGGAAAATACGAGGTCATCAAGAAACTCGGCGAGGGCGCCACGAGCGAGGTCTATCTTTGCCACGATTCGTTCAACGACCGGGATGTCGCGCTGAAGCTCGTCGTCGAAGAAAAGATACGCGACTCCGAAAGCGGCAAGCTCGCCAAGAGACTGTTCATCACCGAGGCCTCGCTCGCCGGCAAGCTGAGTCATCCGCACATCGTCCAGATCTACGACGCCGTGGTCGACGAAAAGCTGAGCTACATCGTCATGGAATACGTGCCGGGCGGTACATTGGAACCGTTCTGCGACCCTGCGACGGTGCTGCCGATCGACAAGATCGTGGAGATCATATTCAAGTGCACGCGGGCACTGGATTTTGCGGACAAGCTCGGCGTCACGCACCGGGACATCAAGCCGGCCAACATACTGCGTTCGGGCGAATCCGACATCAAGATTTCGGACTTCGGCGCCGCGCTGATGAGTTCAACCGAGCAGACCCAGGTCACCGGCATCGGTTCGCCCGCCTACATGTCGCCGCAACAGATCAAGGAACAGCCACTGGACCACCAGACCGACATCTACTCGCTGGGGGTGGTGATGTATCAGCTGCTGACCGGCGTGCTGCCATTTCAGGCCAGCAACAACTTCTCGATGATGTACCAGATCATCAACGTCGAACCCCCGCTGCCCTCCTCTTACCGCAAGGAAATTCCGCTTGCCGTGGACAGAATCGTGCGCAAAGCGATGAACAAGGATATCGAACGGCGCTATGCGACCTGGGGCGAATTCTCGTTCGACCTTGCCGAGGCATTTCGCAACGAGCACCTGGCCCCGCGCACGCAGGAGGTTGCCGACACCGACAAGTTCAACATCATGCGCTCGCTGTCTTTTTTCAACGATTTCACGGACGCCGAGCTCTGGGAGGTCATGCGAATCTCGAACTGGGCCAACCTGCCGGAGAACACGGTGATCATGCGCGACGGGGAAACCGGCGACTTCTTCTGCATACTTGCCTCCGGCGAGGTCAAGGTGACCAAGCGCAAGAAGCTGCTCAACGTGCTCACCGCCGGCGAGTGCTTCGGCGAAATGGCCTACCTCGCGCGCTCCGGCAACGAACGCACCGCAGACGTGTCCACCACGAGCGAGTCGCAGCTCATCAAAATCAAGACCGAAGACCTGGAGAAGGCCTCCGATGGATGCCGGCACCGCTTCGATCGCGCATTCATGGGCATCCTGGTCGAGCGACTGGCTCTCGCGAACACGCGCCTCACTTCGGTCTAGGACCTGACGATGTCGCCAGATACCCGGGCGGCCCTCGAAGCCGCCGTCGTTGCCGCTTTCGGTCCGGGCCGGCCAATCGCGCGCATCTCCTCTGCGGGCGGCGGCTGCATTCATGACTCCTACGTGGTCGACTCGGGCTCCGAGCGCCTGTTCGTCAAGACCAACCGCGCCGCGCTCGAGGATGCCTTCGCCGCCGAAGCCGACGGGCTCGAGGCGTTGATCGGGGCTGGAATGCGCGCGCCACGGCCGCTGGGCCAGGGCGTGGCGGAAGATCGCGCGTTTCTGGTGATGGAATTCCTCGAGTTGCGGGGCAGCGGCGACTGGGCGGCGATGGGCCGCGCCCTCGCGGCGATGCACCGAAGAACTGGCGGGTCGTTCGGCTGGCGACGCGACAACTTCATCGGCGCCACGCCGCAGGCCAACCCTGGACACGACGACTGGATCGCATTCTGGCGCGACGCCCGGCTGCTGCCGCAGCTCGAATTGGCCGTGCGCAACGGGTTCGGCCCGACGCTGATCGACTCCGGGGAGAAGCTCGCTGAATCGCTGCCGAAGCTGCTTGGCGCACGCGCGCCCGAGGCGTCGCTGCTGCACGGCGATCTGTGGAGCGGCAACGCCGCGTTTCTCGCCGACGGATCGCCGGTGCTGTTTGACCCCGCCGTGTACTGCGGCGATCGCGAAGCCGACCTGGCGATGACCGAATTATTCGGCGGCTTCCCGCGCGACTTCCGCGCGGCTTACGCCGAGGCCTGGCCGCTGGATGCGGGATACCCGCTGAGGCGCAATCTGTACAACCTGTACCACGTGCTCAACCATGCCAACCTGTTTGGCGGTGGCTATGCGGCGCAGGCTCAGGCGATGATCGGGCGATTGCTGTCCGAAGCGCGCTAAGTCACGCGAACGTCTGCAGGATTTCAGGACCCTGATCGCGAAAACGGCGAAAGCCCGCCGCGAAGCATCCATGCGCGCGGATTGTGTTCAAAACCGATCTTGGGGTAGTACCCGTTGGCCATCGGCGCGGCGAGCAATACGATCATGCACTCGCTTCCGAGCCTCTGCTTCGTTTCCTCGATCAGCTGTTTCCCGATGCCACGCCGCTGGTAGTCGCTGTCGACGGCGAGGTCGGCCAGATAGGCGACATACGCAAAATCGGTGAGCGACCGCGAGATGCCCACCAGGCGCTCGCCATGCCATGCCGTAACGATGAGGCTCGCATTGCTGATCATGCCTTCGAAGATGTCCGGCCGATCGATGGGTCGTCTTTCTCCGAGCGTAGATCGCCGGTAGAGGTCGATTGCAGCGTCGACGCTGATTTTGGCGTCGTCACGGTATGCGATATCCATAGAGTTCCAGTTAGGGCCTGTTGACGGGTTTGCCCGACAGGGGCACGCATTATCCTGCGCTGTTGCACATCCCGTGCGCCTCAGCGAAGGTTCAAGGGGTCCGGGTCGGGTCGCCGCTTCCTGCCTGCGTCTCTTTCCGATGCCACCATTCCCGGAACTCTTCGCAACGCATCGCACTGTCGAACCGGGCCGACAGGACGCCGTCCAGTTCGACGTACGCATTCGACGGCACGCGTCGAAAAGTCGCCCGCCAGTGGGCGAACCCGGTGTTTTTCTTGAGCAGGATCGGCATCGCTTCAAAGCTCACGGCCGTCTGCGCATTCTTCGCCCCATCGGTCCAGTACCGGTGGATCGCCGCAGTCCCGATCATCGGCGCGTCGAAAGGGGTTTCATGGTAGGCAGCACCGGCGCAGAACAGTTCTGCGGCCGCGTCCGGGTCGCCTTCTCTCCAGGCATCGCCGTAGCGATCGAGCCATTGCCGAAAATCATCGTCTGTCATGGTTCGCGGTCCTTGCGTGCGGGGTACCCGATCGGCCGCGGCGTCAGGCGTCGGTTCCCGGCTGCAGCGGCTTCACATACACGTGCTGCGTCTTCGCCCGTGCATACCCGATGCGCCGGTAGAAGTCGTGGGATTCGGGTCGCACAACGTTCGAGCGGACCACGATCGAGTTCAGGCCGCGATCGGCGGCCCATTCCTCGGCCGCCCGTACCAGCGATCTTCCGATGCCATTGCGGCGGCGGCCGGCGCCGACGACCAGGCCGACCAACTCCGCCTTTGCGCCTGACTCCATACTGAACCGCTGCTCCGCGTGAACCCATCCCACCACATCGCCTTCCACTTCCGCGACTGCGATGTAGTGCTCCCGCATCTCAGTCAGCCGCTCGATGCGCAAACGCATCTCCTGCGGTTCCACGGCATAGCCCAGCTCGCGGTTCAGCGCGGCGAGTCGATCTGCATCGGCGGTGCGTGGGAGTCGTACTTCCATGATCTCGGTGATGCCGGATACAGCTGCCCGTCCTCCAAGCTTGCCCGGAGGAACCTGGATCCGGGGACGAAGCCTCGTGGAACCATCTCCTCGATGAAACCTTCGGCCGCAATCTTGAGCCCCGAAATCGATGCGCGCAAGCGACTGTCGATTCCGCGGCGAAGAAACAGATAGACCGCCCCGAACCGCGCCAAATACCTCTCCATGGCACTCAGTGGCGCAGCTAATCCGGCGCGTTCCCACAGGCGCAGCGCTGAGTGCGACTTATGCAGCAAGGTTGGCACCCTGTTCTTTCAGCAGCTCGCGCAGAACGGAGCGATGACAGCGTTCTTCCTGCTCGCAGTAGCAGCCGACGGAAAAGTTCGAATGCTGCGACAGTGCGGCGAGCAACTCGATCGATCGTGCCGGCTCCGGCGCGGCCATCTCGGCGCGGTACTTCTTCTTGAAGGCCTGCCACTGCGCGGCGGTTTCGGCCGCTTGCCCGAACTTTACCGTCTCGGCACTCGGCGCCAGCAACGGAAACCACACGTCGTACCAGTTCTGCGATGCGAACTCTGCCTTCGGGACGCCCCGCGGGGGCCTGCGGACCGTTCCGATACGCGTGCCTTCAGCGGATGCCCTTGCAGTTCCCAGACGTACAACGCGAACTGTCATGAATCCTCCTGTGGCGAACGACACTGGGCCAGCGGCGCGGCGTCGTTCATCGCGGTACGGCGCTACCCCAGTAGTTGAAACTTGCCGGCCGCCAGCCCGGGATATACATGGTCTCCAGCTTCCTGATCCGGAACCCTCCTGCCTCGATGAGTGCAGGGATCGGCCGGTTCAGGTTGCACCCGCCTCCGAGCCGCTTCCACAGTGGATTCAGGCGATCCTGCCAACGGCGGACATTCGCGTCGGGTGCCGCGCCGTGCTCGCAGAAAACGAGTTCGCCGTTCGGCCGGAGCACCCGGCTCATCTGGCGGAGTGCGGCGCTCGTATCGGCAATCGTGCAGAGCGCATAGGTCACCACTACAGTATCGATGCTGCCGTCCTCGAGCGGGATCTCGTCGCCTGGCAGGCCGATGAATTCCACTTCAAACGGAAGCGAGCGCGCGGCCCGTCCCGCGATCCGGGTCAACTCCGGCGCAGGATCGAGGCCCCAGACCTTGTCGACCTTGGTCGCGTCATAGAACGGGAGGTTCAGGCCGGAGCCGATGCCGACTTCGAGAACGCGCCCGCGGGCGCCCGGCACCACCTTCTCGCGCTGGCGCATGGTCGGCTTCAAGCCGCACGCGAAGTGGATGACACGCGGAAGGACGTACCTGTCATACAGCCCCATCGGATCCTCGCGGTGCCTGCGTCAGGTATCGGCAGCCTAACATGGCGGCCGGGCGGCGTGCGGTGCCGTCGGCCGCAGCCGGCTGTCAGGCCGATGCGCCCGCGAACCTGCGCGCCAGCAAATTATAGAGCCAGGCGAACACGGCGCCGCCGATCGCACCATCGACCAACGCGTAAAGTGTTCCGGTCACGATCGCCCCGATTGAAGCGGCGGGCTGGTAGCCCGGGTAGATCGCCGCGGCAAGCTCGAGGAACGCACGGCCGTAGTTGGGCCAGATCGCGTTGGCCGTCGCGACGATAAGGATCGCGCCGCCCCAGACCAGCCCGGATGTCAGAGAAAAAGCAATGACGTTAAGCCGCATGTAGCCTCCCTCGCGAAAAGACGACTCGGATCAATCATAGCTCGCGCACTGGCGCCCGGTCAGCAGGCGCTCGCGCCCAGTGACTTCTGCTGCAAGCCATGCGATGCTTTCTCTCGCCGCCGCTAACCCTCTACGTGGAACAGCTTGTTGTAGATCTGCCATCGGCCATCGGACTTGAGAAAAGAAAGCGTATCGATGAAGGTCCGCCCGAGATAGACGTCTCTGACCCGGGCAACGGCCGTTTCTCCTGCAACATGGGTCGAGAGTACTTCGAGCATCGGCGCCTCTCCCTTCTCCTTTGCAGAGGGCCGTTTCGATGCGACGAAGGTCGCGAATGTCGCGACGTCCATTTCCTGCAACTGCCCCCGATTGTAGCCGGTGATTCTGGCGTTTGGATGGAACGCCTGGTACGCCTTGTCGCTGTCGGACTCGAACATGCAGTCGAAATAGGCCTGTATCACCTCGCGTATTTCACTTTCATCTGACACAGGTTCGCCTCCCCGCTCGCATCCGATCAATATTAGACGTTTTCGATGTGACTGTCAGATTGCGCCCTGGGGCTTCACCGACACAACCGCATTCAAATGCGTCGGGCCCGACAGCGACCTTGTTACCAGGCAGCTGGCCTCGGCCTTCTCGAGCAGACGATGGGCCCGCTCCTCGTTCGTGCCTTGCGGAGCCTCGAGGGTCGCGTTGATCGCGAACTGCGTGAATTTCGTCGTGCCGTCTACGCGTTCCAGGGTTCCCTCGCATGTACATTGCAACGATACCCACGAGAGCTTGGAGGCCTTGGCAATGGCGCGGAAGCTGAGGATGAAACAATCCGCGACCGCGGCGGTCAATAGCGTTTCCGGGGACCAGCGGTTTCCAGGCCCGCCAAACTCGACCGGCGCTGCCGACGGGATCGCGGCGAGTCTGTCGCTGGTGAGATTGACATCGCCCTCTGGCTGCGCGCTCGCTGCGACTCTGTAGTGATGAGGAAGGTCTTGCATGGCGTGAGTTTCCGGTTGGTTAACGAGATGGTTCAGACGCCGCGCGGGCGCGACCCCTGGATTCCTCGAGGATGTTGCTCACGAGCACAACGGCCGTGAATTCCGGGTCGCCCGGCGGCAGCTTCCTGGAATCGCCACCAAAGAGCGCGAAATTGAACAGCCGCATCGTGATCGGGTCGGGAATCCCGAGCAGAAGCAGGATGATCAAGCAGACTAGTACCCGCATCGGCGGCAGGATGTTTTACGGTAGATCAGTTGGCGCTGCGAAAGGCTTTCAGCCGCGTCGCGCAAAGGCCCGGATTTGCAAGGCCGGCATGACGTCCAAATTCAAATCGCCTTCCATTACACTCAGTCGTGGCAAATACCGCCTCCTCTTTGGTCAAGACTGCTTGTTCGCCGACACAGTTATGCCAAAAGAAGCGGTTCTTTGCCGCTACCTCAGTGAGAAATGCGCGCCAGTACGTGCGGCGGCGAACGAGACGCACAATGCTGAATTCTGAGCCGTGCCACGCTTGGATTTGCCCACAGGCAGCGTCTTACCGATACCCAATTGCATATTTGACATGGTTTTTAACATGGTCTACTATCGAACCATGATCAAGTTGAACATCAACCAGGCCAAGACCCATCTCTCCGCGTATCTCGCAAGGTTGCGCCAGGGTGAGACCATCGTGCTGTGCAAGCGCAATACCCCGATCGCCGAAATCCGTCCGCTGCGCCAGCCGCGCACGCGCAAACGCCCGATCGGCCTGGCGGCGGGCGAATTCACCATTCCGGCGAGTTTCTTCGACCCGCTGCCGGAGGATCTGGTCGCGGCATTTGCCGGCCAATCCGAGGCCTCATGAACCTGCTGCTCGATACCTGCACCTTCCTCTGGATCGCGCAGGATTCGAGCGAGTTGTCTCAAAGGGCGCGGGAAGTGTTCGCGGATCCGGCCAACGACATCTACCTCAGCGTGGTCTGCGCATGGGAGATCGCGGTCAAGCATGCGCTCGGTCGGCTGCCGCTGCCCGAGGCGCCGGATCGCTACGTGCCGCACCTGCGCGAGCGCCACGGTATCGAAAGCCTCGCTCTCGACGAGGATGCGGTCATGCAGATCGGGAAACTTCCCGACCATCACCGCGATCCCTTCGACCGTATGCTGGTGTGCCAGGCGCTCGCCCACGGTTTCACGCTGCTCACCCCGGACCCGCTCATCTCGCGCTACCCCGTACGCACCGCGTGGTAATCCGGCAGGGATAGCGGGGTCAAATCCTGCGATGACGCATTTGCATCAATGCAAGACCGGACGCCATCTTACGCGCCAAGCTCGGCGGCCTTGACCGCGGCGACCGCGCGTTCCAGCGCCACGCGCGTGACTGTCCCGGCAGCGTACGCATCGATCAGCGTGATCACCATGGCCAGGGTTTGCGCATCCAGGGTGTCGATCTCCGCGCGTCGAAACTCGCCGCGTTGGTACGCCAGCGCGTCCAGAACGCGGGTGAGCAGGCGCGATTGGGAGAATGCCGGATTCTGTTCGATGCTTTTGACCGTCGAGGCCAGCGGATCGTCCACCGGAAGCTGTTGCCGATATCGAATGACCTGTCGCAGCGCGTCCTGAAACTGGGCCGCGGACAGCACTTCAGTGGCACCGGCCGCGGGGCTTGATCCGGGAGGCGCGCTCATACGGTGACCAAGGCGGTGTCCAAGGCGGGTCAAACATCAAAGCGACGAATAGCGGGGATCGGTTGCAGTCCCTCGGATGGGTCATCGCTTCCGGATTCCAAACGGGCGCCGGGTAACGCGCAGGATCCGACCATCACCGGCTCAGCAAGAGCTGCAGGATGACGCCGGTGGCGATCGCGACCAGAACGTAGTCGCTGCCGGTCTGAACCCAATGGTAACCGCGCGGCGGAGCGCTCAGGCGGTGACCGCGCCAGTCATTGACCACGTAATTGTAGTGGCGGTATTGGATCGGAAGGTACCCGCCCCTGTGAAACGCATGGTTCGGGCCTGCGCCACGTTCATCGTGCCGCTCATAACGAGCCGCGCGGCCTCTGTCATCGTGTCGACCCGCGCGGTCATCGCCGCGACGATCCTGGTGGTCACGCGCCTGTGCGCCTCGCCCGCGATCGTCGCCGCGACCGCGATCGCCGTGGTCCCCACGACCCTGTCCGAACGCAATGCCTCCCTGGGCCAGCGACATCGCGATGATGACGGAAATAATTGTCTTGGTATTCATGTTGGACTCCATTGGGTTGATAAACGGCCCAGTCGATTCGCGCGCTTTGCCACGCGTCTCGTGCCGCGCAGGGCAAACGATAGGCGTATTAACCGATGCATTCCGTGCGGTGGCGTACGTAGGGACGACGTTTAGGAAGCCTTCGGTTGGGTTCGCTGCCGGCCGGGGGGGCTGACGCGGCCCCTTCGATGACAGATTCCGGGATAGAGCGGCCAGCGGGGCCTTGCGCTCGAACGCGCTGGAACGCATGTGCCGGCGCCACACATGGCGCGCATCAGTTCTTTATGTTCGTTACCGCACGGAGAAACCCCTGCGGCACGGTATTTAATGTCCTCGCGCATCGATGCAGGCGCGGCGCGGCGAATGTCTGTCGTCGGCAGGCCTCGAAGCGAGATCGTCTTGAGGAGACCATGAATCGAATGCCCGTCATCCTGTCCGGGTTTCTCGCCCCGACCGATCGGCTCGGCGCAATTTTCGCCGCAGTTCTCATCGCGGGTATCGCCACGGGCTCGAACGCATCGCAGGCTCGGGAACAATCGGGACCCTCCCTTCGGATTCCCGAATCCCGGCTGGCGCAGGCAGCGGCCGTGATGCCCGGGGTGGATCCGTCGCCATCGGGAAGCCGCGCTTCTGGCCTCCGGATTCCCCCGTCCTGGCTGGCACAGGCAAACGCACAGAGGGTCGAAGAGGCGGCAGAGCGCCAGGCCGTTGTGCCCTCGCCATCGGGACCGGGACGCCCCCGGAGTTACACCATCCCGGCGATGGAAATCGTCGGCTTCGACACGCTGCTCAACCTGATCAACCGGCACATCGGCGGCGCCGGCAGCAGTGACTACTCGGCCAACCTGACGACGGCCAGGAACAATCTGCACGGCAACTGGGAGGTAGACAACGACCCGTACAAGGTCAATCAGATCGGGCACCCGTACCAGGGCTCGATGTACCACGGCTTTGCGAGGTCCGCGGGCCTGTCGTACTGGGAAGCGGCCGCGTACACGTTCGCGGGCAGCGCGCTCTGGGAGGTTGCGGGCGAGCGCACGCCGCCCTCGATGAACGACCAGATCGCCAGCGGCGTCGCCGGTTCGTTTTTCGGTGAGGCGCTGTTCCGCATGGCAAACCTGGTGCTGGAGCAGGGCGGCGGCATGTCGCCGTTCTGGCGCGAATGGGCCGCGACCGCGATCTCCCCGTCGATGGGTTTCAACCGTCGCGTCATGGGCTACAACTCGATTTTTTCCAGCCGCGGAGCGCCCTATTACAGCCGCCTGTCGCTGGGCTTCAGCGGCGCAACGCTTAACAACGCCGGTTCATCGACCAAGGCGAGGCCGGGCGAGGCGCTCGCGGACTTCTCCTTCGATTACGGCATGCCGGGCCAGCCCGGCTACGGGTACACGCGTGCGTTCGACCAGTTCACCTTCCAGGCCACCGCCTCGAGCGCGAACCTGTTCGAGAATGTCATGACCCGCGGGCTCTTGTACGGAAGGACCTACGAGCCGCGCGGCAATGTGCGCGGCGTGTGGGGGATCTACGGCAGCTACGACTACATCGCGCCCCAGACCTACCGGATTTCGACCACCGCGCTATCCATCGGTACGACCGCGCAGGCATGGCTCACGAAGGACATCGCGGTGCAGGGTACGGCCCTTGCCGGCATGGGCTACGCCGCTGTCAGTACGCTGCATGGCGCCGGCGAAGGCGACTACCACTACGGCGTCACACCGCAGGCCCTGCTCGCGCTGCGCCTGATCTTCGGCAACAAGGCCTCGCTCGACGTGACCGGCCGGGAGTATTTCGTGACCGGCGCGGGCGGTGTCACCCCGGGGCACGACAACATTGTGCGCATTGACCTCGCCTTCACCTGGCGCGTCCAGGGTCCGCACGCCATCTCGATCCGGTACCTGGGAAACCGGCGCGACGCGAGCTACACGACCCTGGGCGACAGGGCCCAGATTCGCGAGACCGTCGGCATCTTCTACACCTTTCTGGGCCACGACCGCTTCGGCGCGGTCGAATGGCGCTGAGCCCTCAGCGGCGCCTGTTCACGCGCACGCCAGCGGCTGGGACCGGGCCGGTCCGGCCCCGACCCGTGGACGCGGCCGCACCCGCACGCCTGCTGGCGTGGTCCTCCGGGTTGCCTGCGCAGCGCGCCCCGCAACCGCCGTGTCGGCGCCCTTCCGCAGCCGTATTACGCGCGGAATAGAGAACAGCCGGCCGACCAGGTTTGGGGAAGAAACAACGTGGCTTCGTGGGTCCCGCCCGCTTGCGCCGGGTGGGCCGACGGCGCCGGCTGGGGGGGCGGCAAAAAAACTTTCTCATATGTGCGGCAACGCACAGATGAAACTATTCCGTTGTGATCCGGAAAATATGGGGACATACTCGCAGTCGCAGTGCAACGGCATCCCGTTGAAAAACGCGGGAGCCTGCGGATACATGGAGGGAAGCCATGAAAACGTGCGTTGCGATGCTGCTTGCGCTTTTCGGCGGTGTCTGCTTTGCCCAGGCGTCGCCCGATCGCGGGCCGCACGCGGCCTACCCGGAGTCGGAGGCGCAAGCCGCATGGCGGGGGCTCGCGGCGAGCTATGTGCGCAAGGCTTCCAGGACCCACACGCTGGACACGGACCCGGTGTTGAACACACGTGTCGACACGGTCATGGCCGCAGTGGGCACGGCCGTGGCGGCCATCGATCGGCGTTTTGCCGATTCCTCGTGGCGGGCGATATTGATCGAGGACTTCGGCCACGGCGCGGCGGCCTTCCCGGGGGAAATCATTCTCGTCGACGCGAAGTTCGTGCGCACGCTGAAACTCAACGACGACGAGCTCGCACTGATCTTCTCCCACGAGGCGGCGCATGTCGTTGCCGGTCACGCATCGGCGAAGCTCTCGTTCATGGCGGAATTTCTCGGCAAGGGAAAAGTCCCCACCGCGCGCACGGCCCTGCTCGAGTATCTTGCCAAGGATTCCTACGCCGCCGTCTTTCAACCCACTCTGCAGCGGCAGGAGCGCGAGGCGGACACGGTCGGGGCGGCCATCCTGTTTGCGTCCGGATACGATCCGCAACGCGCGATGGGGCTGTTCGACAAATTGGCCGACATGGAGACCCGCGACGACGGGCGGGGCGAGGACCCGCACGATGCGGCACGAATCCGCAAGCAGGCCGTTGCCGGGGTAATCGCGGACCTGAGGCGGATTCAGGCACGCCGCAGTCCTGAGCCACGATAGGACCCACGGACCCAAGGCGAGCCCAATCCGTTTTTGCAGGCTGCGAGACAGTGCTCTGTATCAAATTTGCGGGAATGGTGGCAGTACTTGCGGTCCTCTCGTTTTCGATCGGGAACGTCATGGCGGTTCCGTCAGGAAAGACCGTGGAGTTTGCCAGCCCGATGGGCAAAGTGACATTCGACGGCAAGGCGCATGCGGACAAGAACTTGAAATGCGCCGATTGCCACGTCAAGCCCAAGCTGTTCCAAATGAAAAAGGGCGGCGACAAAATAGGCATGGCCGCGATGAACGAAGGCGGGTTCTGCGCCAGTTGCCATGACGGCAAGAGAGCGTTCGGCGTCAAGGCTACGACCGATTGTGCAAAATGTCATAAGACAGCCGCCGCAGGCGCACAGGCTGGCGCAAACGCGCCGCTGCGGACGACGGGCGCGAATGAACCGGTCAAAGAGCAATCCAACGCATCGACGTCGAAACAGGAATCCGCCGGCGAATATTTGGACGACACGCTCATCACTGCCAAAGTGAAGGCGGCAGTATTGGAAGTACCGTCGCTCAAGTCGGCCGAGATCAACGTTGAAACGTTCAAGGGCACGGTTCAACTGGCCGGCTTTGTCCGGTCGCGCGCCGATATCGACAAGGCCGTCGAAGTGGCCAAGGGCGTCAAGGGCGTGAAATCGGTCAAGAACGATATGGTTCTCAAAGACACGCAGTAGATCGGCCCGATCGATCCGCCGCATCGACCGGCCGCTGACGCGGTCAGTCAATTGACGCAATATTGTCGCGCAGATAGAGCCAGCTGCCCCGAACTTCGATAGCGGACCTGAGGGGCGTCCAGAGACCCGACCCCGGTTCTAGCTTGCGCTGATCGGCGGAAGCAGCCGCCCGTATTCGCGTTTGACCACCGCATAACACTCGCAGACCCGCGCTTCGAGCTTCGGGCGGTCCAGCACGGTGATCCTGCCGCGGCGGTAATGGATCATTCCGGCCGCCTGCAGGAGGCCGGCGGCCTCGGTCACGCCCTCGCGACGCACGCCCAGCATGTTGGCGATCAGCTCCTGGGTCATGGCGAGTTCGTTCGAAGGCAGTCGGTCCAGGCTCAGCAGCAGCCAGCGGCACAGCTGTTGCTCGACCGCATGATGCCGGTTGCACACCGCGGTCTGCGCCATCTGCGTGATCAACGCCTGCGTGTAGCGCAGCAGCAGGTGCTGCAGGTCGCCGCCCAGGCCGAATTCGGCTTTCAGCACGCCGGCCCTGAGCCGGTAGGCATAGCCCGCGCTCTGCACCACGGCGCGGCTCGGTGTGGTTTCGCCGCCCATGAACAGCGCGATGCCGACCAGCCCCTCGTTGCCTACGATCGCGATTTCCGCCGCGGCGCCGTCCTCCATGACGTAGAGCAGGGAGACGATGCTGTCGGTGGGGAAATACACGTAACCCTGCGCGTCGCCGGATTCGTAGAGGGCCGAGGCGAGAGGCAGCGGTATCAGTTCCAGATGGGGCAGCAGCCGCTGGTAATCCGCCGGCGCTAACGCGGCGAGCAGGTGGTTGTTCTGCGGCGATTGCGGCGTGGACGGCTTGTTCGTAGTCGGCACGGATCAGTGCGGGGAGCCCTTCGCAGGGTGATCCCTTATCAATTGCAATTGAGAACAGTCTAGTTCAATGTGCGCTACCGCACAAAGGTCATTCTTCCTCCGATGGTCGGCAGGCAGACCTGCATCGCCAGCCGCCCAGGGTTGGGGCCTTCCGGCAACCGGTTCCGCACGGCCTGTTCTCCGGAAAACCGTGTTGACCGGGACGGAGGTCTACCGCCCGAGCAGTTCGCCGGCGGGTTTCAGCGATTCGACCCGATCGAAAATCACCTTGGCGATGGCTACCAGCGGCGCGCCGAGCAGCAGCCCCCACACGCCCCAAAGCCAGCCGAAGAACAACAGCGCAATGAACAGCACCGCGGCATTTACGCGGGCGAACCGGCTATGCAGCCAGGTCATGAACAAGAACCCGGCGGCGCCCGATACCAGCATCGACGCGCCCGCCACCGCGAGCGCGTGAAGCAGCGAACCGAACTGCAGAAACGCGGCCACGCCGCTGCCGAGCGCGATCAGCGCCGGGCCGAGATAGGGCACGAAGTGCAACACCCCGGCCGCGATGCCCCAGACGCCCGCCTGGTCCAGGCCGAGCGCCAGAAACGCCAGCCAGGTGCCGACGGCGAGCAAGGAATTGGACGCGAGCGTTGCGAGCAGGTAGCGCTGAACCTGCACGTCGATTTCTTCGAGGATGCGCACGGCATCCTTCTTGCGCGACAGCGACGGCCCGACGAGCTGCACCAGCTTGCGCCGGAAATGCACCCCGGACGCGAGCAGGAAATAGGTCAGCAGCAGCACGATCGGGGTCTGCGCGGCGACTGTAACGAGCAATGCCGACTGCGCGAGCGTGTAGTCGCGCAGCCAGGTGGGCTCGGGCGCCGGGGCCGCGGCCGCAAACACCGCCGGCTTTGCGGGTCTTCCCGCGCCTGTTTTTTGTTTCCCGGCTGCCGTGGGCTGCGCGCCCGCATCGGACGCCGCCCCCTGGAGTTCGTTGGCTGCTTCCTGCACATTCTGCAGCGCGGTCGGGGTCTGCAAGCGCGCGGTGTTCAAGTCCCTGCGCAGCTTGCGGGCGGCCTCGGGCAGTGTCTTGATCAGCGCCTCGGCGTCGCCGCGCACGGAGAAGCCGATCCAGGAAACGCTCCCGACCAGCAGCACCAGCACCAGTGCCGCACCGACGCTGCGCGGCACGCGCCACTTCTGCAGTCCGTCCACTAGCGGGTGCAGCGCGTAGCTCGCGAGAATGCCAATCAGCAGCGGGACGAAGAAACCGCGCGCCAGGTACAACGCGGCGACCAGGGCGAGAACGGCCAATACACCGGCGGCGAGGTGAACAGGTGAGTAGCTCGGTGCGACGGCCACAACCGCCGCGGCCGCCTCGCCCGCCACGGGTTGCGCGGCCGGAACAACGGGCTCGTTCACGGCAGGCGCTAGGCGACTCGGCCGCCTAGCGCCTTGCGGCCAGAAGGCCGATCAGTGCGCCGGTCGCAATCGCGATACCGACGACAGTCCATACGTTGTCGTGCACGTAATGGTCTGCGACGGCCACGGTTTCCCTGGTCCTGTCAAACACCGGTTGCGAAGCCTCCGCCAGTGCGGCCTTGGCGCGTTTCACTTTTTCCTCGAATCGAGTTCGCGCCACCGCGAAGCCTTCGCCGGAGACCGTCGCCGCCGCGTTCAGCAGATCCTCGCTGTCGGCGATCATGCTCCGCAAATCGCCGGCCATTCTGCCCCCGGCACGCTCCAATTCCTGTACTGACCGATCCATCATTGCAGTGTCCTTCGAGTCCGGTTACTTCAGACGCATGTCATTCCTAACCGAGGTCACGCCGCCGACGCTGCGCGCGATCTCGACGGCCTTGTTCATAGCGGCATTGGAGCGCACGAAGCCGCTCAATTGCACGACGCCTTTGAAGGTCTCGACGTTGATTTCGGCGACTTTCAGCGTCGCCTCGTTGAAGATCGCCGCTTTCACCTTGGCCGTGATGACCGTGTCGTCGACGTATTCACCCGTCCCCTCCTGCGTCGACGAGGATGCGCAGCCCAGCATGGACAGCAGCAGGATCGCGAAGAAAAAGGCGGAAAAGCGTTTGAGTTGCGGCATGGCTGAATTCTCCAGAAGAATGTTAATCAGACACCGGCTCTCGGCGAAGGCGGTGATTCCTCCCGCCTCGGGGAGCCGATTCGATGCATTGTGTTCGCCATGAAATCGATATTCCGTGCGCTGGCGTACATACAGTGCGTGTTTTTGTGACTACGCTTGGATCCACCGTGGAACCCACCGTGGAACCGAAGGTGGCCCTGGCGATCCCGTCGGGGTCGGCGCGCGAATCCATCAGGTCACCATGCTCGCACTGCACACGCCCAGGGAGCCCCCCATCCTTGCTGCACTGCCGGCTACACGATACGGGCGCTCGTTTTCCGGCAAGACCACGACTGGTGGCCGTACATCATGAACGAGAAGTTGCACAATCCTCCTCCGGCGCCGCGGGCCGGACGCCCGGCGGCGTGCTCGCAGGGGGCGGGGGCGCGCAGTGCATCCATTGAAAACAGCCTGCTGGCCGCGCTCCCCCGCAAGGAGTATTCGCGCCTGCTCGGCGGACTCGAACCGGTTACGCTGAGCTTCGGCGAGGTGCTCTACGAGCCAGAGGAGAGGATCCGGCACGTCTATTTTCCCGGTTCGTCCCTGGTGTCATTGCTGACTTTGGTGGACGGCCACCTGGCGCTGGAAGTCGGCCTGATTGGCCGCGATGGCGTGGTCGGCGTTCCGCTGATACTGGGACACAAGGAATCGTCGGTTCGCGCGCTGGTGCAGGGGGCCGGGACGGCCTTGCGGATGGAGGCAGCGCAGTTTCTCGCGGAATTCAAACTCAGCCCGTCGTTGCGGCAGGAGCTGTACCGCTACACCCATACGCTGATGGCCCAGATCTCGCAAACCGCCGCCTGCAATCGCTTTCACCTGGTTGAAGAGCGTCTCGCCCGCTGGCTGCTGATGACCCACGACCGCGTCAAATCGGATCAATTCCACATGACGCATGAATTCCTCGGCCATATGCTTGGGGTGCGGCGGGTCGGCGTCACCAAAGCCGCCCAGGTGCTGCAGGAGCGCAAACTGATCCGTTACAGCCGCGGCGACATCACCGTCCTTGACCGTGGCGGCCTCGAAACCGCGGCCTGCCAATGCTACGAGGTCGTCAGGGACATGCACGACGGCGTGCAGTCCGTCCCCGCGGCGCGCAAAGCGGAAGTTTCCGAAGCTGCGTGACCGGTCGGCCTCGATAGCGATATGCCATGACCATCCTCGCATCCCCAATCCACCGCAAGACGCGGCCGCTCATATCTTGCTGATCGCGGTCGGGACGGGATCGGCGATCGACAGCATCCAGGATCTGAACCGATAGCGGGCAGAGTTATCGCGCACGGGTGCGGTGGGTATCGCGCTGCGCAAGTCGCCTGTTTCGGCGACGGCACGCCGCACCGGCCGGCGCAAAATCAGGTCCGATTTCGAGCGCGTCGAGGGCAGCGCCCCGACCTTCCGGATCCTCATGCGCCCGGGGTATTCCACAACGTCGCGACGTGACAGGGCGAAACGCGCCGCGTGGAAGATCCAGCCGCTTTGTGTGCTTGCGCACAGATCGGCGCCGGATTTCAGTCCATGCTGCTCCAAACTTGGCGACCCGTACCGGAGAGCAAATCATGAAACGCAACGCGATTCGTACCCGCAAGACGACGAGGCTTCCGAACCCCTGGCGCGAGGCCGAATACGCCGCGTTGCGTGCCGACGCCGCAGACACCTATGACGATCGTGCCAGCGCGAACATGTTCGACGTCGAAGACGAGCGCGCGGAAGTCGACGTCATTGTGCGCGGTATGATGCGCGACGAGCACTGAGTGCCGCGTTGCGCGCGTGCGCCGCCGGTCGGAGTTTCGCCGTGCCGAATTCCGTCAAGGCAATCGGGGCCTGGAAAGCGGAAGGCGAAACCAGCATTAGCGGAGGCGTCAAATTGAAGATCGATTCCAGCGATTTTTGCGTCCCGACGGGGAAGCGCGTCAACCTCGAGAAGTGGCCGACGCTGGTGAAGCCTTCGTACAAGTCGAAGAAGGCGTACGGCAAACTCCTGCAAAAGCAGGTGCAGGAGTTGAGCTCGCTGCAACGTCTGCACTACGCGTCCGACCGCTATGCGGTGCTGCTGATTTTCCAGGCGATGGACGCCGCCGGCAAGGACGGCGCCATCCGGCACGTGATGTCCGGTGTCAATCCGCAGGGCTGCCAGGTATTCAGCTTCAAGCACCCGAGCGCGACGGAACTCGACCACGACTTCCTGTGGCGCACCACGCAGGCGCTGCCGGAACGCGGCCGCATCGGCATTTTCAACCGCTCCTATTACGAGGAAGTGCTGATCGTTCGCGTGCATCCGGAAATACTCCACGAACAGCGGCTTCCCGACGGGCTGCTCGACGAGAAGACGATCTGGCAGGAGCGCTACCGTTCCATCGTCGACCTGGAGAGCCATCTCCATCGCAACGGCACGCGCATCATCAAGTTCTTCCTGCACCTTTCCCAGGAAGAGCAGCGCAGGCGCTTTCTCGATCGCATCGACGAGCCCGAAAAGAACTGGAAATTCAGCCTGGCCGACATCGAAGAAAGGAAATTCTGGAAGCAGTACACGCAGGCCTACGAGGCCTGTCTGGCCGCGACCAGCACCAAGACGGCGCCCTGGTATGTGGTGCCTGCCGACGACAAGGAGAACGCACGGCTGATTATTGCGCAGATCATCGTCGATACTTTTAAAAGCCTCGACATGCGTTACCCCGAAACCGACGCGAAGCGCCGCAAGGAATTGCTGGCGATCCGGCGCGAGCTGGTCGAGGAAGGCCCGGACGCCGGCTGAACCTGGCGCCGGAGCGGCGGCTATGATTTCCGCCTTGTTCCGCGAACCGATGAGCATCGATCGTCGGTCCATGGAGGTCACAGGGTATCCGCCGCTTTCGGCCGTCCGCCGCAAGCACGCGTATCACGCTGAAGAGAATCCGCCCTATGCGCGCCAGCGAACGGAAGCGGCCGGGCAGTTCGCTTAAGCTCGTTGCGAAGTGCCGACGTGGGCCCGGCAAGCCGGGATTGTGCCGGGGCGGCACCGCATGCCGGGATTCGACATCGGCCCCGGCAAGCCCAATGCTTCTACAGGAGACATCAATGAAAGCAATCATCAGAGCCGCGTTGGCCATGGCCGCAGTGGCCCTCGCCACACAGGCGGTCGCAAGTGTCACTTTTTACGAATATCCAGGCTTTGAAGGCCGGTCTTTCACCGCGGAGCGCCAGGTCGGAAACTTCCAGCGCTATGGCTTCAATGACCGCGCCTCGTCGGTTGCGGTTGTCGGCGACCGGTGGGAGGTTTGCCAAGACCCCAGGTTCAGCGGACGTTGCGTTGTGTTGCGGCCGGGCAGGTATCCGTCGCTGGCGGCGATGGACTTGAACGACCGCGTTTCATCCGCGCGCGCCGTAAGCCGGAACGCGCGCATCGACGATCATCGCTATGCGCCCGCACCGGTCAGGGACCGCGACGCGAACGCGCAGGTCACATTCTATGAGCGCGAAAGATTCGAAGGGCGGTCGTTCACCACGGAAGAACAGGTTCGCAACTTCAGGCGATATGGGTTCAATGACCGCGCCTCGTCGGTCGTGGTGACGGGCGACCGGTGGGAGGTTTGCGAGAGCGCCCGGTTCAGCGGCCGCTGCGCCGTATTGCGTCCGGGCAGGTATCCGTCGCTCGCCGCGATGGGGTTGAACGACCGCGTTTCATCGGTGCGTACGGTTCGCGGGGACGAGCGCATCGAGGACCGTCGTTACGCGCCCGCACCGGTCGCGGCGTACGACTACCGCCGGCGCGGCGACGAGCGTCTGTACCAGGCGAACGTCACATCGGTACGGGCGGTGGTCGGTCCGCCCGAGCAGCGCTGCTGGATCGAGAAGGAACAGGTCGCGCAGGAACAAGGCAAAGCCAATGTCCCCGGCGCGATCGCCGGCGCTCTCATCGGCGGCATTCTCGGCCACCAGGTCGGCAAAGGACGGGGCAACGATCTTGCCACGGTCGGCGGCGCCGTCGCCGGGGCCGCGGTGGGCGCCAATGTCGGTCGCGGCGACGGGCAGGCGGCGTCCACGCGGGATGTCAAGCGTTGCGAAAACGTGGCCGGCAAGGTCCGACCCGACCTCTGGGACGTCAGCTATACCTTCCGCGGCCAGGAGCATCGCATGCAAGTGACCTCGCCTCCCGGACGCACAGTGACCGTCAACGAGCGTGGCGAACCGCGAGCGTAGCGGCCCGAGGCGGCCAACAGTCAAGGCGGTCCTTCGGGGCCGTTTTGCATTGGGGCAAGGCAGCCGCGGCGATGATATCGTCGGCAGAGGGCTGCGATGACACAAGCAGCGGCTTGACGCTGGTTCCGTGGACGAGAATCGAAAGCGATACGGCGATCAGCGTCAACTGGATAAGATCCGGGGCCGGCTTTTCGGACAGACCTCGCTGTATCGCGTACATCACGTAGTACAGCGAACCCATGGCGCGCACTCCCGAACCAGCCCACCGTGCCTCGCATCGGCCCCGAAGTGACGGTGCCCGGCCGCCCCCGCGGCCTGATCGCCGCCGGTCTGAACCGGCCCGCCTCCGGCGCCCCAGTGCCGCTGCGGCGTGTGTGCGCTAGCGCACAGACCCCCACGGCAGACAAACGGATGCTGGCAAATCTGCAAGAGTACGAGGGCCATTCTTGTGAAGGATATCCCCGCAACCCATCCGGCAAGGACATCGGCTGCGGACGCGCCGAGCGATCCGATGCTCAAAGCGCTGCGGGCATCGGAAAGCCGCTACCGCCGGCTGTTCGAGACCGCTCGCGACGGCATTCCGCTGCTCAACGCCGATACGGCCCAGATCGAGGACGTCAACCCTTACATGATCGAAATGCTCGGCTATTCGCACGCCGAGTTTCTGGGAAAGAAACTATGGGAGGTGGGCCCGTTTGCCGACAGGGGTGAAAGCAAGGAAATGTTCGCGGAGCTGCAATCGAAAGGGTATGTCCGATATGAGGATCTTCCGCTGAAATCAACGGCCGGGGCAATAATCCCGGTTGAATTCGTCAGCAATACGTACGATTGTGACGGCACCACGATAATTCAATGCAACATACGCAACATCACCGAGCGCAAGCAGAAGGAAGACCTGGGACGTCAATTGGCGTTCCATGACGAACTCACCCAATTGCCAAACCGTCGCCTGCTCGGCGACCGCCTGGGCCAGACCATGGCCGCCTGCAAGCGTAGCGGGTGCTATGCCCTATTGATGTTCCTTGATCTGGACGATTTCAAGCTGGTCAATGACGCGCACGGGCATGCGGTGGGCGATCTGCTGTTGATCGAGACGGCGGTCCGTTTGAGAAGCTGCGTGCGCGAGATGGACACCGTGGCGCGCTTCGGCGGTGATGAGTTTGTGGTGTTGATTGGCAATCTGGATGCGGACAAGACCAAAGCAAGAGGGCACGCCGAGAGTGTGGCCAAGAAGATCGGCACCGCGCTGGCCATGCCTTATCTACTTGAGATTCCGCAGGAGGGGGCGGCAGCAACCACCGTCGAGCATCAGTGCACGGCGAGCATCGGCGTGGCGTTGTTTGGCGAGCATGAATCGAGTCCGGACAACATCCTCAAGCGCGCTGATACTGCGATGTATCAAGCCAAAAGTAGAGGGGGCAATTTGATTCGCGTCGATGATTCGACAGCTTGAGTGACTGTTTCGGGTTTGCGATGTGCCTGTGACGGAGCCCGACAATGCACCAGGCAGGTCGATCACTGGCTCGGTCACCTTTCAGCCTGGGGCCCGGTGAATAGTTACCTCGACTGCGTGTTGCAGGTGATCGTCAACCAGAGAAACGGTATCGTCTTGCTGCTCGACGCCGTCAACCGTAACGCGGGTTTTGTGGTCCGCGGCCTGTGTCGGGAAAACAATGATGTGGTAGACCGTCTCCCGGTGGCGGTAATGCAGCTTGAACGTTTCCCAGTCCGCCGGAACACACGGCGCAAAGCGCAACGTGTCGCCTTCCCGCTTCAACCCCAGCAGTGATTCCACGATGAGCCGGTACATCCAGCCGGCGGACCCCGTGTACCAGGTCCAGCCGCCGCGGCCGGTGTGCGGCGCAACCGCATAGACGTCGGCTGCGACCACGTAGGGTTCCACCTTGTAGGTTGCAATCGCCGACTCGGAACTCGCATGGTTGACCGGGTTGATCATGCCGAACAATTCCCAGGCGCGAGCGCTGTCGCCCAACGCCGCGAACGCCATCACCGTCCAGATCGCCGCGTGCGTGTACTGCCCGCCGTTTTCGCGCACGCCCGGCACGTAGCCCTTTATATAGCCCGGGTTCAAGGTCGAATTGTCGAACGGCGGGTCCAGCACCTGGATCAGCGCCGACTCCCGGCGAACCAGGCGCCGATCCACCGCTGCCATCGCTGCGCGCGCGCGCGCGGCATTCCCGGCGCCGGACAGCACCGCCCAGCTTTGCGCGACGGCATCGATCTGACATTCCGCATTGGCCGCCGATCCCAGCGGCGTACCGTCGTCGAAGTAGGCGCGCAAGTACCACTCGCCGTCCCAGCCGCTGTGCTCGATATTCAGCCGCAATTGTGCGGCCTCCTTCTCGCAGCGCGCGGCGAAGCCAATGTCGCCGCGCAGGTGCGCAAGCTCGGTGAATCGCGACAGCACTTCGTACAGGAAGAAAGCCAGCCACACGCTTTCGCCTTTGCCCTGGTCGCCCACGGCGTTCATGCCGTCGTTCCAGTCGCCGGAGCCGATGAGCGGCAGGCCGTGCTCGCCAAAGCGAAGACCTCGCAGGATGGCGCGCACGCCGTGTTGATACAAAGTGGCCGACTCTTGCGACTGGCCGGGCAGGTCGAAATACGAGTCCTCTTCCGGGCTCACCGCGCGGCCTTCGAGGAACACGATGGACTCATCGAGCACCCCGGTGTCGCCGGTAGTCGTGACATAGCGGCACATCGCCAGCGGCAACCACAGGAAATCGTCCGAACAGTGCGTGCGCACGCCGCGGCCGGAGGTGGGATGCCACCAGTGCTGGACATCGCCTTCGCGGAATTGATGGGCCGCGCAGCGCAGCAGGTGCTCGCGCACGAGCGCGGGCTCGGCGTGGACCAGCGCCATCACGTC
>Ga0155953_1005_pt2 | contig 37380 bp, 28 predicted proteins | sample RifCSPlowO2_02_FD_107607 | JGI IMG/M metagenome (GOLD analysis project Ga0155953, IMG submission 107607) | Betaproteobacteria bacterium RIFCSPLOWO2_02_FULL_63_19
TCGAGGCCAGGTTGAACGATTCAGCGAGTTCGGGGGTGATTTCCTGGGCCTCGACGCCAATCCAGCCCCGCGTAACGCTGCCGCTTGCGATGATCTGTTCCATCACCTGTTTGGCTGTCGATACCGGGATCGCAAATCCGATCCCGAGAGATCCGCCGGAACGTGAGTAGATTGCCGTATTGATACCGATCAAGTTGCCGGCCGCATCCGTGAGCGCACCACCCGAATTGCCCGGGTTGATCGCGGCATCGGTCTGAATGAAGTTCTCATAGGTGTTGATTTGAAGCCCGGTGCGGCCCAGCGCGGAAACAATGCCCATGGTCACCGTCTGTCCGACGCCGAAGGGATTGCCGATCGCAAGCACCACGTCACCTACCTTCACGCCGTCGGCTCTGCCAAACGTGATGGCGGGTAGGTTCGCCTCGTCTATCTGCAGAACGGCCAGATCCGTCTCCTGATCCGTGCCGATAGCCTTGGCGCGCAGCTTGCGTCCGTCCGCGAGGGCCACCTCGATTTCATCTGCTGCCTCGACGACATGGTGATTCGTGAGAATGTAGCCACGCGTGCTGACGATGACCCCCGATCCGAGTCCCAGTGCTCTTTGCGATTCGTCAGGGGCGCCGTCACCAAAGAAACGCCGGAACAGGGGATCGCTGAAAAACGGGTGCTGCGGAACCTTGACGTCCTTGCGGGTCAATATGCTGACAACCGCCGGGGCGGCCTTGTGTACCGCGTCGCTGTAGGACGTGGCTCGCATTGCCGGCGACGGAACCCGAGAAGTCTGCGTGAATTCAACCACCTGGCGCCCCTGAGGGCGGGAAGGCAACCACTCGGGTTTCAGTGTCGTGACGACGAAAAGCAGCGCGAGCGCAATGGTGGCGGTTTGCGCGAAGGTAAGCCAGAGTCTGCGCATGAGTTTTAGGGAGGGTTGCCGTTGTTTGACCGAAGGTACATCAAAACTAATGGGGGCAGTGCGGACCGAACTCAAGGTGCAGCGTCATGGCAGTGGGACCGTCGCGGTCACGCGGGTCCGTGCGCGATGTGGCGCCACCGGAATGCGCTGCCGGAGTGGACGCGGTCCCAAGTTGCGCTTCCCGGGGCGACTCGATGCGGAACCATGAAATGTCAATTAAATCATTTAGTTAGGCCAATTAATTTGGCTCGCGGCGGGTGTTGTTGATATAATGCACCGCTTTTGCGTCAGGTCTTCCCACCGGCGGACGGTTTCCCAAGGGGTTTCCAGGCAATGAGTGATAAACCGGATGTCAATAAGGCGCGACGTACCCTTTTGATCGCCACAGGGTGTGCCGGCGGGGCGGCGACGGTCGCCGCTGCGGTTCCGTTTGTAGCGTCGATGATGCCTTCGGAACGTGCCAAGGCCATTGGTGCTCCGATCGAAGCTGACATCAGTTATCTCGCTCCCGGCGAAATAATGCGGGTTGAATGGCGAGGGCAGCCGGTGTGGATCGTACACCGGACCAAGGAAATGCTCGAGGGCGTCAAGGCCAGCGACCCGAAGGTTGCCGACCCGAACAGCGAGCGCAAGCCTTCAGAACTGACGCCGGAGTATGCGCGCAACGAATTTCGCTCGATAAAACCCGAGTATCTCGTTGTCGTGGGCATTTGTACGCACCTAGGGTGCTCGCCATCGGACCGTCTGAAGGCGCAGCCCGAGCCCTTTGACCCGGACTGGAGAGGCGGGTTCTACTGTCCCTGCCATGGTTCACTGTTCGACCTGGCCGGACGCGTCTACAAGAACAAGCCGGCGCCCGACAATCTGATGGTGCCGCCGTACAGCTACCTGTCCGACACCAAGCTGCTCATCGGCGAAGACGAGAAGGCGTAATCCATGGCCGCCACCGACAAACAGCCGATAAGCTTCGCCGGTCCCTTCAACGGTATATTGACCTGGGTCGACGCGCGCTATCCGCTCATGTCGACGATCAAGGCACATCTGAGCGAGTATTACGCGCCGAAGAATTTCAACGTCTGGTATTACTTCGGTTCGCTGGCGCTGCTGGTGTTCGTGCTTCAAATCCTGACCGGCATTTTCCTCACCATGCATTACAAGCCGGACGCGAACCTGGCGTTCGCCTCCGTCGAGTACATCATGCGTGACGTGCCCTGGGGCTGGCTGATTCGCTATATGCACTCCACCGGGGCCTCGGCGTTTTTCATCTGCGTCTATCTGCACATGTTCCGCGGTCTTCTCTATGGATCGTACCGCAGGCCCCGGGAGCTGTTGTGGATATTCGGCATGCTCATCTTTTTATGCCTGATGGCGGAGGCGTTTTTCGGCTACCTGCTGCCGTGGGGACAGATGTCGTACTGGGGCGCTCAGGTGATCGTGAACCTGTTTGCGGCGATCCCGTTCATCGGGCCGGACCTGGCGATATGGATCCGGGGCGACTACGTGGTGTCGGACGCCACGCTCAACCGCTTCTTTGCCTTTCACGTCATCGCAATTCCATTCGTGCTGGCCGGACTGGTGGCTGCCCACCTGCTCGCGCTGCACGAAGTCGGATCGAACAACCCGGATGGAATTGAAATCAAGGACAACAAGGATCCTAAAACCGGCATTCCGCTCGACGGCATTCCATTCCATCCCTATTACACGGTGAAGGATGTTTTCGGCGTGGCCGTCTTCATGTTCGTCTTCGCAATTATCGTGTTCTTCGCGCCCGAATTAGGGGGCTATTTCCTCGAGTACAACAATTTCATCGCGGCCGATCCCTTGAGGACGCCGCAGCACATTGCGCCGGTGTGGTATTTCACGCCCTATTACTCGATACTGCGATCGATCACGATCAACTTCCTTTGGGTCGATGCGAAAGTGTGGGGAGTGATCGCGATGGGCATTTCGGTGATCATCTTCTCCCTGCTCCCCTGGCTGGACCGGAGTCCGGCGAAGTCGATCCGGTACCGGGGTCCGATCTACAAGAGCGCGCTGGCCATTTTTGTCGTCTGCTTCATTATCCTCGGCTATCTCGGCACGCAATCGGTGACCGAGGGTAGAACATTGGTCGCGCAGATCTGCACGGTCCTGTATTTTCTGTTCTTCCTGCTGATGCCGTGGTACTCGTCCCTCGACAAATGCAAGCCCGAACCTGATCGGGTGACCAAATGATCAAGGGTTTCCTCAGGGCGGCTGCGCACGCGGCGGTGGGCCTTGCGATGCCTTTGGTCCTCGCCGTATCGCCCGTTGCCTGGTCATCGGAGGGCAATATCAGCATTGAGTCGGCTCCCATCGACGTACGGGATGCGGCAAGCCTGCAGGCCGGGGCGCGCACGTTCGTGAATTACTGCCTCAACTGCCACAGCGCCTCGTTGATGCGATACAACCGGCTTCGAGACATCGGTCTTACCGACCAGCAGATCAAGGACAACCTGATGTTTACCGCCGACAAGGTCGGCGAGATGATGACGATCGCGATGAAACCCAAGGACGCCGCGGACTGGTTCGGGCCCGCGCCCGACCTGTCGCTGATCGCGCGCTCCCGCGGTTCCGACTGGCTTTGGAGTTATTTTCGCGGCTTCTATCGCGACCCGGCCAGCCCGACCGGCTGGAACAACACGGTATTCCCGGGAGTCGGCATGCCGCACGTGCTCTGGCAACTCCAGGGCGACAGGGTGATGATCGAGGAGGTGAGCAGGGACGTGGAGGGCCGGCCGGTTAAGGACCGGCACGGCAACGTGATCAAGAGCGTCAGGTTCGAGACTACCGCGCGGGGCACCCTCACGAAGGTGCAGTACGACACCGTGGTACGCGATCTGGTCAATTTCATGACCTGGATGGCCGAGCCCAACCAGGTGCTGCGCAGGCAGGTCGGGATCTGGGTACTTTTTGTCCTGGCGATCCTGGTGGCGCTGAGTTATGCGCTCTATAGGGAGTTCTGGAGGGACGTTCACTAGCAGCAGCCACCGCAGCGCAGGTGCCGCCTTGGATAGCGCTGCGCTTTTTCTTCTGCCGCGTCCTCCAGTTATTTTGAAGCACAACCCTGATGGCAAAAGGTAACACGCCATGATGAACCTATATTCCGGAACGACCTGCCCGTTTTCGCAGCGCTGTCGCATCGTGCTCTATGAAAAGGGCATGGACTTTCAGATCATCGACGTGGACATGTACAACATTCCCGAGGATATAGCGGTCATGAACCCGTACAACCGGCTGCCGGTGCTGGTTGAGAGGGATCTCGTTCTGTACGAGTCCAACATCATCAACGAGTACATCGACGAGCGCTTCCCGCATCCGCAGCTGATGCCCGCGGACCCGGTGATGCGGGCCCGCGCGCGGCTGTTCCTGTTTCAATTCGAGGTGGAACTGTTCAGTCAGATCGACGTGCTCGAGCGCGGCACCCAGAAGCAGCAGGAACGTGCGCGCCAGCACGTGTCGGACCGCCTAACGCAGATGGTTCCCGTATTCGCCAAGCAGAAACACATGCTGGGTGAGGAGTTTTCGATGCTTGATGTCGCCATCTCGCCGCTGTTATGGCGATTGAGCTACTACGGGATCTCGCTGCCCAAATCGGCTTCGCCGCTGATGAAATACGCCGAGCGACTGTTTTCGCGCGCGGCGTTCATCGAGGCGCTGACGCCTTCGGAAAAGGTAATGCGCAAGTGACGCAAAGCCTGGGCGCGCATCATTCCGAATGAATCGATCGTGCGTCGAAAGGCGCTCGCACGCTGACCGGGAATTCCCGACTTATGTCCGAGCCCACCTCCACCAAACCTTATCTGCTGCGGGCGATATTCGAGTGGTGCGTGGATAGCGGCTTTACGCCCTATATCTCGGTCTTGATCGACTCGCAGACACGAGTGCCCATGGAGTACGCAAAGGACGGAGAGATCGTGCTGAACATCGGACCGCTCGCCACCTCGCACCTCCTGATGGGGAACGAGTTCATCGAGTGCACGGCCCGGTTTTCGGGGGTCGCGCGGGAGTTGTTGATTCCCGTGGCGGCAGTCACCGCGATCTATGCGCGCGAGAACGGGCAGGGCATGTCTTTCCCTGCCGAAACCCACGACAGCCCGCCGCAGCCGCAAAAACCCGATCGGGAGGCCACATCGGCAGACGGGCCCGAACCGCCCAAGCCTTCCGGCGGCAGACCGACCTTGCGCCGAATCAAATAGTCTCGGTCGAACGAGTTGAAAGCAGGGACGCCGACTTGCCTAAACGCCCTGCCCTTCACGCTTGGGGGCATCGATACTTAGATCACCGAGAGCGCGAAAGTCCTGAAGGCATTAGGGTCTTTTGCGTTTGCTTTTCGTGTCGGAGCGTAAGCATGCAGCGCTTTTCACTGGGGTGGCCAGCCTGTAGAATCCGCCATCTTCGTGCGTTGGTGTGACGGCCTCCGCGCTTGGTGTTCCAGCGAAGCACGCGGTGCGCACGAGGCGAGAAAGGCGCGGGAACGATTGCCCTTAGATGGGAGTGGTATTGAAGCCTACAGACATTTCTTCACCGGATTACTTCCATAAGGTTGTCGATTGCCAGTGGGCTTGTCCGACCCACACGCCGGTTCCCGAATACATTCGAATGATCGCTGCAGGCCGCTACAGTGACGCCTACATGGTCAACTGGAAGTCGAATGTCTTTCCGGGAATTCTGGGTCGAACCTGCGATCGCCCGTGCGAGCCTGCGTGCCGCCGCGGCCGTGTGGAAAAGGAACCGGTCGCCATTTGTCGCCTGAAGCGTGTTGCGGCCGATTACAAGAACGATATACGCGAGCGGCTGCCATCGATACCGAAACAGAAGAACGGCAAGCGCGTTGCGCTGGTCGGTGCGGGACCCGCATCGCTTACCGTCGCCCGGGACCTTGCCCCACTCGGCTATCACATCGTGATCTACGATGGCGACCCTTATGCCGGCGGGATGATGCGCTCGCAGATACCGAAATTCCGCCTGCCCGATACGGTGCTCGACGAGGAAGTGGGTTACATCCTCGGCATGGGTATCGAGACGCGGTTCGGCGAGCGCGTCGAGAGCATCAAGGCGCTCCTCAGTGCAAAGGGGAAGAGCGCCTACGACGCGATTTTCGTAGGCTGTGGCGCGCCGCGCGGGCGTGATCTGGATGTTCCAGGGCGAAAAGAGGCCGCGGGCAACATTCATCTTGGTATCGACTGGCTGGCGAGCGTCTCCTTCGGCCACACGACGCGGATCGGCAAACGAGTTCTCGTGCTGGGCGGTGGCAATACCGCGATGGACTGCTGTCGGTCGGCGAAGCGACTGGGGGGTGAAGACGTCAGGGTCGTGGTGCGATCCGGGTTCGAGGAGATGAAGGCTTCTCCCTGGGAAAAGGAGGATGCCGCGCACGAGGGCATCCCGATATTCAACTATATGGTGCCCAAGTCAGTTACCCACGAAAACGGGCACGTCACTGGCATGATGTTCGAGAAGGTCAGGGCGGAATACGACGAGAAACGCCGGCGTAGCCTGATCCCCACGGGCGAACCTGATGTCTATATGGAGTGCGACGACATATTGGTCGCGGTCGGGCAGGAGAACGCGTTTCCTTGGATCGAGCATGACGTCGGCATCGAGTTCGACCGCTGGGGACTGCCGGTGCTTGATCCCGCGACGCTGCAGTCGACGGTCGCGAACGTGTTTTTCGGCGGCGACGCCGCATTCGGCCCGAAGAACATCATCTGGGCGGTGGCACACGGCCACGCCGCCGCGATTTCAATCGACAAGCTGTGCCACGGCGAGGACGTGCGCGAGCGCCCCGCACCCTTTTGGAACCTCATGTCGCAGAAGATGGGCATACACGAGTGGAGTTACGACAACCAGGTCTCGCTCGACGAGCGCTATCGTGTTCCGATCAAGGACAACAAAGTTTCGCTCAAGGACATCAGGATCGAAGTCGAAAACGGCTACGATCCTGCGCTCGCGCTCGCCGAGGCCGAGCGCTGCCTGAACTGCGATGTGCAGACGGTGTTTTCGTCCAAGTTGTGCATCGAGTGCGACGCCTGCGTCGACATCTGCCCGATGGACTGCATCACGTTCACTCGCGAAGGCGATGAAAACGACCTCCGAGGCCGCCTGAACGCGCCGGCGAACAACGCCAGCCAGGACCTCTACGTATCCGGAGTGCTGAAGACGGGCCGCATCATGGTCAAGGACGAGGACGTCTGCCTGCACTGCAGTCTTTGCGCCGAACGCTGTCCCACCGGCGCATGGGACATGCAGAAATTCCTGTTGCAAATGACTGACGCGGGGCCAGCATGCCGCAGCCGATCCAAAGAATTAACGACTTCGTAATTAAGTTCGCCAACGTCAATGGTTCGGGTTCGGCCTCGGCGAATACGCTGTTCGCCAAGGCGATCCTGCGCATGGGCGTGCCGGTGAGCCCGCGCAACATATTCCCGTCGAACATACAAGGACTGCCGACCTGGTACGAAGTACGGGTATCGGAGCAGGGTTATCTAGGGCGGCGCGGCGGCATCGACATGATGGTGGCGATGAATCCGCAGACTTGGGATCAGGATCTCAAGGAGATCGACCCCGGCGGTTATCTGTTCTACGACTCCGCTAAATCGCTGCCGAGATCGAGGTTCCGCGACGACATCACGGTGATCGGAATGCCGCTTACCGAGATCTGCAACGACAGCTATACCGACTCGCGCCAGCGGCAGCTGTTCAAGAACATCATCTGTTTGGGAGCGCTGTCGGCGCTGCTGGAAGTCGATCCGAACGAAATCGCACAGTTGATCGGCGAGCAGTACAAGGGCAAGGAGACGCTGCTCAAGCCCAACGTGCACGCTTTGCAGATGGGGCGCGATTACGCGCTGGCGCAACTCAAGTGTCCGATCGGGCTGCGCGTGCAGCGCGCCGACAGGGTCGGCGAACGCATCTTCATCGAGGGCAACAGCGCGGTGGCGCTCGGGGCCGTCTACGGCGGCGCGACCGTCTGCGCCTGGTATCCGCTGACGCCATCCTCGTCGGTGGCGGAAGCCTTCACCCGGCACTGCAAACGCCTGCGCACGGAGCCCGAGACCGGCAGGAACCGATATGCGATCGTGCAGGCCGAAGACGAGCTGGCCTCCATCGGTATCGTCATCGGTGCCGGATGGAACGGCGCGCGGGCGTTCACAGCGACCTCCGGTCCGGGCATCTCTCTGATGACCGAGTTCATCGGACTGGCGTATTTCGCAGAGGTCCCGGCCGTCATCGTCAATGTGCAGCGCGGCGGACCGTCCACCGGCATGCCCACGCGAACCCAGCAATCGGATTTGTTGTCCTGTGCCTATGCGTCGCATGGCGACACCAAGCACCCGCTCTTGTTCCCCGAGGATCCCCGTGAGTGCTTCGACATGAGCGCACTGGCCTTCGACCTGGCGGACCGGCTGCAAACGCCGGTGTTCCTCATGACCGACCTGGACATCGGCATGAACGAGCGCTTGTGCGATCCTTTCGTCTGGGACGATTGCCGGCGCATGGACCGAGGCAAGGTGATGACCCGCGAAATGCTCGATGCGGGTGCGGATTTCGGCCGTTACCTGGATGTCGACGGCGACGGCATCCCATTTCGCACCTATCCCGGAACGCATCCGACGCGCGGCGCCTATTTCACCCGCGGCACGACCAAGGACCGCTATGCGCGCTACAGCGAGGAGGGCCCGGTCTACGTGGACAACATGCAGCGTCTGCTGCGGAAATTCGAGACGGCGAGAGGACTGGTTCCGAAACCCGTATTGCGCAAGGCCGCACAGGCCACCCGGCATGGCGTAATCTATTTCGGATCCACGAGTCCGGCCATGTCCGAGGCACTTGAATTGCTCGAGACGCAGGGCTTGCATGTGGATGCGCTGCGCGTGCGTGCTTTCCCGTTCTGTGACGAGGTGAGCGAATTCATCGCCGCGCACGATCAGGTGTTCGTCGTCGAGCAGAACCGCGACGCGCAGATGCGGATGATGCTCGTCAACGAATGCGCCGCCGATCCGGCCAGACTGTCGCCCGTGCTGCACTACGACGGGACACCGGTTACCGCACGCTTCATCGTGCGTGAGATTTCCGCGAATCTCGGCATGTTCAACATCGCTCCACTCAGGAAGCTCGTGTCATGACCTATCTCGCCAAACCGAAGCTGCATCACCCCTCGCTGCCGGTCAACAGGCTCGGCTACACCCGGCGCGACTACGAGGGCACGGTTTCCACGCTTTGTGCCGGATGCGGCCACGACTCGATCAGTGCGGCCATCGTGCAGGCCTGTTTCGAACTCGACGTCGCGCCACACCGGCTGGCCAAGCTCTCGGGTATCGGCTGCTCATCGAAGACACCAACTTATTTTCTGGGCAATTCGCACGGTTTCAACAGCGTGCACGGGCGTATGCCCTCAGTGCTGACCGGAGCCAATCTGGCCAATCGCGACCTCATCTATCTTGGCGTATCCGGAGACGGCGACTCCGCCTCGATCGGGTTCGGTCAGTTCGCGCACAGCGTGCGCCGGGGCGTCGACATGGTCTATATCGTGGAGAACAACGGCGTCTACGGATTGACCAAGGGACAGTTTTCCGCGACGGCCGACCGCGGGTCGAAGAGCAAACGAGGCGTGACGAACATGGACGCGGCGATCGACATGGTCAGCATCGCACTGCAGATGGGTGCCACTTACGTCGCGCGCAGTTTCTCCGGCGACAAGGCGCAGCTGGCGCCGCTGATCAAAGGCGCGATCAGGCACCGAGGCGCGGCTTTCATCGATGTCATCAGCCCTTGCGTCGCATTCAACAATCATCCCGGCTCGACCAAGAGCTACGACTATGTCCGCGAGCACAACGAGGCGGTGAATTTCCTCGACGTGATGATCGGCCGCGGCCCGATCACGACCGAGTACGCTCCGGGGGAGCTGCGCGAGGTCGTACAGCACGACGGCTCAGTGCTGCGGCTGCGCAAGCTGCGGGAAGACTACGATCCGGGCAACCGCATCATAGCGATGAACATGCTGCAGGAACGGGCGGCAAAGGGTGAAATCGTCACCGGACTGCTTTACGTCGATCCGCAGCCGGTCGATCTGCACGCTCATCTGAACACGGTGGAAACGCCGCTCAATCAGCTTGGCGAGCGGGAGCTGATCCCGGGCCGCGAGATACTCGAGCACCTGAATTCGTCGCTGCGCTAGTTGGCGGCCAACCGCAAGCGGGAGGAACGCATGGCACACATCGTGATCATCGGCGCCGGCAGCGGCGGTCTGTCCGCTGCCTACGAAATGGACGAACTGGCGCGGCCCGGCGACCGCATCACGGTCGTCTCTGATGCCGCGGACCTGCGTTTTGCCGAAGCGAGTCCGTGGTCGCCGACGAAGGGAGCGGACCGGGTCGAGTTTTCGGTGGCGGAACAGCTTCAAAGGAAAGGCATCGCGTTTACTGCGGCCGGAGCACGGCGAGTGCATCCGGCGCAGAACAGGATCGAACTCGGCGACGGCGAGTTCCTCGATTACGACTTCCTGATGATCACCACCGGTCCCAAAGTCGCGTTTGACAACATTGAGGGCCTCGGCCCCAACGGGTATACGCAATCGCGCTGCCATGTCGAGCACACGGTGCTGGCCAGCGAGGCGTGGGAACGGTTCATCGCCAATCCCGGGCCCATAGTAGTGGGTGCCGTGCAGGGTGCGTCATGCTTCGGGGCCGCCTACGAATCTGCATTTGCGATGGATGCCGACCTGCGCCGACGTGGCGTGCGTGATCGCGCACCGATGACCTTCGTGACGGCCGAACCCTTCATCGGGCATCTCGGTTTGGGCGGCATGGAAGACTCCAGGACAATGCTCGAATCGGCGATGCGCGAGAAGAACATAGGCTGGATCGCCAATGCGAGCGTGACCCGGGTCGAACCGGACAGGATGCATGTCACCGAACTCGGTACCGATGGCGCACCGGACAAGCAGCATGTGCTTTCATTCAACTATTCGATGATGGTGCCGGCATTCAGAGGCATTGACGCGGTGTCCGGAATCGAGGGCCTTGTGAGCCCGCGCGGGTTCATCATCATCGACGAATTCCAGCGCAATCCGAGGTATCCCAACATCTACGCCGCCGGCGTCGCGGTGGCCAGCGCGGCGGCAGCCCGCGCTCCCGCGGATACAGCCAAGACCGGCTATATGGTCGAATCGACGACGACGGCCGCGGTGAACAACATACGCGAGCAGATCGACAACAGGGAGCCGACCCACAAGGCGAGCTGGAACCAGGTATGCCTGGCCAGCCTCGGAGGCAGTGGCCTCTCGTTCGTGGCGCTGCCACACGCCCAGCCCGGCGATGGCAGCTGGTTCTCCGATGGCAAGTGGACCTACCTGGCCCGTTGCACCTCGTGTGATGCTGGGTGCTGAGGCGCAAGTCGTCCCGTGAGTATCGACGTCGACGTCCCGCGCAGAGCGGGCCGTCCCGTGACGTGCTTGCCGCTGATGATCCCGGAGAGGAACCTGGTTTTGGATAAGAGCAGAGGCGCTGAAACAGCGAATCCAGGTCGATTACGCTTCTCGGGGCTTATTGAAAGGCTGCCGCCCGCTGCATCAATTCTTCCAGCCCGGGTTCGTTCGGGTCCCGCGGCTTGCCCGGATGAATGATCGCGACCTGGCAGTTTTCGGCGGCTTCCACAAGCTGCGCATACGTTCCGGCGGTGATGTCCGCGATATACGCCTGCTTGTTCGCGTCGTAGGCGAACATCCTGTTATTGATGGTGGTGCATTCGTTGCAGGTTGAGCACCTCGGCGTCTCGATGTAGGCATCGTCCGGGGACTTCTCGGGTTCCGCCGCGGCAGGGGCTTCCGGCTCGGCGGCGACGGGTGCGGCCGCAGCCGGTGCAGCGGGTGCGGCCGCAGGCGTTGCGGCTGCGGCCGGCGCAGCGGCAACCGCCGGCGCAGCAGCCGCGGCAGCGGCGGCGGCCTGAGCTGCGGCCTGGCGCGCCGCCTCGACTTCCTGGGCCATTTGTTCTTCCCAGGCCTTGCGCTCGCGCGCGAGCAGAGCTTCGGCGTGTGAGTTGCGAATGCCGCCCAGTTCCTGCAGGCTGTGCCACATTTCGCGGCAACGGCGGGCTTCCCTGATCAGTTTCTGGTCAACGATCACCTTCTGCAGCGCGTTGTCCCCGTCAACCATCAGCAGGAAGGGGACCTTGTCGGGAAAGCTCGTGCGCTCGCCCGTCAGCGACTTGTCAACGGGGATCATGCTGCCATTCCAATACTTCCGCGGAACCCGCGCGAAGTGTTTTGTATAGCGGCGGTCGCTTGCTACGAAATCCACCAGCGTGAAGGCGACATCCTCGGAGACACTCTGGTGTTCCTCGTCTTCGTAGGAGAGCCCCTGGACCGGCCAATCGACGTCGAGCTGGGAATTGCCATCCAGGAAGAATCGCGAAGCCCAGTTGGGGCCCGCGGACGGATCGTATGTGAATGCCGGAAAGGCGCGCGACTCCATGGCGGCCGCGGCCGCCAGATACGGCGGCAGACCGGAGGCCTTTCCGCCCACGCCCGAGTACACGTTGAACAGGGCCGGGCCGCCGTAGGTCAGCCCCTTGAGTATTTGATCGCGGAAACGATAGAGGTTGGAACTGCTCGACTGCAATACATAGACATCGTTGAGGCCGATCGCCATGTTGGCGATTTGCCTGCTGCGCGTGGCGGCATTGAGGTTCAAATCTCCAAGCGGCGATTCTTCCAGGATGTCATCGGTCTGGAGCAGGACCTTGAAAGGCAGGCCCGAGGAGAGAATTTCCATCAACTTTGTCTGCTCCGCGCCCTGCAATTGCTCGGCATTCACGCATACCAGGTAATCCGGAAACGCGGTCAGTTCCTGCGGATCCAGACCGTTCGCGCCGAACTCCGCAAACAGCGCGTCGTGTTTCGCCGGGTTGTACTGTCCCGCGATCTCCAGTTCCGCGATTTCCATGGCTCTTGCGAGTTCGACTGCCTTTGGCATGCGCTTGCCGTAGGCATCGAGCGCGGCGCCGCAGGACTCGAAGACGAACGAGTACGGTTTCGACGTCCCGTCTTGCCCGTCCTGGGACCCCGGGTAGAACTGTTGCGCTTTCAGCACTGCCAGCAGGTCGCGTATCCGCTGCCGACGCGCCTCCGGCATCGTCGCCTTGGGCAGGGACTCGCCGAGAATCTTCGACATTGCGTCGAAATCGAACAATTTCCCGTGCGTCGAGCCGATCGTTTCCTTGAGGTGCCGAGCGGTGCGGCCCGCTTCGGAGCGCTCGAAATCGGCCCGCAGGATGTCGGCGAGCCTCAGGTTCAGTCGCTCGACGTTCTTGGCGAATACGTGAGCTCTTTGCTTCTGGACCACGTTCCAGGCGTGGCGCATAAGGCGCGCCGGCATTGCAGCATCGCAGTCCGCGAGGTCCCCGTCCATTCTTATGGCTGCGCGGGTTCGCTTCAGGCTGTCTTCAAATGAACCATCGGCGTCCTTCGCAAGGCGGCCCGCTGCCTTGTCCCATAGCGCCGTGAGAGATCCCCCGGCTCCTTGAATCACCAGCTTGCGGATTTCCTGCTCGAGTCGAAGAGTGTGCTTGCGGATACGCTCACCGTCGTCGCCCTGTGCGACTGTTCCCAGCGCTTCGTCGACAACTCCCGAGAGCGGCTGTACGAAGCTGTCGCTCGTGTCGCTGAGGACGAGCGGGAAGTCATATCTCAGCTCGGAGAGATCTCGATAGCGGGCAAACAGGGCGGGGCGCAAGCCCAGTCCGTCCGCCGCGTCCAGGTATTCGTTCTGCCGTCTGCCGGTCAGGAAAAATGAAACATGCGCTTGAGTGTCCGCTTCCATGAGGGTATCGATTTGCCTTGCTGGTGAATTTCTTGAGTTCCGATCCGGTGCCGAGTGCGCGTTGAGCGTCAGGCTACCTTTGCATCCGCGTTCTTCGGCCAAACCGTGTACTTGTCGAGTTCGGCGTTGAGGCCCGCCCTGATCAAGTCGGCCGTTTGCAGCACGCCGGAGCGCCGCACGTTTTCGTAGCACGGTATGCCGGGGTCCTGGAACAGGATGCCGACCGGAATCGTATCCGTGTTCGAGGCGAGTTCGCGCGCCCGGTGGATGTCCAGCGGATCATGCTGAACCTGGTTCTTGTAGACCTTGGACATGGCCGTGCTGTACTGCAAGCCCCGCTCGTGGGTGAGAAGCTGAACCTTCTGGGGATCGTGAAGCCAGGGGTCGAGTGACTGGGGCAGCCACTCGGGGCAGCGCTGGATGATGCGCACGAAAGAAAAGCCTTGATGGTGATACGCGGCTTTGACGATATCGTACAGAACCTCCGGAATCCAGTCGGCCGCCTGGGCAACGAACGAGACGTTCTGAATGCCAAGTGTGACCGTCAGCGGATTCAGTGCGTCGAGATAGCTGCCACGCGGGGTGGTATTGCTCTTCGTTCCGATCGGCGAGGTCGGCGATGCCTGCTTCTTGGTCAGGCCATAGATCTGGTTGTCGTGCAGGAACAACGTGAGGTTCATGTTGTAGCGCACCGCGTGGACCCAGTGACCCGCGCCGATGCTGCAGCAGTCCCCGTCGCCGGTGTTGACGAACACGTGCAGGTCGGGCCGCGACATCTTCACGCCCTCTGCGATCGGCAGTGCGCGGCCGTGGATACCGTGGAAGCCGTAGGTTTTCATGTAATGCGGAAAGCGGCTGGAACAGCCGATGCCCGATACGAACACGGTCTTCTCCGGCCGCAAGCCCTCGTCACGGCACAGTCGCTGCACCGACGCCAGGATCGCGCTGTCACCGCAGCCCGTACACCAGCGCGGCACGCCGCTCTGGTAGTCTTCCATTTCGAAGTGCTCATCGCACATCTGCAGCAGGCACTCTGTGGCGGACATCATGTTCATCGTCTAATCACCCTTTCCTGGATCTCGATACGAAGCGGGAGGTTCGTTCCTCGCGCGCCTCAGTTACTGTTTCAGTTTCTCGGCGAGCACGTCACGGATCGTGGTGGGCTTGATCGCCTGGCCCTTGACTTCGCTCCAGCAGTCCACGTCGATCAGGTAGCGCGAGCGCAACAGCGTCGCAACCGCCGAGTAGCGGCGGTTGGTTTCGTCGATGATCTTGTCATCGGGGCGGTCGCTCCAGTTGCCCTCGACGGTCATCACTTTCTTGAAGCGCTGCATGATTTCCTTGATTCCGGACGGAAGCGGTTGCAAGAACTGCAGGTGCATCGAGGATACCTTGTGACCCTCCTCGCGCAGCGATTCGACCGCTTCTTCGATCGCGCCCTTGGTGCTGCCCCAGCCAATGACCAAGAGATCGCCTTTTGGATCGCCGAACACCGTCGGTGCCTTCAGGGTCTTCTGCAGCGCCGCCAACTTGAGGCTGCGGGAATGAATGCTGTCCTGATTGATTTCCGGGTCGTACGCGACGTGGCTTCGGCGGTCGTGAGCCAGCCCGGTCAGAGTGTGCATGCCGCCGGGCTGCCCCGGGATGAAGCGTCGCGCGAGCCCGGTATCCTTGTCCCAGTCGTAGGCGGTGACGCCCTTGGGTACCGGGCTCTGGTCAACCGGCGGCGCAATCCATGAGTCGCTGAACTTCGGGCGCGGAAACGGCTGCTGCGACGTGGCCAGACTGGCGTCCGTCAGGACGACAACGACCATGTTGAAGGTTTCGGCGATCTTGCGCGCGGTGATAATCGAATAGAAGCAATCCTCGATGGTGGCCGGTGCCATGACCACCTTGGGTGCGTCGCCGTGGCTGCCGTAAATGGCGGTCATCAGGTCGCCCTGCTCGTACTTTGTCGGCTGCCCGGTGCTGGGGCCGCCACGCTGCACGTTGACGACGACCAGCGGGATCTCGCCCATCACAGCGAGCCCTATTCCTTCCTGCTTGAGCGAGTAGCCGGGTCCCGATGTGATCGTCACCGCGCACTTGCCGGCATAGGATGCACCGATTGCGAACGCGCATGCGGCGATTTCGTCCTCGGCCTGATGGACGATGCCGCCGACCTTGTCGAAGACATCCGACAGGTAGTGCGAGGCCGACGTGGCGGGGGTGATGGGATACATGGCGCAGATTTCCATCCCCGAGGCCAGGATTCCGAGCGCCAGAGCGGTATTGCCGTTAACCACGATCTGCGGCTCGGTTGCGCGCACCGCCGGAATTCGGAAGCGAAAGTCCAGGTTCGCGCCGGCCCACTTGTAGCCCGCCTCCAGCAGCTTGACGTTCGCATCGACGACGCTGCGGTCCTTCTTGCCGAACGCGAGCTCTATCTGATCCACGCCCAGCCGCAGATCCAAGCTGTACAGGTAGCACAGCATGCCCAGCGCGAACATGTTCTTGCCGCGCCGCGGATCCGAAACCAGGGTCTTGCACTCCTTTTCCATCGGGATCTCATAGACCCGATACCCGGCGGCAACGAGTCCGTCATGGGTTTCGATATACGATGCCGCGATCTTCGGGTCTGCGTGCTCGCGCCACATGCTCTCGAGAAGGATGATGCAGCCGGACTTGAGTTCATTCGCACGAACGCGGCCCAGCAGCACCTGCTCGTTGAAGGCGACGACCAGGTCGGTTTCGTTGCCGCCGTTAGTGACGTAGGTCGACCCGATGCGGATGCGATTGCCGCTGCCACCCTCGACGCTGCGGGCAGGCGGGCGGATTTCGGCGGGGATGATTTCGACGGTCCAGATGCCGTTACCCATCTGCGCGGCGATCGAGCCCAGCGACTGGCCGCATTTTTGTGCGCCCTCGCCTGAATCGCTGATGATCTCGACGACGTGCTCCTTCAGCGTCGTGACCGATTCCTTGCTCGTCTCGACCGCCTTCTTGACGGCTTTCTTGGGGGGGGTGGTCATTTCATTCATTTTCGTTCCGTGGCTGCGGTTGAGCGCTTGCGTTGCTATAGGAATGGTTCGGGCCAGCGAGGCATAGTCCGCGCCCCTAGGCAATGCGCACGCGCGCGAAGTTCTTTTCCTTGATGTCGATTCCGAACAGTGTGCCCGGGCCGCCGACGCCCACGTAGGGCAGTCCCGGGTCGCGGATGCCCAGATAGGCTTTCATGCTTCGTGCCGCCTTGCGGCCCGCGCCCATGGCCTCGATCACGGTCGCCGCACCCGTGACGATGTCGCCGCCGGCGAACACGCCGGCAACCGAGGTTGCGAGCTGCTCATCGGTGCCGATGTAGCCCCATTTGTTGAGCTTCAGCTTGGAGGTCTGACCCATGATCGGGTTGGCATTGGTGCCGATCGCATACACGATCAGATCGGTCTCGAAATCGAACTCGCTGCCGGCAATCGGAACCGGCCGGCGCCTGCCCGAATCGTCGGGCTCGCCGAGTTCCATGCGAATGCAGCGCATACCTCGCACGTTGCCCTTGCCATCGTCGAGGACCGACACCGGGTTCGTGAGCCAGTTGAACTGAATTCCTTCCTGTTCGGCGTGATGGATTTCCTCGGCACGGGCGGGGGCTTCCTTGCGTGAACGGCGGTAGATGCAATAGACGTTCTCCGCGCCCAGCCTCAGCGACACCCGCATGGCGTCCATCGCCGTATTGCCCGCCCCGACCACCGCCACGTGACGGGCCGGGGGCATCGGCGTGTCGAAATCAGGGAAATCCTTGGCGCGCATCAGGTTGCAGCGCGTGAGCAATTCGTTCGCCGACAGTACGCCGTTGAGCGAATCTCCCGGAATTCCGAGCATGGTCGGATAGCCGGCGCCGACGCCGACGAATACCGCGTGGTAGCCCATTTCGTCGATCATCTGCTCGATGGTGAACAGGCGGCCGACCAAGGTGTTGCACTCGAACTTGACCCCGAGCTTCTTGAGATTGTTGATTTCCGCGTCGATCACTTCGTTTGGCAGACGGAAGTCGGGGATCCCGTAGCGCAATACACCACCGGGCTGGTGGAAGGCTTCATAGACCGTGACATCGCATCCCGCTTTGGCCATATCCGCCGCGCACGCCATGCCGGCCGGCCCGGATCCGACAATGCCAACACGGTGGCGGTTCGGTTCAATATAGGGGATATTGATCCAGCCTTCCTTGATTGCGGTATCGCCGACAAAGCGCTCCAGCCGCCCGATGGCGACCGGTTCCAGCGAATCCCCGACCGTACACACCCCCTCGCACTGGTTTTCCTGCGGACAGACGCGGCCGCAGATGGACGGCAGCAGATTGGTGTCGGTGAGAATGTCGTAAGCGTCGCGGAACTTGTTCTCGCTGATCTTCTGTATGAAGCCCGGAATGTTGATTCCCACCGGGCAGCCGGCGATGCAGGGCTCGTCCGGGCAGAGCATGCAGCGCTCGGACTCGCGCAGCGCGTCTTCGAGGCCATAGCCGCAGGCGACCTCCTCGAAGTTCTTCGCGCGCTCTTTCGGATCCCGTTCGCGCATCGGCGTGCGCTCCTGGGGGATGTTGCGTATGGTCTTCTTCTTGGTTGCCATGGTGTACTAAGCTTTGACAGTGGATGCCGAGACGCCGAGCGACGCTGACGCAGCGTCGATCTGCTGCTGCATACGGCAGTTCGCCTCCCAGCGTTCGAGCGCGATTCGTTCCGCTTTCGTGTAGCGGCGCAGCCGCGTCATCAGATCGTCGAAATCGACCAGGTGTCCATCGAAGTCCGGGCCGTCGACGCAGGCAAACTTCACCTGGTCGCCCAACTTCACCCGGCAGCCTCCGCACATCCCGGTCCCGTCGACCATGACCGGATTCAGGCTCACCATGGTCTTGATTGCGTGCGGACGCGTCGTCTCCGCACAGCCTTTCATCATGATCGGCGGTCCGATCGCGATGACCTCGTCGATGTCTGCGTGCTTGGAGATGGCCAGCTTGATGCCCTCGGTGACGAGCCCCTTGATGCCGGCCGAGCCGTCGTCGGTGCAGACGATGAATTCGTCGCAGCACGCCCTGAACTTGTCTTCCCAGAACACCAGGCCCTTGTTTCTGAATCCGAGCACGCCGATCACGTACGCGCCGGCTTCCTTGAAGGCACGGGCCTGCGGGTAGACGGGCGCGACTCCAAGTCCGCCGCCTACGCAAACCACTTTTTTCGCATGGCTGATGGGGCTCGGGATGCCCATCGGTCCGACCATTGCATAGAGGCTGGTCCCGACCCGGCATTCCCGCTGCATCTCCTTCGTCGTTTTTCCGACTGCCTGTATGACCAGCGTGATGGTGCCTTCCTTCCGGTCGAAATCGGCAATGGTGAGCGGGATGCGTTCGCCGTGCTCGTTCAACATCACGATCACAAACTGGCCCGGTTTGGCGGCCTTTGCCATCATCGGATGCCGGACTTCCAGAAGGTACGTGACGTCGGAAAAATCCTCGCGCTTGATAATCTCAAAACTGGACATGCGATACACCATCAAATTATCGTGTAATCAAATATTTAGCCTGGGTCCGGAGCCCGTCTATTGCCTGCTTTGCGCAGGCCTTCCGAGATTCGATCTCAGCGGTCTGCGCGCAATGTATTGCGTCCGACCCGTTCCATATTGATGTAGCGCAAATGCCGGTCTGTTTGGTGCGGAAACTGCGCCAGCGACGCTGAGTGGATCGGCTAATGTTGACAGAAATAATAAAGATTAAAGCCCGTGCAGAATTTGACGATTTCGACGCTATTTTACTCCGTGATTCGCAGCAAGCGTGCGCCATTTTTTGCTGCCGAAGCAACATCGCGGCAACTTGGTCATTCGGGCGCCAAAGGTATAATGAAAAAACATGCCGGTTCGCGGTTTCGTTGAATAATCCGTGCTTCTCGTTGTCTGCCGCATGACCCACAAACGGTGCCATCTGTGTCGTGCATCGGCGGTGGGCGCGCCAGAGGCACAGAGGCGGATTGCCGGGTCGCGGGCGGCTGTCAAACCGGTCTGCCGGGTTAGCTCAGCTGGTAGAGCAGCGCATTTGTAATGCGACGGTCGAGGGTTCGAATCCTTTACCCGGCACCACTCCCTCGGCGGGCGGATTGTTTCCCGTTCCGGATTTGGGTCCATTCACGATAACACTCGACGCTGACGTGCGGAACAACTCGATCGTGAGGCGCAGTGCCATTGTGCTGTTGTTTCTTGCATCGTTCACGTGCGCCCAGTCGGTTTCAGACCTCGGATTCACGACCGGAGCGAGCGAGGCGCTCGCAGCCCTGTACGCGCGCAGGTTCGACGCACCGGTCCCGGAGCGTTTCGCCCAATGGAAGACGTTTGCCAGGGAGCAGAAGAAGGCGCCGTTCTCACGGCGGCTCGAAGCGGCCAAGGGACGCGAGTCCGATACGCTGCAGGCGGTCAATGACGCCATCAACGGCCAGGTCAAGTGGGTCGGGGACAAGGAGCATTGGGGCGCGAACGATTATTGGGCTACGCCAGCGGAGTCGATTGCAAGCGCGGGCGGCGATTGCGAGGACTTTTCGATCGCAAAGTACTACCTGCTCAAGGAACTCGGGGTGCCGTTGCAGCGACTGCGCATCACCTATGTGCGCGCCATTAAGTTCAAAGAACCGGCGCATATGGTGCTCGCCTATTACGCGAGTCCTGACGCCGAGCCGCTCATCCTGGACAATATTGATCCCGAAGTGCGCGGCGCTTCACAGAGAACAGACCTGGAGCCCATATACAGCTTCAACGACGACGAGGTCAGGCTGGGAAACAAGCGGGGCAGGCCGTCGCAGATCCGGGCCTGGTTGACCCTGCAGCAGCATCTCCTCGCCGAGAGCAAAATCTGAACACGGCAGAATCGGAAACCTATGACACTCGCCCGACAACTTCTCGCCGGCATTACATTGGCCTTCATCGCGCTGCTCGTTGGCATCGAGGCCATTTATGTCTCGACGGCGCGCAGCCACCTGGAGCAGCAACTCGACGCGCACGCGAACGAGACGGCCACGTCGCTCGCCTTGTCGCTGGGCTCGCGCGCCAGTTCGCTCGACGCGTCGCTGGTCAACATCACGGTCAATCCGGTATTCGATAGAGGGTACTTCGAATCGATCGAAGTGCGAACGACACGCGGCGAGCGCATTTTCGGCCGCAGACTGGAGCACAGGGAGGTCGACGTGCCCGCTTGGTTTGCGGCGGCCGTCGCCCTGCAAGGCCCCGTCGGGGAAGCATTCGTTACGTCCGGCTGGAAACAGCTTGGCAAGGTCGTCGTGCAGATCCACCCGGGATACGCGTACCAGCAACTCTACGACACCGCGCTCGCCACGCTGGCCTGGCTGGCCGCGCTGTTCGCCTTCGCGCTGGTCGGCGTGCGCTACTATCTGGCCGGAATTCTCAAGCCGTTGAGGGAGATTGAACAGACGGCGCTCGCCGTCAGCAACCGCAATTTCGTATCGATCGCCGCCGAGCCGGGCACGCGCGAACTGCAGCGGGTCACGCGCGCCATGAACAGCCTGTCGGCCAAGATTCGCGACGTCATCATGCAGGAGTCCGAGCGCGCCGAGCATCTGCGCAAGGAGGCCTTCGAAGACTCCCTCACCGGACAACTCAACCGTCGCGGATTCGAACAGGCGGTGGCAGCATCGCTCGATGAAAGCGGTGAAATCCATTCCGGCGCACTTGGACTTTTCTTCGTCTCCGGGTTGGAGGAGGTCAATGGGCTCTTCGGAATGTCACGCGGCAACGAGGTCATGAAGCTCGTTGCGGAAGCTCTGGCGGCGCCGGGGGCTCACGGCAAGGCGAAGGTGGGGCGCTGGCAGGGACCTACGCTCGCAGCGTTTGTTCCCAACGTCGAGGAACCGGCCGCGATTGAGTGGGCCAATCGCATTTGCAGCGAAATTACCGCGAAACTGCGTGGGGAGGATTTGCCGGAGGCCGTCTTGCTCTCGGGCGGAGTTGCCCATTTCAGCGAAGAAACGATTACGCTCGCGCCCCTGGCCGAAATGGCCGAAGGCGCACTGGCGGAAGCGGTGAAGAACGGGGGCGCGGTTCTGGCGACGGTTCAAGGCGGCGCGCAAGCTTTGCGTGTGGGCCTCAAGAACGAAATCGAATCGGCCATTGCGAACGGCCGGATTACGCTGCTCGCCCAGAGGGTGATTCCGACCACCAATCAGGGCGTGCTGCAGGTCGAATTGCTCTGCAGCCTGTCGGGTAGCGACGGCAATGTCATTTCCGCCGGCACGTTCGTGCCGATCGCGAGCCGGCACGGCCTGCTTGCTTCGCTGGACAGGAAGGTGATCGAACAGGCGTTGCTCGTGCTGGAGCGTTTCGAATCGCTGCCTCGTGACGTGAGCGTCAACGTGTCCATGCAAAGCATCGGCGACAAGGGTTTCCGCACGGCACTCTTGGAGCTGTTTTCGAAGAAGAAACTGCTCGCCGGGCGGCTCATTTTCGAAATCACCGGCCGCGCGGCGAGCCACCTGCCGGAATTGGCCAAGGGGTTCTCGGCCGAATTGCGCGGGGTCGGTGCGCGCGTCGCGCTCGACAATTTCGACATCGATCGCAATGCCATGTCGATCGTGCACGAGCTGTTGCCCGCGTACATCAAGCTCGCACCGGCATTTACGCAGCAAGTCACGTCGCGCGAGGACCTGCGCTTCATTGTCGAGGCGATGGTGCGGATGCTGCGGCCGCTCGAAATTCCGCTGATCGCCCAGGGGGTGGAGGATCTCGCCTCCGTGCCGGTGCTGGCGCAACTCGGCGTCGCGGCCTACCAGGGCTATGCCGCGGGCAGGCCGGCGCCGCTGGCCGATTTGTAAGTCGGGCAACATCGCAAGCGGGCGCGACTGATGCGTGGCCGGCTTCCGCGGACGCGCGAGATTGCGCTGTGATAATGTGAACGCCCTCTCCGGCGAACGGGATCACGAATGACAAGCGCGCAACACCATGCCGTGGATATTCACGCGCATTATTTTCCGCAGCCGTTTCTCGATCTGGTGGCGGCGAATGCCGGCAGCTACGGTTTCGAGCACCGCATGGTCGACGGCAGGGGCCCGCAGTTCAGGATCGGCCATCTGACCACGGGCCCGGTGGGACGAAAGTTCATCGATCTCGACGCCCGTCTGGAAGCCATGGACGGCCAGCGCGTGCAAGTGCACCTGCTGTCGCTCTCGCAGCCTATGGTGTACTGGGCCAAGCGCGACCTCGCGCAACGGCTGACCGAAACCTACAACGACGGCCTGGCTGCCGCGCACGAGCGCGATCCCCGCCGGTTCTACGGGTTGGCGACGCTGCCGATGCATGAGCCGGACCTGGCCCTGCGCGAAGTGGAGCGCGCGGCCAAATTGGGCGGCGTGCGCGGTTTCTACATGGCCACGCACGTGCTGGAACGCGAACTGTCTGACCCCGTCCTGTTTCCAGTTTACGAGCGCATCGAGGCACTCGGCATGCCGATCTTTCTGCACCCGGTCGAAGTGATCGGCTACCAGAGGTTGATGACGCATTACCTCACCAATCTGCTCGGCAATCCGTTCGAATCGGCGATCGCCGCGGCACACCTGATCTTCGGCGGCGTGCTCGATCGCTTTCCGAAGCTCACGTTCTGCCTGCCGCACGCCGGCGGGGCCTTTCCGTGGCTGGTGGGTCGACTGCATCGAGGATGGGAGAAGCGCGAAGACCTCAAGAAGCTGAAACTCCAGGGGCCGGTGGCCTATCTGCGGCGCTTCTATTACGACACCGTCGGCTATTCCGACGATGTGCTCGAGTACCTGACGCGGGTGATCGGCGCGGACAGGGTATTGATGGGGAGCGACTACTGCTTTCCGATTGCGTATGAGCAGCCGGTGGATATCGTCAGCGGGCACCCGCGGCTGGACGAACAGACCAAACGCCGCATCGTCGAACAAAATGCGCGGCAGTTGCTCAACCTGGATTGATGAAGGCGCTTTGAGCAGCGTTGCCGGCAACAGGAGAACTCGATGAATGACACGTCGCCGTTGAACATCGGACCGGCCCGCCGGCGATGGCTGCTGCGTGCCGTCGCCGCGTTGGGGGTGGCATCGGTGCCGGTGGCTATCCGTCAAGCGCTCGCCAGGGGAGTGAACCCGGCTGCACCAGGTATTTATGAAATGGACGGCGATGTACGCGTGAATGGTCGGCCTGTCGTTCCAGGATTCCTGATCCGGCCCGGGGATGTCATCGAAACCGGGCCGAACAGCCGGGCGGTGTTCGTCGTCGGCAAGGATGCCTACCTGTTGCGCGCGGAAAGCCGTCTCCAAACCGCCGGAACGGAAATGTTCATCGACGCGCTGCGCATCATCACGGGGCGGCTGCTGTCGGTGCTGGGTCCCGGTGCGAGGCGCATCCACACGCGCACCGCCACCATCGGCATCCGCGGCACGGGAATCTACGTCGAGGCGGAACGCCAGCGCACCTACGTGTGCACCTGCTACGGCACAGCCGAACTGGATTCCGTGTTCAAACCGGAGGAACGCGAAACCGTCACCACGACGCACCACGACCAGCCACGCTACATTTACGGAGAGTCGATGCCCGGGATCAAGATGATCGAGGGGGCGCCAGTGGTCAACCACACCGACGATGAACTGATCATGCTGGAAGCGCTGGTAGGTCGCACGCCGCCATTCGATACCACGGGTGAGCCGCGCTATTAGGTCGCTCGACGCTTCACGCGTTCGTTCCGATCTGCCGCGCCGCTCGATCGCGTTTGCCAAACTGCCGAGTTTGCCCGAAACTCCGGGTGAGGAGATGGAACCACCAGCAGCGAACGGTCGGAATCTCGACCGTTGCTGTCCGGTCAACCACAACGCGGAGGAGAAAATATGCGCGATCGTCTGAAAGTTGCGGTGATGGCGGCATTCGCCGTCGGAATTTTCCAAGCCGGCGTCGCAAGCGCCGATTCGGTGGCGGATTTCTACAAGGGCAAGACGGTCACTGTGGTCGTCGGCGTCTCGGCCGGCGGTCTGTATTCGACCTATGCGCAGATGATGGCACCGCATTTTGCGCGCCATATTCCCGGCAGCCCGACGGTCATCGTCAAGCACATGACCGGGGCGGGCGGCATTTCGGCGATGAATTGGGTCTACGACGCGGCCCCGAAGGACGGCACCGTCGTGGTCACGCCGACCTCCGCGCTCAACAAGCGCGCGGCCATGGGCTATCCGGGAATCCGCTGGGACCCGCGCAAGTTCCACTGGATCGGCGGCTGGAGCGAGGCGGTCAACGACTGCTCGGTGCTGAACACCGCGCCTGCCACCACCATCGAGCAGGCGAGGAAGACCGAACTCATGATGGGCGCGTTCAACAAGGCGAGCAACCCGTACACGAACGCCATGGTGATCAACAACATCGTCGGCACCAAGTTCAAGATCATCACCGGCTACAAGGGCGGGGCGAAGGTCCGGCTGGCGATCGAAAAGGGCGAACTGCACGGCTGGTGCGGCCAGTACCTGGGCTGGAAGACGCGCAAGCCTGAATGGCTGCGGACCGGGAAGATCGTGCACCTGGTGCAACTCGCGTCCAAGCGCTCGCCCGACATGCCCAACGTGCCTCTGCTCAGCGAATTCGCGAAGACCGACGAGGAGCGTGAAATGCTTGTCTTCGTGCAGTCGAGTCCGGACGACCGAGCGATGGGGGTACCGCCGGGGGTGCCGGCCGATCGCGTCGCTGCGCTCGAGAAGGCCTACCAGGCGACGCTGCGCGACCCGGCATTCCTGGCCGACGCGAAGAAGCTCAAGCTCCAAATCGATCCGATCCCGGCCAAGGAAATCCAGGATTTCGAAGAACGCATCATGAAGATGAAACCGGAAATGATCGCGCGGCTGAAGAAAGCGATGGGCGCGAAGTGATGTCCTGATCCATCCGGCCGGGCGAGCGCAGCCCTCGCCCGGCGGCATCGATTCACCTGCAACTGGATTTTCCCTCCGAGCATGGAATCGGACGCATTAGCGATGGCAATGAAGGCGTTCGTCGCCATCGGCGATCCGGTGCGCCTGATGTATCTGGCCGCCGGCGTGCTGATGGGGCTGGTGCTCGGCATCATTCCGGGGCTTGGCGGCCTGATAGGGCTGTCGATTCTGCTGCCGTTCACGTTCAACATGGACGCCTACACGGCGCTGGCGATGATGCTCGGCCTGTCGGCGGTCACGGTGACCTCCGACTCGATTCCGGCGGTGCTGTTCGCGGTTCCCGGCACCGTCGGTTCTGCGGCAACCGTGCTCGATGGCTTCCCGATGGCGCAGAAAGGGCAGGCCGGGCGGGCCCTGGGTGCCGCGTATACCGCCTCGGTGATCGGGGGTCTGTTCGGCGCGCTGGTGCTGGCGATATCGATCCCGGTGCTGCGCCCGCTGGTGCTGATGATGGGATCGCCGGAACTGTTTGCCGTGTGTGTGTTCGGCCTGTCGCTGGTCGCCGGTCTGAGCCTCGGCGCGCCGCTGAAGGGAATCGCGGCGGTGTGCATCGGCATCATCATTGCACTCATCGGCGAGGACCCTCAGACCTCGACGCTACGCTGGACTTTCGGAACGACATACCTGTACGACGGGCTTCCGATCGTGCCTTTCGTTCTGGGACTGTTCGCGCTTCCCGAGATGGCCGACCTCGCGATCGCGAGACGCATGATTTCCGGCAACGCGTCGGCCGGCTCGCGCTGGTCGCAGCTCGAGGGCGTGCGCGACGTGTTGCGAAACTGGTGGTTGACGCTGCGCTGCTCGGGCATCGGCGCGCTTCTGGGCGCGGTGCCCGGCATCGGTGCGGCCATCATCGACTGGATTGCGTACGGGCATGCGGCGAGGACCGAAAAAGGCGCCGCCGAGACCTTTGGCAAGGGCGACGTGCGTGGCGTCATCGCCTCGGAAGCGTCGAACAACGCAAAAGAGGGCGGCGCACTGATTCCGACCATTGCATTCGGCGTGCCGGGGTCCGCGTCGATGGCGCTGATGCTGAGCGCGTTTCTGATCCACGACATCGTGCCGGGCCCGGATCTGCTCGCCAAGAGGCTCGACGTGACCTACGCGCTGGTGTGGAGCATCGCCATCGCCAACATTCTCGGGGCCGGCATCTGCTTTCTGTTCGCCAATCAGCTCGCGAAAATCGCGCTGATCCGCATCGGCGTGCTGGCGCCGCTGATAGTCGGTGTCGTGTTCGTCGGTGTCTTTCAGACCAGCTCGACCATGGGCGATCTTATCGCTTTGCTCGTGTTCGGCGTCATCGGCTGGATCATGAAGCGCCTGGACTGGCCGCGCCCGCCGGTGATCCTGGGATTCGTCCTCGGCGCGCTGTTCGAGGGATACATGTTCATATCGATCCAGCGCTACGGCTTCAGCTGGCTCGGTTTCCCGATCGTCGTTCTGCTGCTCGCCGGCTCCTGCTACACGCTTTTCGCTCCGATCATTCGCAAGGCGCGAGCGGACCTGACGCGAATCGACGGACCGGCGCGGATGCGTCTGGTGCGCCCGCGCCCGTTGATTTCCCGCGAAGCCGCGATGACCCTGGTCACCGTGTGTTTTTTCATCGCGATACTCGCGTCTTCATGGTCCTGGTCGCGCGAAGCGAAACTGGTTCCGCAGACTGTCGCTGTGGCCGGAATGCTGTTCGCGCTGATTCATTTCGCGGGCCGACACCTGCGCCTGGCGCCGGCGCGGGGCACGATCGAGAACGTCGAACCCGTGGCCGGCGATAATTCCGTAGATCTGCTCGCGGAACTCGGTGCCGGCACAGTGCTTCGCCGCGGTGCCGTCTTCCTGCTGTGGTGCATCGGCCTACTCGGTCTGGTCAAGGTCATCGGCCTGCTGCCCGCGATGCTCGTCTTCCTCGTTGCGTACATGCGTTTTCACGGTCGCGAACGCTGGTCGACGACGCTGCCGGTTGCGATCGGTACGATCGCCTTCTGCTACCTGCTGTTTCACCGCGTGGTCGCGGTGTCCTGGCCGCATTCGCTGCTTGGCGACCTGTTTCCGGTGGTGCGCTCGGTCGAAATGTTCAATATTCTCTGACGCGTGCCGTCCGAGGCGGTCGCTCAGCCGAACGCCGGCACGCCGATCAGCCATGCGTGCAGGTAGAACGCAAACGCCACCCAGGCGATCGAACCCAGCGCAATCGTTGCGGCGTCCCCGGCGAGCGTGCCCTGCGCGCCGCGGCGGCCGCTCGCGCGATCGCGCATTCGCGCGGCGCGGTAATCGAACACGGCCCAGGCGAGAAAGCCGCCGAACAGCAGCAGGTCGGCCAGCGTTCCGTTGGCGAGCAGGTGCCCGAGCGCCCAGACCTTCACGCCGAGGATCATCGGATGGCCCAGCGCAGCCTTGACGCGATTGCGCGGGACATAGGCCGCCGCCACCAGCACGAAGGCCGCGAGCGCGAACAGCGCCGCGAGGTGGCGCATCCACGACGGCGGATTCCACAGTTCGATCGGCGCCGCGCGGGCCAGTCCGTAGCCCCAGACGACCAGGCCCAATCCCGCGAGCGAGGCGATCGCATACAGCCCCTTGTACGGCAGTTCGCCCAGCCGCGCGATCTGTTTGCCGCGCCAGTCCTCGGCGACTATGCGCAGCGAATGCACGCCGAGGAAAAGGATCAGTCCCAGGACGAGAATGGTCATCGTATCTCGGCGCGGTACCGGCCTCTCAAGCCGGATTTGCGTCGACCTTTCTCACCCGGCAAAGGCCCTCCTTGAACGCGACGAAGCCGCTGACCGGATCGAGGTGCCGCGGAACGATCTCGTTGATGTTGGCATCGGCCCAGCCGTGCGAGACATCGATCACCCCCGGCAGAACGTCACGGCTGAGGTGCGCGCGCAGACGGATGCGTCCGTGCGCCGTTTCCAGGGTCACCTCGTCGTCCTCGGCGATGCCGTGCACAGCGGCGTCTGCAGGGTTCAGGTTCACGACCGGGTGCGGCATCAGCCGCCGCAGCGACGGCAGTTCGCGCAGCTTGCTGTGCGTGAACATCGGCACACGTGACCCGGTGTTCAGGATCAGCGGGAATTCGGCGGCAAGCTCGGGAGTGCTCAAGGGGCTCTCCACCGGTTCGCGATAGGTGGGCAGCGCATCGAAGCCGTGCTGGGCGAGCGTTTTGGAGCTGACCTCGACCTTGCCCGACGGGGTATTGAACCCGGGCTTACCGTCCGGTCGCAGCAGGCCCTGCTCGTACTTGCGGAACACTTCTTCGCCGGGCGCCGGAAAGGCCAGCCCGTCCGGGCCGGCCTCGCGCAGCTTGTCCACGCTCGTTCCGACCTTGGCCAGGATGGCATTGAGCGCGTTGGTTTCGTCGCCGTGCCAGAATTCCTCACGATATCCGAGCCGGCAGCCCAGCTCGAGCGCGATCTGCCAGTCGGCTTTCGCCTCGCCGCTGGGTTCGACCACCGGTTCGCGCAAATAGATCTTGCGTCCGAACAACGCTATCGGGCTCATGCGCTCGAAAGTGGTCGCGGCCGGCAGAACGATATCCACGTAATTGTGTGTCCAGGGCCGCAGGAAGTAGTCCGCTGCGGCGGCGAAATCCAGCTTTCCGATCGCCGCCTGGTAGCGCGCTGTCTGTGGCCACATCATGGCGTTGCCGCCGAATATCACCATCGCCCGGATGCGCCCCTGTTCGACATACTCCGGCAGCAGGTTCATCTGCACTTCGCCGTTCATTTTCGTCCAGAACGGAAAGTAGTCGTTGTCCACCCGCAGCTCGCGCAGCTTCGGCAACAGTTCCTTTTCCCGGCTGAAATCCAGCGTGTGGCCGAACGGCAGCAGCGGAAGAGGATGGGTCGGCAGGCATACGCCGCCAGGCGCATCGAAATCGCCGAACAGCGCGACCACGGCGAGGATGGCGCGGTGATTCTGCAGGCCGTTGGAGGAATGCACGGTGGCCTGCGAGCTGCCCATCCAGGTCAGCGGGCGCGAGCGCGCCAGCAGCGTCACCGCCTCCTCCAGCGTTTGCGCGGGCACACGGGTGATGCGTTCGACTTCGGCGGGGGTGAACTGTTTGGCGTACTGCGCGAGGTCTTCCATGCCCTCGATCCAGCGATCGGCGAACGCCTTGTCGAAAAGCCCGCGTTCGAGCATCAGATGAATCATCCCCATCGCCAGCGCGCCGTCGGTGCCGGGTCGCAGTTGCAGATGGACGTCGGCCAGTTGTCGTACGGTCGGCGTGACGCGCGGATCGACAATCACGTATTTGACGCCCTGCTTCTTCGCGCCGAGCAGCTTGCCCATTTCGTGGGGCGCGGAATAGGCGGGGTTCCTGGTCCAGACAAGGCAGCTGCGCGTCAGCTTTCCCGGGAGCGCGCCACCGGTTTGCGCGCCGAAGGTCAGCTGCGCGGCCATCACCGTCGCCCTCGAGCAAACGCAGGACTCGGTGCCGAAATTGGGCGTGCCGAACGTGTAGGCGAGACGTTGCACGGCGGGGCGGGGTTCCTTCGGGTCGCCGACGTAGAAGCAGACCTTGTCCGCACCGTGCTTCGCCTTGATTTCGCTCAGGCGCTCGGCGATGACCTGGTAGGCCTCGTCCCAGCTGACGCGCTGCCAGCCGGGATCGACGCTTCCCTTGGGCGTGGTGCGCCGCACCGGGTGCAGCAGTCGATCCGGATGGTATTGCTCCTCCAGGCTTGCCAGGCCTTTCATGCACAGCGGCCCGGCTGGATAGTTCTCGCGGTCCTCGACCCGGACAATGCGGCCGTCCTCGATGTGCACTTTCATGCCGCACTTGGGAACCTGGTTGCACAGGTCGCAATAGGTGTAGGCGACGCGTGTGGTCTTACCAGCTCGGGTGGCTTCAGCGGTCTCCATGGCTAAACTCCCCTCTCGTCTTGCCGGCCTCGCGCCACGTGCAACGGATTCCTTGCCAGAGGCGAGCCGCGCATGGGCCGACTCTGTCCCCTGCGGCGGCAGTTTTCAAGCCGTGATGTCACGCGATCGGCCACGGGCCGGGGGACCTCAGCGTTAGCCCGCAGCCGGCGGGCCGCCGGCGCATGGGGGAGCTTGCCGGAAACATGGGCTACAAGCGCGATGTCGATCGAATATACTTCTCGCCCGGCGGCAGCCACAAGCGAGGAGAGTCCTGAGAGACTCAAGCGCGTGCGCCGACCGTTCGGTTCGCGGTTCCTTAAACACCATTTCGGGAGAATATCGTGCGCAAATTTCTAGCAGTTCTTGGCATATTCTGGTTCGCCACCGGCTCAGCCTCGGCGGCGATGGTCGCCGACAAGGTGCCATACAGCCTGGGCGGCAACAATTTCGAAGGCATCCTGGTCTACGACGACAGCGTTTCGGGCAAACGACCGGCGGTATTGATGGCGCCCAATTTCATGGGCGTGACCGAGAACGCGGTCACCAAGGCCAAGTTGCTGGCCGGGAAGAAATACGTCTATTTCATCGTCGATATCTTCGGGGTCAACAAGCGGCCCAAGTCGTACAAGGAGGCGGTTGCCGCAATGGGCGGCCTGATGAAGGACGTTCCCGCGCAGCGGGCGCGCGCCAACAAGGCGCTCGACGTGTTTCTGGCGGAAGCAGGCAAGCGCAACCTCATCGACTCCGGCAAGACCGCCGCGATCGGTTTCTGTTTCGGCGGCGCGAACGTGCTGGAGTTGGCGCGTGCCGGACGCGACATACGGGGGGTGGTGAGCTTCCATGGCTCGCTCAGCACGCCCAATCCGGCCGATGCCAGGAACATCAAGGCAAAGGTCCTGGTTTTGCATGGCGCGGTCGATCCGGTCTCGCCCAAGGCCCAGCGCGATGCGCTTGAAGCCGAACTGACAGCGGCCGGTGTCGATTACCAGATCATCGCTTTCTCGGGTGCCTATCATTCCTTCACGAATCCGGAAGCGAATGCCGCGAAACGGTCGATCTACGACGCCAAAGTCACCAAGCGCGCCTACGCGATGATGGACGATTTCTTCGCCGAGATCTTCTGATCGCCCGCGCGCCGATCGGCGCGCGGGCACCGTCGGCGCTTACGCCTGCCGCCGGTTCCGGCTGGCTGTAATCACGCGTTGGCGGCGCGTAATTCTCTATTTCATTGCACATTGCGACCGCGGCGCGGAGCGGGACGGGTGCTCGCATCGCACCGGCTCTCGCTCGCATGGATTGGCCGCGGTGTCGAAATTGAGCGAAAATTCGTGCCCTGCACGATTAAAAAGGGAAGCGAGATGATCGAAATGCGCTATGAGGCGCCCCGGACGCTGAAGGCCGCGGTTGCGCTGCTCGCGGCGGCGAACGGCCGGGCGAAGGTGCTTGCAGGCGGCACCGACCTGCTGATCCAGATGCGTTCGGGCCGGATCGATCCGGAACTGCTGATCGATGTAAAGTGCATACCGGAACTGCGCACGATCGCCGAAGAGAAAGGCGGCTATCGCTTCGGCGCCGCGGTGAGCGCAATGGAACTGGTCGAACACGAGGGTCTGGCCCGCATGTGGCCGGGCGTGATCGACGCGGTGAAGCTGATCGGATCGATCCAGGTGAAGGGCCGCGCGACCGTAGGCGGAAACCTTTGCAACGCTTCGCCCGCCGCGGACAGCGTACCGGCGCTGGTCGCCGCGGGGGCCCTCGCCAGGATTATCGGCCCCGGCGGCAGACGAGAAGTGCCGGTCGAGGAGATACCTGCCGGGCCCGGCCTTACGTCGCTTCGCGCCGGCGAAATGGTGGTCTCGATTCTGCTGCCCAAGCGGCCGCAGCGCTCGGGAGACGCCTATCTTCGCTTCACGCCGCGCACCGAAATGGATATCGCGGTGGTCGGTGCCGGCGTCAATCTGACGCTGAACGCGAAAGGCGTCTGCAGCCGCGCTCGCGTCAGCCTGGGCGCCGTCGCCGAACGTGTGCTGCTGCTTCCGGACGCGGCGGCGGCGCTGATCGGCCAGCGCGTCGATGCCGCAGCGCTCGAACGCCTGGCGGCGGCGGCCAGCGCGGCCTGCCGGCCGATCGACGACAAGCGCGGCACCAAGGAATATCGCATCAAGGTCGCGGGCGTGATGGCACGGCGGGCCGCGCAGATCGCGGTGAAACGGGCGAAGGGGGAAGTCTGATGTCCAAGCATCGAGTAACGGCGACGGTCAACGGCGACGCCGTCGAATTCCTGTGCGAAACGGGCGAAACGCTGCTCGAAGCGCTGCGCGACGAGCTGCAGCTCACGGGCACGAAGGAGGGGTGCGGCACCGGCGATTGCGGGGCGTGCAGCGTGATGCTCGACGGACGGCTGGTGTGCTCGTGCCTGGTGCTGGGCGTCGAGGCGCAAGGCAAAACGATCGAGACCGTCGAAGGCATGGCCAAGGGCGACGAACTGCATCCCCTGCAGCGCAAGTTCCTCGAACACGCGGCGCTGCAGTGTGGCATCTGCACGCCGGGCATGCTGATTTCGGCGCGCGCGCTGCTCGAGCGCAATCCCGATCCGACCGAGGAAGAGGTGCGCTACTGGCTGGCGGGCAACCTGTGCCGCTGCACCGGCTATCACAAGATCGTCGAGGCGGTGCTCGATGCCGCGCGTGAAATGCGAGGAGCCTGATCATGACGGTGAAATACCAGGAGAAGCCGCTCAAAATCGTCGGCACACGTCCGCTTCGCCCCGACGGCGTCGACAAGGTGACCGGCCGTGCCCGCTATGCGGCGGATTACAACCTGCCGGGCCAGCTGATCGGCAAGGTGCTGCGCAGCCCGCACGCGCACGCGCGCATCAAATCGATCGACACGTCGAAGGCGGCGGCCTTGCCGGGGGTCAAAGCGCTCGTCACGCGCGACGATTTCGCGGACATGCCTGTCGAGTACGCGGCATCGGGTGAACTGACGATCAATTTCCGCGACGTCACGCGCAACATGATGGCGCGCGAAAAGGTGTTCTACGACGGCCATCCGGTGGCAGCGGTCGCGGCCACCAGCGCTTCGATCGCACGCGAGGCGCTGAAGCTCATCAAGGTCGAATACGAGGTCCTGCCGCACGTGATCGACGTGCTCGAGGCGATGAAGCCCGACGCGCCGCTGCTGCACGAGCATCAGTTCACCGACGGCGTGACGCCGAAACCCGACAAACCCTCCAACGTGGCCAAGCGCATGGTGTTCGCACTCGGCAGCCTCGAGGAAGGCTTCAAGCAGGCCGACCTGGTCATAGAGCGCGAGTTCAACACCAAGCCGGTCCACCAGGGGTATATCGAGCCGCAGGCGTGCGTGGCGAGCTACACCGAGGATGGCCAGGTCGAGCTCTGGACCGGCACTCAGGGGCACTTCGTGTTCCGCGCCCAGCTGGCGAAGGTGCTGCAGATGGACGTCTCGAAGATACGCGTCACCGCAACCGAACTCGGCGGCGGCTTTGGCGGCAAGAACAACATCTACAACGAGCCGCTGGCGATCGCGCTGTCGCGCAAGTCGCACCGGCCGGTGAAGATGGTGATGACGCGCGAGGAGGTGTTCCGCGCCACCGGTCCGACGTCGGGCGCCAACGTCAAGATCAAGATGGGTTGCACGCGCGACGGCCGCATCACCGCGGCGGACGCGGAGCTGAACTTCCAGGCGGGCGCCTTTGCCGGCTCCTCGGTGGGAATGGCCTCGATGTGCACGTTCACCCGCTACGACCTCGACAACGTGCGCGTCGTCGGCAACGACGTCACCGTCAACCGCCCGAAAGTGGCCGCTTACCGGGCGCCCGGCGCGCCGATCGCGGTGTTCGGCGTCGAGAGCGTCATCGACGAGATGGCCCGGAAGCTGGGCATCGATCCGATCGATTTCCGGCTCAAGAACGCGGCCAAGGAAGGCACGCAGACGTATTACGGTCCCACGCTCGGGCCGATCGGCTTCGTCGAGACGCTGAATCGCGCCAAGGCGCACCCGAATTACCGCCTGCCGCTCGGACCGGATCAGGGCAGGGGAATCGCGACCGGCTTCTGGTTCAATATCGGCAAGGAAACCTCGAGCACGGTGCATGTCAATGAGGACGGTACGGTGACGCTGATCATCGGGATCGTCGATGTCGCCGGCGGCACGCGCGCGACAATGGCGATGATGGTTGCCGAAGAGTTCGGCATCGACTACGACAAGGTTCGGCCTGTCGTCGGCGATACCTCGGCGCTGGGTTTCAACTTCATCACCGCGGGCAGCCGCGGCACCTTCGCGGGCGGCATGGCGGCGGTGCTCGCGGCGCGCGACGCGATGGAGAAACTGTGCCGGCGTGTCGCCCGGATACGCGACGTTCCGCCGGAAGCGGTGGCGTGGAAGGACGGGCGCGCTCAGCCCGCCGAAGGCAGCGGGACCCAGTTCAAGCCGATGAGCCTGGAGGAGATTGCGCGAGAGGCGGGCAGGACCGGTGGCACCATCTCCGGCCACTCGGAAATCAATGCCGAGGGAGCCGGCCCTGGATTCGGCACCCACATCGCCGACGTCGAAGTGGACAGGGAAACGGGGTCGATCAAGATCCTGCGCTACACCATCGTGCAGGACGTCGGCAAGGCCATCCACCCGGCCTACGTCGAAGGCCAGTTCGAGGGCGGCGCGGTCCAGGGCATCGGCTGGGCGCTGAACGAGGAGTACGTGTACGGTGCCGATGGGGTGCTGCAGAATCCCGGATTCCTCGACTACCGCGTTCCGGTGGCATCCGATGTTCCCTTCATCGACTCGGTCATCGTCGAGGTGCCCAATCCCAACCACCCGTACGGCGTGCGCGGCTGCGGCGAGGTTCCGATCATCGCCCCGATGGCGGCCATTTCCAACGCGGTGGAGAACGCGATCGGCGTGCGTCTGCGCGAACAGCCGATGTCGCCGCCGCGCGTGCTGAAGGCGATCGAGGCAGCGGCGCTCGCCACGACGCAGGATTGAAATCTTGGCGAGGATCTCGCTGTCGAACAACCTGGCGCCGTACACCGGCGGCGAGACTTCGCTCGATCTCGACGCCGGCAACGTGCGCCAGCTGTTCCGGGCGCTGGGCGAGCGCTACCCTGACCTTGCGCCGCGCCTCGAGTCCGAACTCGCCGTCGCGATAGACGGCGTGGTCTACCAGGATTCGCTGCTCGCGCCGATCGGGCCCGACAGCGAGGTGCTCCTGTTCAGCAAAATCGCTGGCGGGTAGCGCGGTTCTCCGGGCGGCGGATACGCGGTCGCTCGCGGCACCGTCCGGTCAGACGCGACCGGAAATCCGGGGCATAATGAGACTGTGTGCCGGCCAGGGTGTTCTGCACCATTACCGAGGCGCCCGCCGGACGCCATTTACCGCAGGACCAAACCTGAAGACGGAGGAACCATGAGAGGCATCCGCACATTGCAATGCGCACTGCTCGCCGCGGCGATGGCCGTGGCCGCCGGCACCTCGGCACAGGCGCCCAAACCCCGCTCGTACATCCTGACGACGGCCACCACGGGGGGAACCTATTACCCCGTCGGCGTCGCCGTGGCAACCCTGATCAAGGTCAAGCTGCAGCCGAAGCTCAAGCTCGACATGAGCGCGATCAGTTCGGCCGGGTCGGGCGAGAACGTCAAGCTGCTGCGTGAGAACCAGGCGCAGTTCGCGATCCTGCAGGGGCTGTTCGGCATGTACGCCAAGCAGGGATCCGGCGCGCTCAAGGGCGATGGTCCGCAGAAGAACATCCGCTCGATCACCATGCTCTGGCAGAACGTCGAGCACTTCGTGGTGACCGCCGACCTCGCCAAGACCGGGACGGCCGACGATCTGAAGGGCCTGGTCGGCAAGAAGTTCTCGATCGGCGCGCGCAACTCCGGCACCGAGCACTCGAACCGCTTCCTGCTGAACAACCTCGGCATCGACCCGGAGAAGCTCGACTTGGTGTTCCAGGGCTATGGGCCGAGCATCGACGCGCTGCAGAACGGCTCGATCGTGGGCGCGGGCATTCCGGGAGGCCCGCCGGTATCCGTCATTACCCGCGCCTTCGCGCAGATGGGCAACAAGATCCGCCTGATCGAGTTCACCCGCGAGCAGGCCGCCAAAGCCGACGGCGGCAACGATCTCTACAACCCGCTGGTCGTGCCCGCCGGCACCTATCCGGGCCAGACGAAGGACTTCCACACCATCGCGCAACCGAATTTCCTCGGCGTCAACGCCGACGTACCCGAAGAGGATGTTTACCTAATCACCAAGACGATCTACCAGAACCTGCCGTTCCTGAACGCCATCCACGCGGCGACGAAGTCGATGTCGCTCAAAGCCGCCATCGCCGGGCTTCCCATGCCGCTGCATCCGGGCGCGGCCAAGTACTACAAGGAGGCCGGTCTCGCCGTCCCCGACCGGTTGATGGCGAAGTGATGGTGGCGTGGCGGCCGCCGCCACGCACCACGGATCTTTACGGAAACCGGGCGAATGAGCGCCGAGGGCAACGCGCCCCCGGGCGATACGCCGGCCGCTGTTTCGCGCGAGCCGGACGAGCCGGCCGGCGCGCGCAGCGCCGCGAGCGCCCCCGGCCGGATCGCGTACTGGCTCGGCGTCGCGCTGGCGCTGCTTCACATCTACTTCAACACGCTCGGCACCATGTCCGAGCTGCGCGTGTCCGCGGTGCACTTCGGCGGCTTCGGCCTGATGTGCGCGCTTCTGTACCCGGTGTGGCATGCGAAGACGATTGCCGGTCAGCGTCTGGTGCTCGCACTCGACGCGCTGATCGGGATCGCGGCGGTTTCGTGCATTGCTTAT
>Ga0155953_1004_pt6 | contig 37206 bp, 31 predicted proteins | sample RifCSPlowO2_02_FD_107607 | JGI IMG/M metagenome (GOLD analysis project Ga0155953, IMG submission 107607) | Betaproteobacteria bacterium RIFCSPLOWO2_02_FULL_63_19
GACGACGTCCCACACCACCTCTACGCGTTGATCATCCCGGCGCTCGATCAGGCCGAGATCGATCAACTGCGTCACGTCTCGAAATCGCGCCGCAGCTTGCCCAAGGAACATGAAATGATGGGGTATCTCCTTATCGCGAACGTGCCGGTGGTCGCACTTGCCCGACTCGTTGTCACGACGCTGGAATAATCTGAAACCGGCCCATGCGATATGATCGGTATAGCTCAAAGTCGCGGCGGTCGAGAGTGAAGATCCGCGAAACTCGTTTCCGTTCAGCCACGCTGACGGGCCCCGCGCGACGCCTGAGCTTCACCAGGCCCGGATGCCCACGGTCACTACCGCGGAGAAGTCCCATGCTATTGTCTCGCCGCCCGGAGCAAAGCGATCCTCCCGGGACGGTCCGTGAACCAGACAGGAAGGGTTTGCCCGCCTCGATCGAAGCGACCATACAAAGGAGCCCCTCGAATGCTTGAACTCTATCACCACGGAACCTCCGTATGTGCCGCCAAGCCGCGCATCGCGCTGGCCGAAAAAGCTCTGCCATGGGTGAGCCGCTACGTCGATATCCTCAAGGACGAACATTTTGCTCCCGAATACCTCAAGCTCAATCCCAAGGGCGTGGTGCCCACGCTGGTTCATGATGGGCGCGTCATCAGGGAGTCCACGCTGATCGGGGAATATCTCGACGAAGTCTTTCCCGACCCGCCCCTCAAGCCGTCCGACCCGTGGGATCGGGTCAGGATGCGTCTGTGGACCAAGCGGCTTGACGAGGAACTGCATGCCGCATGCGGTATCGTCACGTTCGCGATCTCGCATCGCCACGCGGTGCTGGCCAATCCGCCGGAACTCGTCGAAGCCTATATCGACAAGGCAGGACCGGCCGAGCGCGAGCGCCGCAGACGGAAACTGCAGCGCGGTATCGACGACCCGGAGGCGCAAGGCGCGCTGCGCGTCTACGACCGGTTTCTCGAGGACATGAATACCGCGCTTGAAGATCAGCCCTGGCTCGCCGGCGAGCATTTTTCCCTCGCCGAGGTCGGCGTCATTCCCTACGTCAACCGGCTGGACATGCTGCAACTGTCCGGCCTTTGGACGGAGCAGCGGCCGCATCTTGCGGACTGGTTCGCGCGCGTCAAAGCGCGGGCCAGCTTCGAGCCGGCGCTGTTCGGCTACGTTCCGCCCGCGTTGCGGGAACTCATGCGCGAACGCGGCACCGAGGCCTGGCCTGGCGTTCGGGCGCTTCTCGAATGAACCGGTTCAGGGGCGCGGCGACGGTTGGTATGCGCCGCAGGCCGCGCGCGGCGTCACTCCACTCCGGTTTCGGTCAGAACCTGATGCCATTTTTCCATCAGCTTGTCTCTGAGTTCGTTGCTGACCCTGGAGATCGGATACCAGTCATCTTTCCAGGCAATGTCACGGCAGGCATCGATGACAATCCGGCCCTGGGTCAGCGGAACCGCCTTGTCGGAGGACCTCTTTTCCTTCAGAGGGATGGCGGTGTTGACGTTGTTGGTATGGCATCCCGTGATGATCTGGATCTGCCGCTCGATCCGGCAGCGCGTCACCATGGCCCAGAGCACCTGCTCCAGATTGGACGGATCGATGTCGTCCTCGACCACCACGGTGTAGGCGCCCATCTCGGCCGGGTATTGCGAGGCGATCATGCCAACCTTGGTCGCGTGCCCCGAGTACATCTGCTCGATCGAGATCACGTTGAACAGACCACCGCTGCCGGTGTAGTGGGACCAGACACCCTTGATTCCTGGTACGCCGAAATCGTCCAGCCTGCGTCGGATCGCCACCGAATCCGCAACGCCGAGGAACAGCGTGAACGTGTGCTGCGGCACGGCCGGCATGGACCCGGTGAATATCGGGTTGTTGCGATGGTAAATGGCCTTGATGTGAATCACCGGTTCGGGAACGGTCAAGAGCCCGCGATTCGCGTAGTAGCCGTGCCATTCGCCGAACGGACCCTCATCGACCCATTCGCCGGGAACGACCTCTCCCTCAACGACGATTTCCGCCCTGGCCGGAAGCGGCAGTCCGGTGAATTCGCCCTTGATCACTTCGAGCGGCTCGCCCTTGATGAATCCTGCCGCGTCAATCTCGGAGGTGCCCCAGGGCACGTCGGTCTGGCATGACAGGAACCAAAGCGCCGGATCCATGCCGACCGCGATCGCAATCGGCATCGTCTTCTGGCGCGGGAAATACTTCGAATACATCAGGATATTGCCGTGCTTCCCGGGCACTGCGTGCAGTGCCAACGTGTTCTTGCTGACCACCATCGAACGGTAGGTCCCCACGTTCACCCAGCCGGTGTCCGGATCGCGCTGAATGACGCCATGCTGGGTGCCGAAGAACCGGGCGCCATCCAGTTCATGGTAGCGGGGTATCGGAAACTTCAGAATATCGATCTTGTCGCCCGTGAGCACGTTCTCCATGATGGGGCCGCTGGTTACCGTCCTGGGCGGGATGCCCCGAATGTCCCGACTCTTCTTGTACCAGCTCTCGTGCAGTTGCATCGGCTGTACCATGCTTTCATCCAGACCCAGTGCCTTGGCGATTCTCCAGGTGGAGCCTATGGTGCCGAAGAGGTTTCTGAACCCCTTGGGGTAGCCAGGGGTTTCATCGAACAGCACCGCCGGGCGATGGCCTTTGCCCTCGCGGTAGATGAGTTCGACGATGGAGCTCATTTCGACATCCCAACTCGCCCCTTTCACATGCTTCAATTCGCCTCGTTGCTCGACCGCCGCCAGAAAATCGCGCAGATCCTGGTAATTCAGTTTGCCTGGCTTGAGTTGTGCGGACATGATGTTCCTTGCCTGGTTACGTGGGTCAATAGCGCGGCTTCGACGCGGCGCCTTCCGGCGGGACGATTGGCGGCTTGGGGATCATTTCGCGTATTTTCGCTTCGCTGAGCTTGAAATCCGCGTCGTACAGTTCGGGCCGCGTCACCCGGTCCTCCTCGGTGCTTCGCCAGGTGAAGAAGCAACGCGGGCAACGGTAGATTTCCCATGCCCCGCTTTCGGGCGAATCGAAGATTTTCGCCGCTCGTTGGTCGTCACATCTCGGACAGATCATGGCTTTGCCTGCATTCTCTTCTGGATCTCGCCGATCCAGAAATCGGTGTCGGCCGGCAGGTCGACACTGATGTTGTCCTCCATCGGGATGTCGGGATAGACCGGTGTGGTCGCATCGATGATCACCTTCGTGCCCAGCCCCCGTATCAGGTGGGCCGGATCGAGCGTCGAGGCAGGCGCATTTGGAATCAACGCCAGGTCTCGCTCCGGACGAAAACGCGTCGTCAACGCCCAGATCACCTGCTGCAGGTTAAATGGATCAACGTTCGCATCGACGACGATGATCAGCTTCGGATAGGTAATCCCGTGCGGCGTCGACAATAGCCGGCATGCAAGGGTCTTGGCGAAACCACCAAAACGCATGCGCGAAGCGATGATGGTGCAGTAACCGTGCGTATACAGCGCGTTCACCGCCTCGATCTCCGGAAAATCAAGCTTCATCTGGTTGTAGATCGTGGCGCATGTATTCAACCCCTGCAGATAGTCGATCTCGCCCCAGGGCTCGCCCGTATACAGATTCTCGAACAGAATCGGGTCGCGCCGCCGGGTGATCCGGTCGACACGGATCTCGACCTGGAGCATGGAAGACGAATACGAACCCGGATACTCGGCAAACGGGCCTTCCACCGCGCGATGGTGCCGCAGGATCTCTCCCTCGATGATCATTTCCGCACCTGCGGGCACGTCCAGGGCGCCAATCTCCGATGACACGACTTCGACGGGAGCCCCGCGGATCGCCCCCATCATTGCGTACTCGTCATCATCGAACTTCAGCGGCGAGGACGCGACGAACGGAACGATCGGATCGTTGGACACCGCGATCGCTGCGCGCAGTGGAACGTCGAGCCGTTCGGCGCTGCGAAGATAGGCCGCCAGATCGTGCTGCGCCGAGAGCTGGATGCCGAGCAGGTCGTGGTCCTTGACCTGAATGCGGTAGATGCCGACGTTCTGGTTCGACGGGTTCTCCGGATCGCGCGCGATGGCGCAAGCTTTGGAGAGGAAGAACCCACCGTCCATTGGATTGACGCGAAACAGCGGCAGCTCCCGGAAAAGACTGAAATCGCGCTCGAGAACCACCTCCTTCACCGGCGCGCTCGTGACCCTCTTTGCCGGGACCGGATAACGCCCCCATCGCTTCACGATTTCGCGAAACTGTTCCCTGACCGGGGTGTTCTTCGGAAGGTCGAGCGTCAGTGCATGGTTCTCCCAGGAACCGTGCACGTTCATCACGATCTTCTTGTCCGGATAGCCGAGGACTTTTTCAAACAGCAGCACCGGTCCGCCCGTCATCCTCCCCGCCGCGCAGGAGATCGTGCGAACGTCCGGTTCGAGACGGACCTCTTCCGCGATCCGCAGCAGCCGGCCTTCCTGTTCGGCCTTTTCCAGGAATTCCCGCAGCGAGCCGTAAGGCAATTCTTGTTCCTCTCAGATCGGCGTGAACAGGGCGGAGTGCGGACGCGCCTCCATCAGTTTCGCCAGTTCCGCGAGGCTGCCGAAATACATCGTCGCCGCCTGGCAGTGCTTCACGCAGGCAGGCTTTTCACCGCGAGTCGTTCTCGGCAGGCACAGGTTGCAGTACTGCGTCGGGAAAGGCAGGTAGTCGATGCGCAGCGACTTATCCGGCCGCTCCGTGATGATTTCGCTCAGGTGGATGCCGCCCCTGCCGACCGGGTAGTTGTGCTCCTGCTTGCAGGCAATCTCGCAGCTGTGGCAGCCGGTGCAGTACTCGTAGTCGATCATGAGTCCGTTTCGTGCCATGTCTCGTCCTTTCGCCAGACTTTGCGCCGGATCCGCGCTAGACCTTGTAGATCCGGCACAGCATCGTCTTATTCGGTGCGCCGCCGAAACCGGAAGTGCTCTGCTTGCCCATCGGGATGAGCTGATTCACATTCAGGTCCCAGACACCGTAGAAATTCGGTGCAGTGCCGTCCGTTTCGGGCAGCCACCAGCCGTGTAGCGCGTGTGCCATCTGGCGATGTATGACCGGGGTGAGCTTGGCTCTGCGTTTGACCTTGCCGCGTACGCCCTCGATCCAGACCCAATCGCCTTCGTTGATGTCGAGCGACTTAGCGGTTTCCGGGTGCAATTCGACTGTCGGATGAGGCTCGATCTCTCGCAGCCACGGGATCTGACGGTGTTCGCTGTGGAAGAACACCCCGCTGCGCCTGCCGGTGATCAGGATCAGCGGATATTCCTTGTAGACCTCGGGCGTGCTGATCGGGCCCTCGATGGGTTCCCGGTGATAGGGCAACGGATCCAGCCCCCAGGATTCGTAGGTGGTGCAGTACAGTTCAACCTTGCCCGAAGGCGTTCGGAACCCCGGCTTGCGGTCCGCACGCAGTTGGCCCTTCTCATGGCGCCGGTACGGCACCGTTCCCGAAGGATGGTTTTTGGGCGCCATGGCCCATGGGCGCTCGGACAATTCTTCGAAAGTCAGCCCCGAGGCCTTGAGGCGTTGGGTGAACAGTTCGCGCGTGTTCTTCCACGGTACCGCCTCGGGGTTGAGGCGTTTGGCGAGTTCGAAATTGATTTCCCAGTCCGACCGGCATTCGCCGACGCTGATGACCTTGCGGATGGCATTCAGCGGCACGCCGGTCGTGAACACCGAGTCCTTTTCCGGGAAACTGCCCGCCGGAAGGACGATGTCCGCGATCGCCTGCGCCGTGGGCGTCATGAAGGTGTCGACCACCACGTTGAACTCCAGCTTTCGCACCGCCTCGTAGTGGCGCTTCGGATCCTGCGCGGTGTTCGCCAGGAAATTGTTGGTCTGGCACCACAGCCCTTTGATCGGGTACGGATTGCCGGTCTCCATCTGTTCCAGCACCACATCCGAGAGTGCCCACGCGCGGAAGTTCTTCACCATCGGGTAGCGGTCCGCCCCGATGCGCTTCTTGGTCAGATTGGATACGAACTCCTCCCCGTACAGCTGGATTACCTCCTCGGTCGAGTAAGGATAAATCGTGACTCCGAACGGCGGCCGGGTAATGACGTTTCCGCCGGGCACGTCGATGTTGCCCGTGAGGGCCCAGAGACAATTGAGCGCGTGAATAGTGGCCGTCGCCTCCGAGTTGCTGTCCAGCGGCTGGCCGAATCGCATCGCCGCCGGCTTGCTCGTTGCGTACATTCGCGCCGCCTTCGCGATTTTTTCCGCCGGCACCCAGGTAATCGCCTCGACCTTTTCCAGTGGATAGTCGCGTGCACGCTCGGCGAGCTTGTCGAATCCGTGCGTCCATTTTTCGACGAAGGCCTTGTCATAGAGGCCTTCCCCGATGATGACGTTGAGCATCCCAAGCGCAAGCGCACCGTCGGTGCCGGGCCGCAGCTGCAACCAGATTTCGGCGCGCGATGCTTCCCAGGAACACACGGGATCGATCACGATCAGCTTCGTTCCGCGCTTCATCATGTCGACAACCCAGTGGCCGGAGAAGTAATGATCGGTGCAGTGACTCCCGGCCAGATGCCGCGCCCAGGAGACCATCACCTTGGGCGCAACCCACTCGGGATCCTCGTAGCGCTGCGGCGAGAACTGCGCGGCATCCGGAAAGGTGAAGTCGCCCGTGACCGAGTGCATCGCGGCCAGGCGCGGCGTGAAGCAGGAAATTCCCGACAGGCCGAACAGCGTCCAGTTCGGACTGCCGTAGGCATAGGCGAGAAAGATGATGAACCCGCCGGCATCGCGCCCGGTACCCTGCCCAAACACCACCGACTCGGCCCCGTATTTGTCGCGGATTTCGCGCAGGCGGTGTTCGCAGAGCTCGAGAGCTTCGTCCCAGGAGATCCGTTGCCACTTGCCCTCGCCGCGCTCACCGACGCGTTTCAGCGGATGCTGGAGGCGATCGGGATGGTTGACGTACTGGGGCATCGCCAGAACCCGCGGGCAGGCGCGCCCCTGAAGATAGGGATGATCCTCGTCCCCCTCGACCTTGATCAGCTTGCCGTCCTTGACGTACACCTTGACGCCGCACCCGCCGTGACAGCCGGGGCCTGCGGACCAGGCCCCCATCTTGTGAATCTGCACGCCTCCGTCGGTATCAGCCATTGGGTCCCCCTTCAGGGAATCGGGCTCCCCTGCGCGCCCGGCAATGTGCCGGGAGCCGGAGCCGCGCTCGATCATCGGCGGGAAGTCTCGATCACCCCTTGATTTAGGTCAAGGAGGATTTGGAGCGCTTGCCTGCCAGGACATCCGGCTCGATGGACACGAGCGATGAAATTGCCGACCAAAATCCTTGGATAAACCGCTTCTACTGCGACCGGCTCCAGGTCGCCCGCAGCAGCATGTCTTGCTTGTTGTAGTGGTAGTCCAAATCGCCCTTGTACGCATTGTGCAGCGCCTCGGCAATGTCGCGTGCGAGGTGCGTGTCGGTGGTCGTGACCAAAACACCGTCCTCCGCATCCTCGATCTTCATGATGCGCTCGAGCGGATGCTCGGCCTTCTCCTTCGCTTCATGGTTCTTAACCAGTTGCAGGATCTCGTCGTGGTGCTCGCGCAGAAACCCCCCCTTCAAGATGACGTAGCCCGCCGGAAACTGGTCGTGGATGCGGTGGCAGGCCGGGCATTTCTCCTCATGTGCTTCGCTGGTCGCCTTGCCCCAGGTCCACCGCCCCTTGTGATATACCGCGCCGCACTCGGGGCAGCGCGTGGGTTCGCGCAGCTTGCGGCTCGATTTATAACTGTCGTGAACCAGCTCCTGGAATAACTGCTCCCGGCGGACCGGTCGGAAACCTACACGTTCGTCTTTCATGATCGACCTCGCTTGTTTGGACGCACCTGCAAACGACCCTGCCGGCTCATTGCCGGGTCTGGCCGCGAACCTTGGCAGCGCAATGCGGTCCGCTGCGCGAGGGCACCCTCGGCGTGCCGGTCGACCGCCTCATAGGCGATGTTCAAACCGCCGCCTGGCAACCCGCCCAACTCGCGTCGCACCGAATCCCACGAAAAGCGAATCCGGTCCGCGTCCGCATCGCGCAGATTCGGCGGCACGCGGAAATCGGATGCCTGCTTGCGGATGACCGGTGGTCTCATGCGTGCCTCTTTAGCTGGGCGCTTCGTAGTTCAAGTGCACCGCGAACACGCAACGGCGTTTGCCGGTGCTGTAGCAGCGATCGGGGAACAGGATGCGGAGTGCAGACTGGCCCGCGCTTTCCTCGTGGAAGAGGCGTTCATGCAGCGTTTTCATGGCCAACCTCGAAACCGAGCGGCGTGGTATCCGACGATACGCTGTGGCGCGATACGCACTACGGTTTCATTGTGTAACGGCGCGGTCGCCCCCGGCTTGATCCTCATCAAGCGGCATGACCGGCAGCGCAGAAAACATTCGTGAAGATCGTCTTTCGGCGCGCACGAACACGCACCTTTCCTGAATAGCGCAGATGGCCGGCCCGGTACCGATTCACTGGCCGGCACACTCGGCTTCGGCGTCCACCTGCGAAGCGAGCAACCGCAACGCCTCGGAGCACGTCGGCACAAACGGGTCCGCGTGATCCAGAAGACGCAACCGCTCCGGCAACGCGGCCAGCTGCGTGCGCACATACTCGCGCACGGCCTGCGCAGACGGCGAGCCGCCAACCGGCCTGCCGCCCTTCATCACAGCCTTCAGCAATGGCGTGCCCTCTTGAAGATCTCCTTCGACGGTCAGCGTGTCGCCCTCGATCAGACCATCGGCATTGAAGCGGCGATAGACTTGCTTGCGGCCCGGCCAGGTCGCCTTGCCCTCGGATCGCTTGCGCTTGGGCCTGCCGTCGTATTCCACCAGCTTGTAGGCACAGTCGAGATAGGGCGCGTCGGCCGAGGTGTTCATCTTGGTGCCCACACCGAAGCCGTCGATCGGCGCCGCGGCAAGATCGCGCAGGGCGTATTCGTCCAGGCCACTGCTCGCAAAAATCGAAACTGCCTGCATCCCCTCCGCGTCGAGTACTTGGCGCACCCGTCGTGCGCATTCACCGAGATCGCCGCTGTCGATGCGCACGCCTTGAACCGTCATGCCATCGCGTGCAAGTCGGGCAGCCAGCCTCGCCACCTTGCGCGCGCCCGCGACCGTGTCATAGGTGTCGATCAGGAGCGTCGCCTTGGCCGGATGCGACCGGACGAAATTCTCGAACGCCTGCAATTCGCTGTCGTGCGCTTGAATGAACGAATGCGCCATGGTGCCGAATACGGGAATGCCGAAACGCATGCCGGCGAGCACTGTTGCGGTGCCGGAGAACCCTGCGATGTAACTCGCACGCGCCGAGAGCAGCCCGGCCTCCGCGCCGTGCGCGCGCCGCAGCCCGAAATCGACCAGCAGTCTCTCCGGAGCGGCAAGCACCATGCGAACCGCCTTGCTCGCGACTACGGTCTGAAAATGCAGCAGGTTGACGATGCGGCTCTCGATCAACTGCGCCTCGCGCAGCGGGGCGATGACTCGCAGGATCGGCTCGTCCGGAAAGAACGGCGTCCCCTCGGGCATCGCGTGCACGTCGCCGGTGAAGCGCAGATCCTCGAGCGACTTCAGGAAGGCCGAGGTAAACCTTCCCGTGCTTTCGAGGAACGCGAGTTCCTCCGTGGCCAGGCGCAGACCACAGAGGTACTCGATCGCCTGCTCCAGCCCCGCGGCGATGAGGAAGTTGCGCTGCGGCGGCAGCTTGCGCGAGAAGAATTCGAACACCGCCGTTCCGTTCATGCCGCGATCGTGGTATGCCTGCAGCATGGTCAGCTCGTACAAATCGGTGAGCAGGACGCTCGAAGCGGGATCGATCATCGGTCTTCCATCCCATGCCGATTGAACAGCTACCGTCTCCGACGGTCGCCGCAAATTGCCACCGCTAGTCAATTCTCCGGCGATGGCGGACCACCGGATTGATCAGCGTCAACCGCCCGGATCGAATACGCTAAGCGCGATCGACCGCTTCGCGTCCCGAAAGACTGCCGGTTCTCATCGGGGTCCTGCGCCGGCTTCGCGTGACCCCAATCGCTCAAGCCGACTCGGGAAACTTTCCTCCCGAGAAGTAAGTGTTGAGCACGTTGCCTTTCGTAATCGGCAGCAGCAAACACGACGGATGTTCGGCGTCGTGGTAGACCATGATCCGAGACGCATGCGCACGGCGCAGCGTGCCGCAGCCGATCATCTCCAGCGGGTCCTTCGGCGGATCATCGGAACAGGCGATCCGCAACGCGATCCGCGAACCGGGATTGAACTGTATCGCCGTGGCAACGATCTTGATGTCGAATTCGTAGATCTGCCCGGGAACCAGAGGCTCCGGATCGACGTGGGTATGGATCGGCTCCCAGGGTTTCGAGGCCTTGAGGTCCAGCTTGCGGTGCGAGCCTTTCAGCCAGCCCTTGCTGACCAGGCGCTCACGGCCCTCGGGATCGATTTCAAGCAGCGTGATGATCCAGTGGATGTCGTCGTCAGTACTCGCCGCATAGAGTTTCAGCGCGATCGGGCCGATGACCTCGGTATTCTCGACCATCGGCGGGGTCTCGTACTGCAGCCGCCCGCGCTTCCACGGCGAATCCTCGAACGAATCCCCGCCCTCGAACGGCCAGTGTTCGTGCTCGCTGAGCAACGCGTGCTCGTGAAGATAGAACGGCGTCCAGCGGGTCTGCGGCAGCGGCCAGGTTGTCGACTCCTTCCACTCGCCCGTGTTGGTCACGAACACCCTGATGGGGGGCTCATCCATGATGCCGGTGTCGTTTTTCTTGATCCAGTGGTCGAACCAGCGCACCGCCTCGTGCTGAAGCTGGTAGACCGGCCGGTCGAGATAGATCGCCGGTCCGATCAGCATCTTCTTCGGCGCCTTCAGATGCTCCCAGCTTCGGAACGCCGCTGGCAGATGGATGCCGTAGTTACCCCAGCACGCGCCGATATACGAGGGGACCTTGATCTTCGAGTAATCGACGGTGCGCTCTTCCCAGTAGGCGCAACGCGTCGGGTGCAGCAGGACGTCGGTGACGAAAGCGTTGACCTGCGCCCCGGGGTTTCTCAGGATCGCCATCAGCTCCGGAACCGAGCGGATGTCTTCGTTCTCCATCAGCGCCGCGATCGCGCGCTTGAACCCCTCGTCGCCCAACTCCTCCTTGGCGTGGTTGCGCGGGCGCACATTGCCGTAGACGAGCGAAGTCTGACTCCAGCCGACCGGCCACTGGTAGCCGAGCAGGCCACCTCGGTAACAGATGTCTCGGTACAGGTCGGTGTTGCCCCAGGGGCAGAACAGCGCCTTGAGTGCCTTGGGCTGGCGGGTTGCGACCATCAACTGCATGCGCGCAAAATACGAGACGCCGAACATCACCACGTTGCCGTCGCACCAGGGCTGCGCGGCCAGCCACTCGATCACCGCGCAGGCGTCATCGACCTCGCGCGGGCCGCAGTACTGCCACTCGCCTTCCGACGTGCCGGTGCCGCGCATATTGCATACCAGGTGCGCGTAGCCGCGGCGCGCAAAGAAGTTCGGATCGCCCGCCTCGAGCGACGCATTCGTGCGTTCCTGGTCGGCATGCTTCCACTGCGCCGAGGAAATCGCCGCCGGCGTGATCGGCCCGGTCTGACCCTCCGCATGGTAACCATGCACCCCGAGCACGGCGGGAAACTTCCCTTTTCCGTCGGGGCGCCACAAGTTCGCGTGAAGCTTGATGCCGTCGTCCATCGTGATCATTTGGTCCGGTTCAGCGATAACACCGTATTTGCGGGCCGAGGTCTTCCAGTTCGGTCCGATCATCGCGCCGGCATAGTCTTCAAATGGCATGCTCAACTCTCCTCAGGTTTGACTGCTTGGATGCTAATCGTAAAGCAATGAAGCGATAGAACGATTCGCGTCTATGGCTTGATGGTAAACATCTCCTTCTCCAAACGCTCCTGCTTTTGGACTTCGGGACCGTCGTAGGGCCGATCGACGAACAGGGTCTGGTAGGCGGCAACGAAACCATTGTTGTACGGCGCGCCGCAAAAATGCGCCGACTTGACCCGGTCCCACAGCACATAGCCTTCCGGGTCGACGCAATCCTCGTCGACCGACGCCGCGACGACCTTGCCCACCACCATCAGCCGGCCGGCCCACTCCTTGGTCCATTCGACGGCGCACTCGAAATGCCTGGGGCATTCCCGGATCCTGGGCGGCTTGACGATCATCGAGGGCAGCGCAGTCAGGCCGGCTTTCTCCAGTTCGTTTACACCCGGCGCAAATGGCAGCCCGGCAATGCGCACCTGCTCCAGAATCCGGCGCTCCCATTTCGGCAGGTTGGCCACGAATTCTCCGGTTGCCACCACATTGTTCGCGGTGTCCTTGCCGATGCTGGTGGTGAATGCGACATACACCGGCTCATGGTTCACCCGCGTGCAGGTGCCGAAGGACGCCGCGTTGACCCGCCCCTGGGCGTCGACGGTGGTGATCATCGCCAGGCAGGAACTCGGCGCGAACAACCGGTCCCAGTATTCCCGCGGCTGGTTCAGTTTCTGCGGAAGGCTCATGGCTACTCCGTCATAGCGAAAAAAATGGTCGATACGCTGGCGCCCACCCGTGTCGTGACGACAGCGCGGAATTTGCTCACAGCTCGAAATATTCCTGCGGCGTCGTGTGCAGCCGCTCCTGCGTGCCGTCTGCGTTCACCAGGAAGTTGTCGCAAATGGTCATGAACTCCTTGGGCGTGTTCACTTCAGGGTGACAGGCGAAAACCATGTTCGCCTCGACCTTCATACCGGTCTCGTCGTTGCGCACCAGCGGCCGCTCGACCAGATCATAGCCCTGGCTGTGCGAATACAGGCGCTCTTCGGGGTGCCTGCCGCTGACACGCATGAACTCGTTGTGCGCCGACAGTATTTCGGGGAAGGACGCGCCGGGCTTCAGGCGCCGCACGGTGGCCTGCTGCGCCTCGACGATCATCTGTACCATGTCCTTCATGGTCTGGGGAGCCTTGCCGAAGATGAAGGGCCTCGCGATCTCGGTGTAGTAGCCGCCGGGACCGCTGTTCTCGATCAGCAGCATGAAAGCATCGCCCTTGCGTATCTCGCGCCCCATCTGCGAACGCGGTCTGTAGGCTGCCGGATCGTCCCCCGGCGTGCCCGACGAACCGAGGAACAGGCCGCCTTCGCTGCCGAGCAGCTGGCACTGGTACTGCGCAAAAGCATAGACCTCGAAGTCCTTCATGCCCGGCCTGATATGCCCGGCGACGCGGCGCATCACCTCGTCCTGAACGGCGCAGCTGCGCCGCATGATGTCGACTTCCTCGGCGCTCTTGACCGATTTCACGCGGTCGATGGCGTCGGTGCAGTCCTCCAGCGCGATGCCCTTCAGCTGATCGGCGAGCCGCAATCCGAACGTGTGATACCAGGTTGCCGGGCAGGCGAAGCCGATTCTTCTGAAACCTGCCGTCCTGATTTCCCTTGCGACGATATCGGCGTCGTAGCCGCCGGTGTACTGAACCGACGGATAGCTCGGCGAGAACACTCGCTTGCCTACGCCGCGATCAGGCGCGGTCACGCCGTCGGTGGCGCGTCCGCGGCCCGACGGACCCTGCTGGACGATGGTCATCAGGCCGTCGGCGGGAAAAATCACCGTCTGCGGATTGGATCCGGGGTTGGGATTGTCGGTGAGCCAGCGGAAGTAGCCGCAGCCCGACTGGTTGTTGACGCTCTGCGCGATGATCGCGTCCAGACCTGCGTCGCGCATGATTCTGCGGGCGGCAGTCCAGCGCCGCTCCAGCTCCGCGGTCGAAATGGGGTGAAGAACCCGCTCGTTTGCCGTCGGCGCCATTTCTAAGCTCCCGGGCTTGATGTCAGCGCCGCCGCAATGCAGTTTCCCGAATGCCAGCCGAACGTGGCGGCCTTGCCCAGTCCGCCGGTGTAACCGGCCACAGGACCTCCTTCATGGCCTCCGGTGGTGGAACCCGCCGCGTACAGGCCCGCGATCACTCCTCCTTCGGCGTGCTGCACCCGGCACTGGCCGTCGATGGCCACGCCGCCCATCGTGTAGGTGATGCCCGCGCACAGCGGCAGGGCATAGAAAGGCGGTACCTTGATCGCTTGCGCGCGGTTCGCGGGACCGTCGGTGCGCGGCGGATCGAGGGTATCGAAAACTCCCGATTCCACCGCCCTGTTGTGCGCACTCACCGTCGCCGAAAGCGCCTCCGAAGACAGGCCTGCGCGCTGCGCCAGATCCGCAAGCGTATCGCTTCGGTGCAAAGTGGCGCCGGCTTTTTCCAGCAAAGGATTGGCCGGGCGCGCGCCGATTTTTCCCGCCGTCTCCCAGATGCGCTGGTCGAACACCGTGACGGCCTCCTGCGGATCCTCCAGCGCGGCAATGGCGTTGGCCATGAATACCCCGCCCAAGCCTTCGTCGGCGAAGCGCCGGCCGGCTGCGTTGACTGTGATCCCGGCGCACATCGGGTTATCCGCGATCGGATAAGGCCATAACGAGGGGTTGGTCAACGCATCGATCGACTGGACGTGCCCATAGAATCGGTCCGTGCCGCGCAGCCGCGCACCCGCTGCTTCTGCCATCATCAGTCCATCGCCTATCCCGGTCTTCGCATTTCGCTGCAGCAGTCGTTCGGGACGCGCCGCAGTGTATTTTTTCAGCAGATCGATATTGGCCTGATAACCGCCATCGGCCAGCAGCACCGCGCGCGCGGCGATGCGCAGCGTGTCCCGCCTGCGCGTCGCGATGACGCCGGTGCAACGTCGATCTTCGACAACCAGTTCACGCGCAGCTACGCCGCGCATCAACTGCGCCCCGCGTTCGACCAGCCTCGCGCCCAGCCGAAATACCGTCGTGTCGCCGCCACGCCCCTGCCAGTTGAGCCCCATGCGATAGGGCACGGGCGGCGCCAGCATCAGACGCTGACCGGACTGCCATCCGCCCTTGATGAAACGCACGCCCTGCGAGGCGAGCCACCGCACCGCCGCCGCCCCGTTGTCGGCAAAGATCTCGGCGAGTTCCGGGTCCGCATATCCGCGCGTCGAGCTTTCGATCGCCCGCCGCAATTCCGTTCGCTCGCCGAGCATGTACTCGAAGGCACAATTGATATAGCCCATCGAGATTCGCGAATTGCATAAATAGCGCTCATCGGTGCCGCGTTCCAGCAGCGCCACGCTGAGTCCCTGCTCGGCGCAGCGGTTGGCGCAGGTGAGCCCGGCGAGCCCCCCGCCCACGACGACGACGTCGAAGCCGAGGTCGCTCATAGCGGCATCAGCGTATCGGCGACCAGGTGCAGCAGTTCACGAAAACAGCGCATCAGCATGAATACGAACCAGCCGGCCGCCAGACCCGTCACCGCGCACGCCCAGCTCCCGCCGGCAGAGGAACCCCAAATGCCATAGGCGGCGATGAGCATCCCGCACACCCAGGCAAGTCTGTCGCCGTTTCGCAGGAAGAATCTGATGGTGGGATAGGTTTGCGTTTCGGCCATGATTCATGCCTCCAAAAAATCGAAATTGCGCCGCTCGTCGCGTCTGCCATTACCTGGGTAATTCCATGATTGCGAGCGGTCGACGCGTCCCCGATCCGCGCGATCGCTGTCCCGCTTGCATCGGCTGCCACAGCGCCGATCCCGGAGACGCCCTGCGACGACAAGGCGAGCAACGGACAGAGAGAGTCTAATGGAATCGGCAGTCGCCGTATCGTGCCTCGTCCAATGCCGTGGGCCTGAATACGGTCTTGGCTCGACCATCGTAGGAAGATCGATGACCTCGGTGCCGCCTGCGAATGGGCCAGCTCTGGCGGACACGCAGGTTCGGCTCTAGAGCGGGTACGGTGCGCCGTTACGGGCTTGGATTCTGGCGCGCGCTGTGAAATCTCAACCCCATGACCCGCTGCCGTCGCGGTCACAGCGGGTGCGTAGCGGACCGAAATCGGCGGACGCGACAAGAACGTCGACCGCGCGCCATTGCCGAAGAATTAGAGCTTGTTAGGCAGCCAGAGAACCATCGGGGGGTACGCAATTGCTACCGCGAGGGCAACCAGCATAAGCAATACATAAGGAATCGCCGATCTGTAGAGGTCTCCCATTGTGACCTCCGGCGGTGCTACGCCCTTCATATAGAACAGGTTCATGCCAAACGGCGGCGTTATGTAACCGATGACCATGTTGATGGTAAACAGCAACGCAAACCATATCGGGTCGATGCGCAGCGCGAATACGACCGGCATGAAGATAGGTATCAGTATCGCGACAACGGCGCCGGCGGGCACAAACATACCCATCAGCAGCGCAATGAGCATCATCCCGACGATGACGCCGGTCGTGCCGACTTGCAGACCAGCAACAGACTGGCTTATGAAGTTGGCAACTCCCGTCAGCGTGAGGAAGGAAGTAAACACGGCGCCACCTGCAAGAAGCCACATGACCATGGCATTTACTCTTAGCGTCATCAGCATTGCCTCCTTCAAATTCCGCCAGTTGAGCTGCCGGTAGATGGCCATACAGATGAAAGCGCCGAATGCGCCGATGCCACTCGCTTCCGTCGGAGTCGCAATGCCGCTGTATATCGTTCCGAGAACCAAGAGAATCAGGACCATCGGATACACCACGCCCCGCAGGGAAATGAACTTCTCCTTCCAGTTCGCACGGTCGGCCCTCGGGATAGCCGGGGCAAGATGTGGCTGAATAAAGGCGCGCACCCCAATATAGATTATGAACAGCAGCGACATGAACAGGCCGGGAAATATTCCGGCCATAAACAACTTGCCGACCGAGAGCCCTCCCAATCCGGCAATGGCGACCATAATTACGCTCGGCGGAATAAGCGGTCCCAAAGCGCCACCAGCCGGTATGCATCCCAGCGCTATGCTCTTGCTGTAACCTCGTTTGCGCATTTCGGGATAGGCGAGGATGCCCATTATGATTACATCTGTTCCCCCCAAACCGGTCATCGCGGCAATCAATGTGGCTATGACTACTGTTCCGATTGCCAGTCCACCGGCGAAGCCCCCAAACCACTTATACATGGTTTCATAGAGCGCGCCGCCCAGTCCCGAATTCTGCAGAAGCGCAGCCATGAATATGAAAAGTGGGATAGCGATGAAGATTTCCTTGGTTATGGTTTCGAAGATGCCGGTATACGCCAATTGAAGTTGTGCTGGACCCAGATAGACGGCCATAACGATCATCGAGAGCCCCAGCAGGCAGTAGACCAGCGGTAATCCCGACAGCATCAATACGAGAAATGCCACGATTATCAAGACGGTCAGCAGTTCGAGACTCATGATATTTTTTAAAATTCCGCAGGTAATTTGGATGTCACTACGGATCTGACCGAGCTAGACGTCGCCACGGTATTCGACTTACGGGAGCCTGCTATCGGTCGAAGCGAACATCGACGCGCGCGGTTCACCCGCGCTCGGAAAGAGTGCCAATCCGGGGCACATGACACGTCGCGTTGATCATCCATTCCGAACGCCTATGTGTCTTTCCAACAAGAGTGACGGCGCCGCGATTCAAGTCTGCCCCCTCTCGGGGGGCGGCGGTCTAGTCCGCCGATGTGACGATGGCAAGGTCACGGATGAATTTCGCTATTCCCTGAATCAACATCAGGAACAGTCCGATTGCCACAACTACCCTCAGAGGATAGAGGGGAGGTTCGAACAATGACGTATAAAGTTCCCGGGTTGCGATCGAGTAGCCCGCCCAGCTAACGGCAACCCAGATCAGCGTCACCATAACGAAGAAAAAGATACCGGACGTAACCAAATCAACCCATGCTCGCGCCCTTCGCGTTAGCTGGCTGCTAATCACATCGACCGAAACGTGGCTTCCGCTCAGCAGCCCATAACCGCCGGCCATGACGGCAAGGGCTGCCGCCAGCTGCACATTGACGTCCCATGACCATATAGTGGGACTACGGAAAAAATGCCTAAGAATTACTTCCATCATCACTATGGTCATCAGCGGGAGGAGCAACGTAGATGCGATAATGCCCGCCCACCTGTTGATGGCATCTATACGTCGGCAGAATGCCTCTGCTTTTGTCATTTGAATCCCCGTTTCGTGCAATACCGGTCAGGATCGATTGGATACAACGGCAGTCGCTCTCGCGTTATCTGAGGCCGATGTCCATGCCTGTGATCGCCGGTGGCCCGGTAACTTCCAGCGTGCACATCCGCGCAGACACCCCGCGCTGAAGGACACTGGCGGGCTCGCCGGGCGGGGCGGTGCAAGACGGCAGCATCCCCGCCGACCACCGTTGCCGCCGCCGCGATATCTCGACCTTCAGAAAATCGAGAGCGCGCCAAGCAACGTATGTTATGGAATCTTGCCCAACGCTCTGGCCTGGGCCTTCACGATTTCGACCAGTTTTGCGGTCCGGGGAGACTTCTTGGCGACGACATCCCAGAGGCCAATGCCCATCTGCCTAATCCGGGCTGCGTCTGCTTCCGACCATCTGACCTCCTTGATCACGCCTTTGTCCACCAGCGGCGTCAACACCCTGCGTGCATAGTTGCTGTAATCACTGGCCCAGCCCTTCATGATGTACGGGGCGTCTTCTCTGATGATCGTTTTGATGTCCTCCGGCAGAGCTTCGAACTTTTTTAAATTGATCAGAAAGGTGTTGCCTATAGTGTTCAGGTTGGGGTACGTGACGAAAAATTTTTCGGGTTCCGACAGCTTTGACTCTTGAAGCGAGCCCGCGCCATGGATGCCGCCATCTATCGTGCCCAGCATCAGCGCTTGATAGAGTTCAGGCATCGGGAGAACGGCCGGACTGCCACCCAGCTTCTGAACCATCGCGCCGTAGATGCCGAGTGCTCTGATCCTCTTGCCCTTCATCATCTCGGGGGTGCTTATGTCGAAGCTGGTCCCGAAGCCGTAAATGTTGCCCATGGGCCAAGTGATGGGGTAGGCATTGTGTTCGGCGTAAATCTTTTTGAGTTCCTTGTCCAGACCCCAGCGATACAACCCATCCCACATCTCATCGGCGGTTTCCCACGCGAACGGCAGGCCTATCTGTACGTTAGCCTCCGGCATCTGTCCGCTGTAGAAACCCGCGTACGTATGCCCAATGAAGTCAATCGATCCGGTCCGTATGGCGTTCAGCGACTCTCTGGCCTTGACCACCGAGCCCGGCGGCACCATGTCAATGATGAGCCGGCCGTTGCTGCGTCGCTTGATCCAGTCAGCGAAGAATTTACCGGCGCCGCCGGAACCGGCGAACCATCCGGGAAAATCCTTCTGTGGTGGAAGGTCGGCGTACATACCCTGGCCCTTCCAATGGATCACATTCTGCTGGGCGATACAAGGTTGTACGCCGAGTATCAGTCCCAGAACCACCAAAACACCCGTCGCCTTCTTTAGGCGCATGTATCTCATTGTCTCCTCCCCGTTCCCAAGATCGATCACGCGAATCTCAGCCGCAAAGCAAATACGGCGCAAACGGATCAGCACGCGGCCGAAACCGAATTCGCCGGTCCTGTTCCCCGCTGCCGATTCGAACGAGCAACGCTGCTCGAGTACTCAGATGATCGTTCGACTATTGCGGCAATACTTTCGCACTGTGCAAGTCAAATTGACCGCCCGCATGGCGTCTCCTCTACGAGCACGCGGGGCGCTAGGCGCAGTTCAATCTACCACTAACCTGCGGCGACTGGTGTGATCTGGCCCATCCGCATCGCCCGAAAACGCGGGACCATCTGAATTGAATTTGTCAGCCAATTGTCAGGTTCGTCGGTCTGCCAGCCAGCGCAGTTCGATCCCAAGCGGCGGTTCGCCCCGTTACGAACGAAGCAACCGCGCCCCCAAAGTTCAGGACGCGGCGGGTGCGCGCGACTGCGACCGGCCCAATGCTGCCCGAGACCCATCCAGCCCAGTTGTTTTGGCACGTTTTCGTATTGATGAAACTCGATTCCCGGTTGACGTCAAGACAGGAAAGGCCCTTATCGTGGGTTTCCTGTCTGTGCCGCCGTCAGCGCCTGCCGTTCATCCCGCCCATAAAGCCTATTCCATCCATGTGCTGAACATCGAAGCGAAAGGGAATCCTGTCCTCACCCGGCTGAGGGGGAATCATGCGCGAGCCCATATCCAGCCCACCGCCTTCGGCCATCCCGTAGGCCGGACGCAGCAGATGTTCGACCAGGCTTTCGTGTTCGAGGACCTGGCCGGTCACGCTGCAGTCCGTGCGTGCCGTTGTCCCGTCAAAGGTCTGGTTGACGGTCGTGTAGGTACCTTGTTTTGTGACCGTACAACTCCGCTCAACCTTGGAATGGTCGGAGCGCACAATGGTCGTGTCGACGTTCGCCGTGATATCGATCTCGTACCCCGTATCCGTCGCAAGCAATTTGCCGGCCGTCGACGTCGTTCCGTCGAACATGTCGCCATTTCGCGCAACGCATTTGCTCAGCGTGGTCGTCACACTCAGCGCGCCGGTATCGGCAACGTAAGTCCCATCAACCACGCGTGTTCCGCCACCGGCGCAGTCGTTGGTCATGTCGATATCGAATGACTTGGGCTGCGGCGTCTGCGTGGCCACTTGGGCGATTGCCGCATTCACCGACAGCAGGCCGGCAAGCGCCAGAGCCAGGTGAAGGGCGGTTTTCCGTTTCATCTCGGGTGTTCCGAGGATACCTCGTTGCATGACGTGATTGTTTCTCATGTTCAAATCTCCAAAGTTGACAGGTCGTTATGACAACGCCGCACGTCTGGGATGTGGTACTCAACTTCCCCCCATTCGTATTGCGGTTGCCAGGAATTTCCCCCCCGAACTCACGACATCGACCCGCACATGCTGTCCCTGCCTGAGTCCCATCATGCCGGCGCCCTGAATAGGTACGCCGTTAATCTGCACGGTGATGCCATTCACCATGAAGCTTGAATCGGTCACTTTGTAGACAACGCCTTCCAGGTGTGCCGGAATTCCATCGGTTGGACCGCTGGTTGATGACCCGGCGCCCGGCGGGGAGAATCTGACGACTGAAGTCATCATGGACCCGGAACCGAGGACGCTTCGAAACGTTACCGATTTCCCTACCGCGAGGTCGGCCGCGTTCCCTTCCTCGTAGAACGCGCCAGCATTGATATTCCCGCTGATGCTCTGCCCGGACTGGAGCCTCAACGAATAGGCGCCGGTGCGCGGGTCATAGCTTTCGATCGTTCCCTCCACGTCGAGCACCGAATTCATCGGCAGGTGCATGAGGTCACCCGACTTCAGAGTCACCGTGCTGGCAAGGACGACGTTGTTTTTCACCGCGCCAACGACTTCCACGAACACGTTGTTGCCAAGATCGCCCGCCGTGCCGCCGCTGAAAGTCGCCATGCTCGCGTCGATCACCACGCCACGAACGGTGAAGCTCGAGGTCGAGACGAAGTTCAATACCGTGCCGTGCAACTCGACGGCGCGCCCGGCTGCAGGTGAATAGATCGTCACCTTGGTCGCGTTGAGCTTGTTGGCAGCAGCGTCGAACAGGCCGGCCACCGTGACGTATCTGCCATCGCCCAGTGCCGCGCCCGCAGGCTCGATCGTCGCCGAGCGCGCATCGACCGTCACATTGAGCACCTTGAAGCTCGCCGCACTGGCATAGGAGGAGACGAGTCCCGACAGGGCGCGGTCACCGCTTTCCTGGGGTGGCCATTTGATGCGAATGCTGGCCGCCGTGATGGCGTCGCCGATCGGTGGCGTATCGCTCCAAACGGTCACGAGCTGGTCGTCGCGTAATGACGCGCCGGCCGGCGTGACGATGGCCGATCCGATCGAGATCGTGTTGCTGCCGATCATGAACACGCCGGTCGCCGCATTCAACTGCTGCACGTAGCCGGTCAGCCTGATTCCGGAACCTTCGCTCTTGCGCACGATGAGCGTCGCCTGCAGGCTAGATCCACGCTGCGCATCGACCCGGATCAGGCCGTAGACGGCGACGCGGTCGCCGACCTGAATGGATTCGGGAGTCGCGTAACCGATCAGGCTGGTCACAGGCCCCGATCCCGGATCGGCATTTGCCGTCACCGCCGTACCCAGCACGGTGATGCCGGAGGCATTGACCGCTGTCACAGTGCCGACCAGTTCCGGCGAAAAAAGCGCCGAGGTCAACGCGCCGTCCGGCCCGTAGGCGTACTCAAGCCGCTGCCCCAGCCTCGCGCCGGTCGGTGCGATAACGGTTGCCATCGCGTGATCTTCCTCGGACATGTAGGTTGCCATCGACTCGTCGCGGCGCACCCCGTCGACGATCAGGCTGCCGAACCCCGTCAGAACGCCTATCCCTTGCACGATCCCGAGCCCGGTTCCACCGGAACCGACTCCTTCGGCGAGTAGAACGATTGCCGATCCCGCGCCGCCGCCGCAGCCGTACGAGAACAACACCGCCACAGCGATGGCCAGGATCGCTTTGATGCGGCTATTGGTGGCAGACATAATTCGGACTCCCTGAGCAGTAGGCTAATCTTTGGTCGCCGGGCCGCGATAGCAGTACATGCCGAATCGAACCCGCTGATCGGCATCCTGCCGCCCCTTGTCGCGCCGATACAGCTTTGTGGCTTCGCGCGCAAACGTGCGAAATGCCTTCAGCCAGATGTCGCGAGCCAATGTGCGCAAGCTTTCCACCGAAGCCGGCCGCAACCCCTCGGCATAGACGGCCTGCTCGAGCATGGGATCGCCTCCGGCCAGGTTATGAACCGCAGTCGCGATGTGATCGCCGACGTTATCGGAGAACAATTGCAGCATCTCAGCTCTGCCGGCGGTCGGGACGAACGCGTCGGCGCGCAACGCGAGCTGCTCCACGCCCCCTTCCGTCTTGTCCGGCCTTACGACATCGAGGCGTATCAGTTCCTGCAACAACGCGCGCGGATGAACGTCCTTGGAGACAATTTTGGCCAGCTCTTCGAAAGAGCCCCCGGTGCCGGTGCGGGGCAGAACTCTTGGCTTGCCTCGCGAATCGCAATACGCAGGATCGCTTGCCCACCGCGTGAAAACCTGCATCGCAGGACCCAGGCTCTTTGATCGAAGCGGCGCCCGCCCCGCGGCCCGCCAGGCGCGCACATCCTTGCGGTGGACACCCGACAGGGTGCTGATGCTTGAGTCATTCACTTTCGCGTCGTGGGCGGCAAGAACATTCTCCGCCCTGTCGAGAAAGACGGTTTTGAGTGCGCTGGCGAAACGCGCGTAGTTCACGCCTTCATTCAGCAGAAATTCCACCAGCGGCGCCGCGGCCTGCAATGCCGCGTCGAGCGCCACATCGCTGCTGGAATTTGGCATGGGTGAAGTCGGTACAGGGTCCATTAAATGGGAATTTATCCCATTTTTTGTCGGATGTCAAGCGCGGCTGCCGCCGCCTGCCATTTGCGTCCGGGCGGTTGCTTCGATGTTGTCAGCCGGGAGTGCCGGGCGCCTATCTGACTGAAAATTCAGGCTGATCCTGCTTCCGGAAAAACACAAAAAACGGCCTCGCCTGAGCGGAGGCCCCGATGAAACAGCGCCTGGGTTTGAGGCCGGGGGACCGGGGGACTACGTGCGACTGTCGACTTGGTGCCATGCCGATACAGGCACGCAATCGGCGCGTGGCCAAAGGCCGTTCAGGTTTCGCGGCCGAATTGATGTGTCTATGCGCGCGTGCTTGTCAGCGACGCCTCGGGTCATGGACAGAAGCGACCGCTCACGGCGCCGGCATAACGGTGCCGCATTTCTTGCAGGTGCGAAATTCCTCAGACGCGAAGAAGTTCGCGTATGCCTTGGACACCGGGTCGAGCGCGTAATCGCTGACGACAAATTTCTCCTCGTGCAGAAAGTTGTCGCACGAGGGGCAGTACCAGTGGAACCGGTCGATTTCGCCCGGGCGGCGCATGCGCTCCAGGACAAGCAAGAAGGCGTCAGGCGGGAAGCGCGGCGAATGCGGAATGCCCGCAGCGGTGAAGATGGACGAACCCTGCGCGAGCACTGCCACCTCTTCCTTTCCCTCAGGCGTACGGTAATGAAGCCGCATTTCGCCTTTGATCATGTACATGACCTCGTCGCTCGGGTCGATGTGGAATTCGCTTCGGTACTCCCGGCCGCGGGCAACGAATGCGAGCGACCCCGGCGCTTGCCAAAGGACGCGTACGCGCTCGCCGCTCTCGGCCAGTTGGCGCGTAACCGCCTGGAGATCCGCAATGGGCATGGGCAGCATGACTTGGCTCCTCGATTGGTCTGGGTCTGCCTGTGGTCTGTCGGGTACAGGACAGTAATGGAATTTACCACTAAACTCGCACCGCTCGCCCTGCCTCCGGTCTGCCGAGACGAGCGGAAATTGCAAAGGTATACAGCGCCAAGGCGTGGCGTTCGGGTGCGCCGGCAAGCGGCTCGGAATTCCTTGTTAGGTTGACTATCGTATCGCTCCGGCCGCCAACGGCGATTTCTTTACGCTGACCAGATGCTTACGCTTCGAATCCTGGAGATCATTTTTCCACTGCTGGCAATCGCCGGCATCGGCTATCTCTACGGCCGCCGGCACCGTCCCGAGATGGATGTCGCCAACCAGCTCAACATGGAAATCTTCGTGCCGGCACTGATTTTTTCGGCGCTGTCGTCGCGCAACTTCGACATGCAGACCTACGGCCCGGTCGCGTTCGCAGCCTTTGTTGTGGTGCTGGGCTCGGGGCTGCTGGCCTGGCCGTTCGTTCGCGCCAGCGGCGCCGCGGTAAAGACCCTTATTCCCCCGCTGATGTTCTCGAATGCCGGCAACATGGGCCTGCCGCTGATGCTGCTGGCATTTGGCGAAGAGGGTCTGCCGGCGGGACTGGTGGTGTTCTTGGTCGAGAATTTCCTGCATTTCACCGTCGGCATCTACATCCTCGACCACCGGGCGAACCTTGCCGCGGTGTTCCGCCAGCCGATGATCATCGCCGGCTTCCTGGGCGTTGCCGTCAGCTTTTCGGGCGTGCATCTCCATCCGACCCTCGCGCTGCCGATCGAGATGCTCGGTCGAGTAAGCATCCCGTTGATGCTGTTTTCACTCGGGGTGAGGCTCTCCCGTGCCGACCTGGGCGAGTGGCGGATCGGCCTCGCCGCCGCGGTCGCGGCCCCGGTGACCGGCGTCGCGCTGGCGATGGCCGTCGTCCCTTTGCTCGGGCTGGAGGGCGAGTTGGCCGGCGTCGTGATCCTGTTCGGCGCGCTGCCACCGGCCGTGCTGAACTACATCCTCAGCGAAAAGTACCGGCAGGAACCTGCCAGGGTGGCGTCCATAGTCATCCTGGGTAACCTGTTTGCGCTGGTCTCGATCCCGCTGACGCTGGCCTATGTGCTGCCGCGCTACGGTTAGCCATTTCGCGACAGGTAACTACTGTGGCGCGCGGTTGGCGTCCGTCCGTCCCGGAGTACGCGGGCAACTTCGGTCGTGCGATCTGAGTACCGAACCGGCGTCGCCGCAGCCGTGCAAGGGCCGCAGGACGCCGGTCAGGGGCGCATCCGAACCTTGGCTCTTGCAATAGGGCGTGACAACCCTCTTGGAATGCGAACAGGGAGCGACGCGCTCAATACCCCCGAGGGATCAAGGCACCAGCTTAGTCAGCGTTTGCGCATGGGTCAGAATATTGATTTGATCGGTAATGGTTAGACCGTTCGCCACCGCTGACGGCATCGCCGGACTACTGCCAGGATGTCCGAACCGTATCTTATGCAAGGTCTCCCAAGGATTGTCATTCGCGACGTCTCCAACAGCCAGCGTCCCGCCGTCAAACTTTAGAGCGGTACCGTCGGCCCCGTGACACAGAACGCACTGCCCTCCACCTGTTCCGGTATTCTCGTATAAGGCCTTTCCGAGCGTTGCATCTCCGGTTGCAGCCTTCTTGCTCGCGCCTGTGAAGTTAATGTACTTGTCCATCTCAACCAGCGTTTCTTTGATGAACTTGGTGAGGTCCCAAATGTCCTGTTCGGAGAGCGTAAGGCCGTGTTGGGAAATCTTGCCAAAGACATAGCCGGAATTCTTATTTCTCGCGTCATAGACCCCGGCTAAACCCGTGTAGTGGCTACCGCTGGCATACGCCCCATCCTTGCCTTTATTGTCCCATCCATGACATTCCTTGCAGCGCCAGGTATCCGCACCAGATTTTTGCCCGGTCGATGGATACCGCGAATGATTACCCGTTGGTTCATTTGCGCCGGTTACTTTCCACCACTTGTCGTACAGCCGACCACCCCGTGCCGCATCTGCTGTTCCCAATCTTGATTCGTCGATACTGGCAAGAGTCGACAAAACCGGCTCGAAGATCAGGGTAGTCTGGTTGAACTTGAAATCCACGTTGTACGCGACTCCAGGCGTGGGCGCGTAACCAAGACCAAAGATCGTAATAGTGTCTGCATCAACCGGGGACGCGCTCGATTTGGACCAATCGACGTCGCCGGCAAAGGCCGCACGTGTTGAGATAACTAATAGCCCTAGAACCGTCACCAAGAGAAGCTTTGCTTTCATAACCCTGTCTCCTTCACCATTTCTTTGATTTACCAAGTTCGACCGTTGTCTCCGTACAAAAACGCCCTATGCATTTATCGTTTCCGCAACCTCCCTCCGTCGCATTGCCAATATCGGGCCACGACGCGAGTCGACACTAACTTCCTTGCGGCGTCTGCGTGGCGCACATTCTTCTGGCCGGCCATAGCTGGGACAGCACGGCTGCCGCCGATACCGTTCGCACCACCGCAATAGCCACAAATGGAAAGTTTCAATTTGTCGGTCCGAGCAATACTGGCGAGAGACACACCGGACTAGGCCCCGCCGACCCCGGCGGGAAATAACCGCAATCCCCCGCTTGCCTGCCGAGTTCCCCCCTGCGCCGCAACAAATGTCGCGTTTTCGCCCCGCTTCATTATTACGATCTTCAGAACCCGGACCGCGTACAGTCTTCACAATTGCAACAAGAGCCGCTAGAGGCTTGCGGTGCAAATCGATTACGACTAAGGTCCTATTCTTTCTAGGACCTCGGTTGCATTCTGGCGTCGGACCATTGCATGCACAGAACGTTATCTTCTTGAATTTGCTACGCATTCGCCATGGCGCAAAGCGCATTTTCCATCCACGTGTCGACGCTGCTGAAGGGACCCTTCAGGATGGTGAGCTTTTCGCACCAATTCCTGGCGGTGAGCTTCGGGATCCTGGTTGCCGGAATGATCATCATCGGAACCTGGATCGGCCACCAGATCGAGAACAATACGGTCAATCGCGCCGCCGCGATCGCGACTGTTTACGTGGAAAGTATCCTGGCCACGCGGCTGCAAGCGTTCCTGAGGGGCGGCGGGATCGACCGCGAAACGCGCGCCGCACTGGACCGTGTATTCGTCGAAGGCCCTCTGAGCCGAAAGGTTGTCCGCTTCAAGCTCTGGAGCCCGGATGGCACGATTCTATACAGCAGTGACGAGCTCCAGTCGGGGCGCCGCTTTCCTGTCCAGGGGTTGCTCGCAGCAGCTTTCGCCGGAACGGTTCAGTCCAGGATCAGTAATCTGGATGGGCCCGACAACGCCTCCGAACGAGCGCGCTGGTCGGAGCTGCTCGAAGTCTACGTGCCGCTACGCAGCGGCGCGAGCGGAAAGGTCAGCACTGTCGCCGAGTTTTACCACTCTACCGAGAACCTGGGCAGGGACATCCGCGCCGCCAAGCGACGTGGCTGGGCGCTGGTCGCGGTCGCGACCGCGGCCATGTACCTGATGTTGCTTGCCATGGTGCGTCGCGCGAATAGCACCATCGCGCACCAACAGCGCGACCTGAACCGCCAACTGCAGCAACTGCGGACAACGCTCGGCGAAAACAATCGTATGCGCGAGCAGCTGCGCGACGCGGCCGTGCGTACCACCGCGCTCAACGAGCAGTTTCTGCACCGGCTGGCCGCAGACCTGCACGACGGACCGGCGCAGGAGATTGCGCTGGCGCTGATGCGCTTGGAGTCGCTTGGGGAAGAACGATCCGACGCGGGCGCGACGCAAGGCACCACGCCGCGCACCTTCGAAACCATCTACCGGGCCCTGAACGCCTCGCTCGCGGAGCTGCGCAACATGGCTTCGGAACTGGGAATGCCGAGAATCGCCGAACTGTCTTTCGCCGACACGATAAGACGAGCCGTAACGGATTTCGAGGAAAAGTCTGAAGCGAAGGTCGATATCGAGGTCGACGACGCGCTGGCCGAAGCCCCGCTTGCGATCAGGATCACGGTCTACCGTTTGATCCAGGAGTCGCTCAACAACGGTTGGCTGCACGCGCGCGGAGCAACGCAGCAAGTGCTGGCACGCCGCGACGGTACGCATGCGCTCATCGAGGTAGCGGACCAAGGCCCGGGATTCGTTCGGCAGGCGGCATTCGACTCCGGGCGACTCGGACTGGCGTTCATGCGTGAACGCGTTCGACTGCTCGGTGGCGTCTTCGAGGTCGAGACCGAACCCGGGTGCGGAACGCGCATTCTGGCCCGGCTTCCGCTGTCACTTGACGAGACGGCAAGTGCCTGATCCGATCCGCATCTTGCTCGCTGATGACCACCCGATGTTCCGCGAGGGCGTCGCTCACTCGCTCGGCAGCGATTCCGATCTCGAGGTCATCGCGCAGACCGCAAGCGGTGACGAGGCCGTGGAGCTGGCACAGAGCCTGACGCCCGACGTGGTGCTGCTGGATATCACGATGCCGGGGATTGGCGGCATCGCGGCCGCCGCGAGGATAGCCGCAAGCGTGCCCGGCACGCGCATTCTGATGCTCACCGTATCCGAGGACAAGGACGACCTGTTGGCCGCCCTCAAGTCCGGGGCACACGGTTACGTGCTCAAGGGAGCGTCAGCGAGCGAGTTGCGCGCCATCGTGCGCCGCGTGGCGGCCGGCGAGGCCTTCATCACGCCCGCGCTTGCCACGCGGCTGCTGGTCGAATTCTCTCGCCCACAGGAACCCGATCCGCTCTCTGAGCTGACGCCACGCGAGCGCGACGTTATCGAACTCCTTAGCCAGGGCGCCAGCAACCGCGAGATCGGTGAGCGCCTCCATCTGGCGGAAAAAACCGTCAAGCATTATGTGACTTGCATCCTGCAGAAACTCCACGCGCGCAGTCGCACCGAGGCGGCCCTGATCGCCGTTCAGCACCGCTTACCGACACGCGAAACGCCCCTGGCGAAGCCCGCGAAGCAGCACCCCGAAAGCAACCGGTAACGCTCGAATAGAATCGATCGAGCGCGTACGCACCGATACACACGGGAGCGCATACACGGTGATCACCGACCGAGCAGCCAGTTCAATCGCCATCGCCGAAACTGGCACCTTTGACTGGTCCGGGGGACGACGTTCCAGCCGGCTTGCTCAGCCGCTAATGCGGCCGGCTGTCACGGCTTCGGCGCGTTCCGGTTCTCTATCTCGGCCCAATCGTCGAAACCGACCGCCGACAGGTATTCCGCAAAACTCGCACCGGTGCCGGTCAGCTCGAAACGTCCGCTGCGAATGTCCTCGAGCGCAAGCATCATTTGCTTGGTGACCTGCATCAGCAGGTTGATGCCATAGACGATGACCTTGAAGCCGAGCGCGTGGTATTCCTCCGGGCGCAGGATAGGCGAGACACCGCCTGCGAGAGGATTGGCCTGCAGCGGCACGTCGAATGCCCTGCCGACGGTCTCCATCTCCTCCACCGAACGCAACGCTTCGATGAAGACGCTGTCGGCGCCGGCCCGCAGATAGCGCTCGGCGCGCCGCATCGCTTCGTCCAGTCCCAGCGGTCCGCGTGCGTCGGTGCGCGCCCAGATGAACGTCTCGGGCCGCATGCGCTCCGACGTCGCTGCCTTGACCTTGGCTTCCATTTCCTCGGCCGGTACGACCACCTTTCCGGCCATGTGGCCGCAGCGTTTGGGCCAGCGCTGGTCTTCGATCTGCAACGCCGCGACGCCCAGCCTTTCGTACGCGTGCACGGTGTGCACGACGTTCTTCACGTCGCCATAGCCGTCATCGGCGTCGACGAACACCGGCAACGACGAGGCCTGCACGATGTCGCGGATTCCGGAGGAAATCTCGCCCAGGCCTTTCAGTCCGATGTCAGGTACGCCGTAGCGCGCGCCGACCAGCGGAAAACCGCCGATGAAATAACCGTCGAAGCCCGCCTGCTGGATGAGGCGTGCGGACAACGCGTCGTGTGCGCCCGGTAGGATCAGCGGGCCGTCTTTGGCGAGCAGTTCCCGAAACATCCTCGCGGGCACGGTTTGGCTCCCTTTCTCAGCTCCGAATCGTCGCGGGCTGAAACGACGATTCGACTTCGTTCAGCAAAGCGGCCGGCGATGCGTGCTCGTTGACCGCGTCGATACTGGCGCGCCACAGCCGGTCAGCGTGCGCATTGCCGACCAGCGGCGCTACGGCGCGTTCGAATTTTGCGCGCGCCTCGCGCTCGCCGAACGGCCGTTCCGGGTCGCCAGGTATGTAAAGGACCAGACGATCTTCCCGTCCCGCCGCAGTTTCGACAGCGACGCGCGCGGGCCATACGCTCGGGAAATGCTGCATCAGGGACTCGTCGGCCTGCACGTTCACTTTCGCCATGAACGCCCGAATCTCCTCGGATACAGACGCCGGCGCCTGGGCGATCTCGAGCATCGACTCGCGCGCCAGCGCGATGCACGCGAGCTGATACGGAAGGCTGGTGAGATGCGAGCTGCGCTCGCCGGACACGATGCCGTGGTTCACCATCTTCAGCGTGGGTGGCAGAACTTGCGCGTTGATCGCAGCGATGCCGGCGGCGGCAACGCCATTGTCGAGGATTTCCCTCAAGCCCTGAGCGGCAGCCATCGTCTGCCGCGCGGCACACCAGGGTTTGTGCGAGACGCTTGCGATGCAATCGCGATTTCCAAGGCCGTCGGTGAATACGTCGATTCGCGGTGTCACCCCGTACACCGAGGGGAAGAACTCCCCTTCCAGCATGCCCAGGTCCGCGGTGAACCCCCGTGCCGCGGCCCTCGCCGCGACGATGCCGCTGCGCGCCGCATGACCCATCGCGAGCCAGCGCGACATCGTGCCGCCGCTCTGCCGGCCAACACCCGGTGCAGCGAGCGCCAGCGCCAGCGCCAGCGCGTGCGCCGTCCGGCACGCATCGAGTTCGAGCAGGCGAGCCGTGGCGGCAGCAACGCCAAACGGCGCCGCCACATACGTCGGCCAGATTCCCCGATAAAGGATGTTGGCCCCGTCGAGCGCCCTGCCGAGACGCACCACGGCTTCGTAGCCGGCCAGCACGGCGCCGGCCAGAGCATCGCCCGAACGAGGCCCGACCCACGCGCCCAATGTGAGCGCAGCCGGAACGATCACCGATCCGGGCGTGGTGCAGGACCCCAGATGAATGTCGTCGATTTCGCTCAAGCGCGTGAGCGCGCAATTGCGCATGACGCGCAACGCAACGTCATCGGACAGCAGCACATCGGGTGCGGCGAACCGCAGCAGCGCTTCACCTTCGGGCGACCGGCTGCCGGCGACCCATGCGCCGACCGTATCGGCCAGGTGCAAGGCCACACATTCGCGCAATGCAGCGGAAACGGGCGTCTGGTCGGAAGTGCAGGCGGCAAGTTGCTCGATCGCTGAAATCTGAGTAGCCCTCTCTGATTAGCGGGGCGCTCCGGCGCCTTTCCGCGACCCCCTCAATGCAACGGTAGCTGCCAAGTCGAGCGCCAGATCATCGTCCAGCACGACGCCATACTGTTCGCGTGCTGCTTCCGCCGAAATCAATTCTTCCAGCACGTCCCAGCGCACCCGCTCGGGATCGCGCTCGAACGGATTGCCCCAGCCGCCGCCACCGCCGGTGCTCACGATGACTTCCGAATCGGCCTCGACGGGCTTGCGCGCGCCGTCCACCGCTTGGAATTCCACTTCACCGGCGCGACGAAGATAGTATCCGCCCGTCTCACCGGGCTTGCCACCCCAAAGGCCCCATGCAGGGCAACCGCGCCGCCGGGCGCGCTCGAAGTTCCAGCGGCCCTCGACGAAATTTCGTACGCGCATGTCGATCGCGAGGCCGCCGCGATATTTTCCCGGCCCGCCGGAATCGCGGCGCAGCGCGCGCCCCTCCACCAGCACCGGGCATTTCATTTCAATTCCCTCGATGGAACCGTTGCGCACGTCGCCCTGGCATACCGACACGGTGCCGGATTCGCCGTCTTCGTTGGGCCTGCCGCCCCATCCACCCCCCTCGATGCTCTGCACGACAAAACGGCGCTTGGTGACCGGATTGACGCCGAAGAACACCACCGCGCCGCCAAGCAGGCCGTGGTGCGCCGCCGGAATTTTTTCCGGCAACGCGGACGCGAGGCACGAGACGATGGTCTCCACCACGGTCGGCACGATGATGCTCCATCCGGCCATCGGCGCGGGATAGCGCGCCATCATGATGTTGCCCTCCGGAATCACCACCTTCAGTGCGCGGAACGACCCTTCGTTGACCGGTTCCAGCGGCCCGGTGAGCGCCTTGTACGCGACTCTGGCTCCCGCAAGGGTGCGCGAATTGATTCCGGCCTTGCGCTCAGCCGAGCAGCCCGAAAGATCGATGGTCATCTCGCCTGCGGCGACGGTCACCCGGGCGTGGATGCGCACCGGCTCATCCGGTGTGACGCCGTCGTTATCGAAGAACGACTCGGCCTCGTACACGCCGTCGGCCAGCTGCGAGACGACGTTGCGGCACTTCGTTTCGGTCTCGTCGAAAATCCTGCCGATGGCCGCGAGTATCGTTCCCTTGCCGTATTTCGCGAACAGCTCGTCCATCCTGCGCGCGCCGAGCCTGCAGGCCGCGATCTGCGAATTCAGGTCGCCCAGCGACGATTCGGGAAAACGGATGTTGTCCTTGATCACCCTGTAGAGCGTTTCGTTCAACGCTCCCGCTTCGTAGATCTTCAACTGGTCGAGCTGCAGGCCCTCCAGCCAGGGATCGGCGACGTCCGGGCCGGCGCCGAACCCGGTGCTGGTGCCGCCGATGTCGATCCAGTGCGCGCGCACCATGCAGAACATCAGAAGTTCGCCCTCGAAGAAATAGGGCACGTAGATGACCACATTGTTCAGATGCTGGCCGGCGACGGCCTGGTGATTGGTGATGATGACGTCGCCCGGTTTGAAACCGTCACGGCCATAGCGCTTGACGCCATCGGTGATGATGACCCCGAGATCGGCGACAAAATGCGACACGCCGCCCACGTTCTGGCTGATCAGCTCGCCTTCGACGTTGACCAGCGCGGTGCAGAAGTCGCGCACTTCGTAGATCATCATGTTGTAGGAGGTGCGCTGCAGGTCCGCGGCCATCTCGTTGGCGACCGCGGGGAGCGCGTTGCGGATCACTTCCAGTGTCACTGGATCTGCGGTCATCGTGCGCCTCGCACTTCAATGATCAACTCGCCGCTCGGCGCCACGCTGCAGACGTCGCCTTCGAACAGCACCGTGGTCGTCCCGTGCTCGCGCACCAGCGCTGGTCCTGTGAAGTGCGCTCCGGCGCCCAGTTGCTCGCGGCGATAGACCGGACAGGACACCGCTCGCTCCGGGCCGCCGAGATAGACGTCCGTCCGGTGAGCCGCCGCGGCATGCCCCGCTTCGGCGATTCCCGGACACTGCATTTCGGCGCGCTTGCCGATCACGGCCAGGCGAACATTGACGAGTTCCACCGGCTCCATGGGGGAATGATGCGCGTAGCGCCGCTCGTAGAGCCGGTCGAACGCCGACCGGATGCCCTGCCGGTCCGCGCCCTGGAGTTGCTCCATGGTTACTGGCACCGAAAGCGTGAACTCCTGGCCGACATAGCGCAGATCCAGGCTGATGAGGTGCTCGGCGCCGCGCTTGTGGCGCAGGGCCGCATCGCCCTCCTCGGCCATCTCGTTGCAGATCGAGAGTATCTGCCCGAAATCCACAGCGGCGAGATCGGCGTAGTAGGTCCGGATGAAGTCATGGCGCTCGTCTGCCGCAATCATTCCCAGCGCCGAGAAATGGGCCGGAAACAGCGGAACGATCACGGTGGGGATGTGCAGTTCGCGGGCGATCGCAAGCGCGTGCAGCGGACCGGCACCGCCGGAAGCGACGAGTACGAAATCACGCGGGTCGTAGCCCTTCGCCACCGAAACCTCGCGCACCGCCAATGACATCTTCGCGATGGCGATGTTGATGATGGCCTGGGCAGCTGCGGTCACGCTCATTTTCAGCGGCTCCGCGATCTTTTCCCGGACGCCGCGCGACGCAGCTTCGGCGTCGAGTTCCATCTCGCCGCCGAGAAAATCGCCTGGATCCAGCCGTCCGAGCGCGAGATTTGCATCGGTGATGGTCGGCTCTGTGCCGCCGCCGCAGTAACAGATCGGACCGGGATCGGCGCCGGCGCTGTTGGGGCCGACTTTGAGCCCGCCGACCTCGTCGATCCAGGCGATGCTGCCACCGCCGGCGCCGACTTCCACCACGTCGACGACGGGCTCCATCACCGGATGGCCACTCGCGTAGCCACCGACGTAGTAGCCGCTTGCCATGCTTGGACTGCCGTCACGGATCAGGCTTGCCTTGGCGGTGGTGCCTCCCATGTCGAAAGAGATGACATTGCCGAACCCGAGCGCGCTTCCGACGCGCGCCGAGGCGATGATGCCGCCGACCGGTCCCGATTCCATCATCGCCACCGGGCGCTCGGTGGCCACTTCCGGCGTCATGACGCCGCCGCTCGAGCGCATGATCGTCAGTTCGCCGTGAAATCCGATTTCGGCCAGACTCGTTTTCAGCCCGCGCATGTAGCCCCCCACCTTGGGGCCGATGAAGGCGTTCACGACGGTGGTGGACATCCTCTCGAATTCGCGATACTCGCGCAGGATCCGGTGCGACAGCGACAGGTACGCGTCCGGCATCGCCTTACGCACGATTTCGCCCGCGTCGCGCTCATGCTTCGGATTGACGTAGGAATGCAGGAAACAGACGGCGACCGCCTGCACGCCCTCGGCGGCGAATTTCGCGCACGCGGCTTGCACGTCGGCTGCCTCGATCGGTTCGCGTATCTCCCCGGAGGCAAGCGCGCGTTCGCGCACTTCCTGCGTAAGGTGCCTCGGCACCAGCGTACGGTGCCGGTGAAAGAACAGATTGTAGGATTCGGGCCGGTTGCCGCGGCCTATCGCGTACACGTCGCGCGTTCCGCGCGTGACGATGAGGCCGGTCTTTGCACCCTTTCTTTCGATCAGCGTGTTGATGGCGATGGTCGACCCATGAATCAGCTCTGAGATGTCGGCCGACTCGAGTCCGCTCTTGCGCAGGCAATCGATGATGCCTTGCTGCAATTGCGCGGGGGTCGTAAGGCTCTTCGCCTGTACGAAACGGCCGCTCGACTCATCGAACGCCATCAGGTCCGTGAAGGTGCCACCGATATCTATGGCCGCGACGATCATAATCGAGTTACGCAAGTCGAGCGGCGCACGCGCCGCAACGGGTCAGACGACATCCGGCGGCGTGCGACGACTCGGTTCCACAACGAGCAGAAGCCCCGGCACTTCCGACGCCGAACTTCAATTTTTTGCCGACAAACTGGACCAACGGAATCTCGTGCACATCCGGCTCCGGCGATATTTTTCCAGCGGGACCGATCGAGCAAGCGCGACCGGCGGCGACGGGTTCGCGGAGTCTAACCCACTCGCTCGCATTTTTGAACTTGTCGTACCGGACGAAACTCCCTACGATGCGCAATTCGAGCGCTAATGGGAAAGTAGCGATGACTCAATCGAGCGCGGTTTCCGGTGCAATCCGGAACGAGCGGCAGCAAAGGCTTGCGGCCGCGATGCAGGCCGAAGGCATCGACGTTCTGGTCGTTGCGGGAAACGCGTGGCGCAGCGATTACCTGCGTTTTGCGGCCGACATCACGCCGATCGAGGGCAACGCGCTCGCGTTCGTGGAACGCGATGGAACGGCGCGTGTGCTGATCGACAGCGCTGTCGAGGCGGCGCGCCTCGCCGCGGAATATCCGCATCTGTCGGTAAGCGCGTCGGCGCGGCTGTTCGATGATGCGGAAGCGCTGATTTTGCGCCTCGGCAAACGCAACGCCGCTCTCGCGCCCAACGCCGCGATGCCTTACCGGCTTGCGCTCGGCCCGCTCGGGCCGACGCTGAATTCGGGAACGGCGCTGCTCGATCGCGTCATGTTGAAGAAATCGCCTGCCGAAATCGACGCGGTCCGCCGCGCCGCGGCACTTGCGGACGACGGATACGCGATCTTTCGCGCGGCCTCGCGCGTCGGCCGGCGCGAGTACGAATTGGTGGCCGACGTGGAAGCCTATTTCCGCTCGCGCGGCTGCCCGGAAAATTTCCAGATCCTCGGCTCCGGCGGCGTCGAAGTGCGCGGCATGCACCCGCCGGGCGAGCGTCGCCTGGCGCAGGGAGACCTGGTCACGACCGAGTTGACGCCCTGCGTGGAGGGCTACTACGCGCAGATCTGCCGCACGCTGGTCGTCGGCGAACCCAGCGAGCGGCAGCGGCGGGCGTACGCGGTGTTTCGCGAAGCGCTCGAGGCAGGTGTCGCCGCGGTGCGGCCCGGCGCGACGGCCGGCGACGTGGCGCGCGCCGAGAATGAAGTCTTTCGCCGCCACGGACTGGGAGACTACGTCACCTCGGAATACACGCGGGTGCGGGGCCACGGCGTCGGACTGTATGTGGACGGCGCGCACATCCTCGAGGACGTCACGCTGACGCTCGAGCCGGGCATGACGCTGATCGTGCACCCGAATACCTATCATCCCGACGTCGGCTACATCGTGCTCGGCGACACCGTGGTCGTCACCGACTCCGGCTGCGACGTGCTCTGCCGGACGTCACGCGAACTGTTCCATGAACCCGTTTGAGGGGGCGCAATGCGGCGCGGTTTGATCAGCTGGTCGCGCGAGGAAGTCTCCGAGCAGCAGCTCGATGCCCGGGTAGCGCGGCTGCAGGCGCGGATGCGAGCCGAGGCGATGGACGCCGTCCTTGCCTACACCGCGTTCGATCGTCCGGCCGCGGTATCGTGGCTCACGCATTTCGTGCCCTATTGGAACGAGGCGCTGCTCGCCGTGTTCCCGTCGGGCGCCCCGGTCATGCTGGCGTCGTTTTCCAAGCGCATGCACCCGTGGATCCGCGAGGTGTGCCGCGTAGGCGAAATTCTCGGGGCGCCAGGGCTCGGCCGCACGGCCGCCGGAATGCTCGAGGAACGGGTTCCCGGCGCGGCGCGCATCGGTGTGATCAACCGCGACTTGCTCCCGTGGTCGGTCGCCGAGCCGATCGTCGGTGCCGTAGGAAGCGACGCGCTCGTCGAC
>Ga0155953_1106_pt1 | contig 37171 bp, 28 predicted proteins | sample RifCSPlowO2_02_FD_107607 | JGI IMG/M metagenome (GOLD analysis project Ga0155953, IMG submission 107607) | Betaproteobacteria bacterium RIFCSPLOWO2_02_FULL_63_19
AACATCCACCACGCTGCCGCCGATGCGCGGCTCCCTGAGAGCAAATGCCAACATGCCTTTTTCGCGATGCCACTGGTCGATCAGGCTGGCGTTCCGGAGCGAATCCATAGCAACCGGAATCACGGGAACCAAACCGTATCCTTGAGCCACGGCGATGAATCGGGAGAGATTCCCGTCGTTCATGGCCAGAACCAGATCGATATCGAAAGTGGATCGCAAGAACCCGTGCAACTGAACCGCCAGCCCTCCCACCAGCACGTATTGGACCTGCCCGTCCGACAATGCCTGGAGCAACTCGACGGTCTTCATTTGCAACACCTGTATTCCGACTGAAAAGAGTTGCCGTGTATGCTAGTCGCCAATTCCATTGCGGTCAAAAGGAGTCGTCCGCCGCGGTATTGGCGGAATGGGAATCGGCGCCGTGATGGCCTACAATCTGAATATGGGATTTCGGTCATGAGAACTCGGCCATGAAGCTCGGACTGTCGCCGGCAGGTGAGAAGATACGCCGACCGGCGGTCGCCGGGATGTTCTATCCGGCGGACCGCGAGACACTGTCCCGGGAACTTTCGGAGATGCTTGAGCAGTCGGTCGAGGACGCGCCTGCTCCTGCGTTTCCAAAGATCGTCATCGTTCCTCATGCCGGTTATATCTATTCGGGACCGGTTGCCGCGAGCGCCTACGATCGCCTTGCCGCCGCGCGGGGGATCGCGACGCGCGTCGTGCTGCTCGGACCGGCGCACCGCGTCCACGTCCGGGGCCTTGCGCTGCCCGGCGCCGCCGCGTTCGACACCCCGCTCGGCCGAATCCCGATCGACGCCGCGGCCGTCGAATCCATCCGGGGCTTTCCGCAGGTCGTCGAATCCCCGCAGGCGCACGCGCAGGAACATTCCCTCGAAGTGCAGCTGCCTTTCCTGCAGCGCGTGCTCGGAGAGTTCACGCTGGTGCCCCTGGTCGTCGGCGAAGCAACCGCGGAGGCGGTCGCGCAGGTGATCGAGCGGCTTTGGGGCGGGCCGGAAACGCTCATCGTGATCAGTTCCGACCTCTCGCATTATCTGTCCTACGACGAAGCGACACGCATCGATGCGATCACGGCCGGCGCCATCGTCGGATTCGACACCGGTATCTCGCACGAGCAGGCGTGCGGCGCGACCCCCGTCGCTGGAGCGCTGCTCGTAGCAAGAAGGCATGGGCTCAATGGCCGGCGGCTCGATCTGCGCAACTCGGGCGATACCGCTGGCGGCAAAGGGCGCGTGGTCGGATACGGGTCCTTCGCCTTCTCCGAAGGTGATACGAAGTTCGGTTCTGCACACGGCAGGACACTACTGGGCCTGGCGCGCGCGGCGATTGGTGCCGCACTCGGATCCAATGCGGCGCCGGTTATTGAAGACGAGCTTTGGCTGAAGATCGCGCGCGCGACCTTCGTCACGCTGAAAATGGATGGCAATCTGCGGGGTTGCATCGGCTCGCTGGAAGCGCGCCGGCCACTGGGGGAGGATGTCGTGGCCAACGCCCGTACCGCGGCGCTGAAGGACCCGCGTTTCTCGCCACTGACGCGCCGGGAGTTCGAAGCGGTCGATATTGAGGTATCGCTGCTGTCCGCACCACGGCGCGTGCTGTTCGAGGACCACGCCGACCTGATCCGGCAATTGCGCCCGGGCGAGGACGGAATCATTCTGGAATGCGATGGCCGTCGCGCAACGTTCCTGCCACAGGTATGGGAAGCGCTCCCGGATCCGGAGCAGTTCCTCGCGCATTTGAAGCAAAAGGCGGAGATTCCCGCAGACGTGCGCACCACCCGTTGCAAGGTGCTGCGCTACGGGGCGCTCAAGTGGAGCGAGACTCAGTCCGGGAGCGCGACATGAACGCGCCTGAGCCGATGGACCGGCCGTATGTCGGTCGCTGGTGGCACATGCTCGAAGATGGCAGGCTGCAGTGCGACCTTTGCCCGCGCGACTGCCGACTGCACGAAGGGCAGCGTGGGCTTTGCTTCGTACGCATGCGTGGAGAAGGCGAATTCCGCGACCAGATGCTGCTTACGACCTACGGTCGTTCCTCCGGGTTTTGCGTCGACCCGATCGAAAAAAAACCGCTTAACCAGTTCTACCCGGGAACAAGCGTTCTTTCGTTCGGCACCGCAGGCTGCAACCTCGCCTGCAAATTCTGCCAGAACTGGGACATTTCGAAATCGCGCGAATTCGACCGGCTGACCGACCAGGCTGCTCCGGGCGCCATCGCCAGGGCCGCTGCGCAGATGGGTTGCAAAAGCGTTGCGTTCACGTACAACGATCCGGTGATTTTTGCCGAGTACGCGATGGACGTCGCGGACGCGTGCCACGAGCTGGGAATCCAGACCGTCGCGGTGACCGCAGGGTATATGCACGACACGGCGCGCCGCGAGTTCTACGCCAAGATGGATGCTGCAAACGTCGATCTCAAGGCGTTCAGCGACGATTTCTACTTCAAGCTTACCGGCGCGCACCTTGCGCCCGTGTTGGACACGCTGCAGTACCTTAAGAGAGAAACCGACGTGTGGTTCGAGATCACCACGCTGCTGATTCCCGGGCACAACGACAGCGATGCGGAACTCGAGGCTGAATGCCGCTGGATCGTGACGGAGCTGGGCCCCGACGTGCCGCTGCATTTTTCGGCCTTCCATCCGGACTGGAAAATGACCGACGTACCGTCGACGCCGACGAAGACCCTTGCGCGCGCTCGCGACATCGCGGTCAGGATCGGACTGCATTACGTCTATACGGGGAACGTGCACGATATCGAAGGCGGCACGACGTACTGCCCGCACTGCCACCACGCGGTCATCGCCCGCGACTGGTACCGCATCCTCGATTACCGCGTCAGTGGCGATGGACGGTGCATGGAGTGCGGAGGGGCCGTCGCCGGCCGCTACCAGGAATTCGACCTGAAAAAGGCGTTTGGTCCGCGGCGCATTCCGGTGCGAATGGCTGAGACCAGCCACTGACGCGCCGCGCCCGGACGGCGGCCAGTCGCGCCCTCCCTATCCCGGCAGCGCAGTCCTCTCCTATATGTCAAGGTATTGATTGCAATGGGAATCAATGTGGGCAGCCTGCCACGGCGGCGCACGCTGAGCGGACAACGCTTGCATTCCAGACAATACTGTATAAATATACAGGTCAACGCTTATCGGGCAGCTAGCGTTTATGCCATAATCGCCGACCCAAGAGGCTACGGACAGGTACAAGGAAAACGAAATGGAAGACAACAAATCCAAGGCCCTCGCGGCCGCGCTTGCGCAGATCGAAAAGCAGTTTGGCAAGGGCTCCATCATGAGGATGGATTCCCAGGCAGTCCCGGACGTGCAGGTCGTATCGACCGGGTCGCTGGGGCTTGACATAGCGCTGGGCGTCGGCGGACTGCCCAGGGGCCGCGTGGTGGAAGTCTACGGGCCGGAATCCTCGGGCAAGACAACGCTGACACTGCAGGTGATCGCGGAAACGCAGAAATCGGGGGGCACAGCAGCCTTCATCGATGCCGAGAACGCGATGGATCCGCAGTATGCGGGCAAGCTCGGCGTAAAGACCGACGAACTGCTTATTTCGCAGCCCGACACCGGGGAGCAGGCGCTGGAGATCGCCGACATGCTGGTGCGATCGGGTAGCGTCGATGTCATCGTCATCGACTCGGTCGCAGCGCTCACGCCCAAGGCGGAAATCGAGGGCGAAATGGGGGAACCGCAGATGGGCCTGCAGGCGCGACTGATGAGTCAGGCCTTGCGCAAGCTGACCGCGAACATCAAGCGCACAAACACGCTGGTGATTTTCATCAACCAGATCAGGATGAAAATAGGAGTGATGTTCGGCAATCCGGAAACCACCACAGGCGGCAACGCGCTCAAGTTCTATGCCTCGGTGCGATTGGACATCCGCCGCATCGGCTCGATCAAGAAGTCCGACGAGGTGATCGGCGCCGAGACGCGGGTCAAGGTGGTGAAGAACAAGGTGGCGCCTCCGTTCCGCGAAGCGATATTCGACATCCTCTACGGCAAAGGAATTTCCCGCGAAGGGGAGATCCTGGAACTCGGCGTGAACGCGGGCCTGGTGGACAAGTCCGGTGCCTGGTATTCCTACAAGAAAGACCGTATCGGGCAGGGCAAGGACAATGCGCGCGAATACCTCGAAGAGCATCCCGAATTGGCCGCAGAAATCGAGGCCAGAATTCGCGAAAAACTCGGAATCAAAATCCCGGCAGCATTGTCGGCAGCCACGCCTGCCGAAGTCTAGCTGTGGAGACGCTGGGAGCCCGGGGTGTGTAGGTCCCGCGCGAACAGCATTTGCGGCGATCAAACTCTCCGCTGACGCCGTGCAATCGATTCGTTTCGCACGTGGTGGGCGTTGAAACGCGAGCGTTCGCTGCGTGAGCGTGCGCTGGGGTTCCTGGCAAGAAGGGAACACAGTCGTGCCGAATTACGGCGCAAGCTGCTTCCGCACGCCGAATCGCCCGAGCAACTCGACGCGCTTCTCGAAGACTTGGCGCAGCGCAGACATCTCTCCGAGTCCCGATTCGCCGAGGCACGCGCTCACGTAATGTCGCGAAAGTTCGGCGCTGCGCGGATCGAGCGCGACTTGCGGGCCAAGGGGGTTTCGGACGCAGAGGCGGCATCGGCCGCGCGCGAAGCGCGCGCCACCGAGTTCGAACGCGCGCTCGAGATCTGGCGACGCAAGTTCGGGAAGCCCGCGGCGGACGCGAAAGAATACGGCAGACAAGCGCGGTTTTTGCTCGCCCGGGGGTTCAGCATCGATGTCATTCGCCGGATTCTCCGAAACGTAGACGATTGATTCGTCGCCGGGCAAGTGTATTTCCAGACGATCGAATCCGGAATTCCACTACGCCGAGGGGCTAATGGATCGATACCTGGCTCGCTACGCCGTCGATTTCATAGCACTGATCTATCTAACCCGGTGGAATATGCTTATGTATATCGGTTCGTTGGCAGGTGATTGAACCGACACTACAGTTGCAGCCGATAGAAGCGGGTGAAGGCATCACGCAACCGCTGTTACCCAGCATGAGCTTGGCAAGCCCCCACTTCTTTTCAAGGAGCGAAAAGCGCCAACGGTGAGTTCCCGGACGTTGAACTAACCTGGTGGCGACTGGCGCGATGGTGAGGGCGAGCGCCAAACAAGCCGTAGGCCGCAATCCCGTCCGGTGAGTAAGGTCATATCGGCGCCCAAAATAACAAGCTCGCGTTCCGAGGAACAAGCGGACAGCGTTTAGGTCGGGCGCAATGTCCTCCAGCCGCGCTCTCTGCCCAAATTTGTGGAAAAGCTGCTGCAAGAACGATTCGAAGGAATCCGGAATGATGGACATACTTTTGACGGCGACAACTGTGGCGCGGCGAACTGTTCTGGTGGGTGCGGCGGCAGCTTTGCTGGCGCTCGCCGGTCCCGCCCTGCCGCAATCGAACAAGGTGGCGTTCGACGTCGGCTATCTGCCGATTCTGCCGATGGCACAGTTGTTCGTCATGGAAGGCGAGGGCTGGCTGGACGAAGCGGGGATCGTCTTTAACAAGACCCGGTTCTCGTCCGGTCCGGCAATGGTGCAGGCCATCGCGTCGGGCAAGATGGAGATGATGTGGATCGGAATTGGCCCGGCAATGGTCGCGCGCGCCAATGGGATCGACATCAAGGTCGTTGCTGCCAACGTCATCGAACAAGTTGGTGTGCTCGCAGTGGGCCGCCTTGCAGAAGTCTCGCGGGGATCCACCTCGGCCGGCGTCGCACTGGCTGAATTCACCAAAGCGAAAGGGCGCAGGCCCAAATTCGCAACGTTGCCCAAAGGCTCCGTGCCCGACACGGTGCTGCGCTATTGGTTGCTCCGCAAACTCGGCATGCGGCTCGACGACGTGGAAATCGTCGGCATGGGGGCGGGCCGCGTGCAGCAGGCGCTGCTTGCAGGCGCGGTCGATGGCGCGTCCATCCTTGAGCCGGTGCTGACCGTCGTACGCGAGGCCAAGCCGGACGCCTACGTGATGGGGCTTGGCGGCGAGCTTTTTCCAAATCAGCCCGGCGCGGTCGTTGCAGTGCGCGGAGAGGCGCTGGCGCAGAAACGGGGTGCGATCGACAAGATCGTCGCCTTGCACATCAGGGCCACCAAGATGCTGCGTAACGATCCCAAGCGCGCGGCCAGACATGTGCACGCCGCCATAGGGGCCGGACTGATAAAGCTCGACATCATGCAAAAGGCGGTGGTCTCGCCGGCGAACAATTTCGTCTCGGATCCGCGGGTCATTGTGGCGGCGACGAAGGTCATGCACGATTTCTCCGCCGAGATGGGGACGCTGCGCAAGAAGGTTCCGCTCGATCTGCTGTTCGACAGCAGCGTCTATGAGGCCGCGGAGAAGTCGGAAAAGTGAGCCGCTTGCGCAGGCTCGCCGTCTCGGTGGCGGCGTTGTGCATCCTATTGTTGCTATGGGAGTCGCTGTCTCGGACCGGCATAATGAATGCGCGGCTGGCGCCGCCACCGAGTGCGATCCCGCGCGCTCTTTTCAGCGAGATATTGCAGGGGTACTGGTTCTCCGCAGTACTCGCGAGTCTGACTCACTACGCGATCGGCCTTTTCATCGGTAGCGCGCTCGGGGTCACGTTCGGCACGGCTGTGGCGCTGTCGCCGGGGCTCGAACGTGCGCTGGCCGGCATCACGAGGGTACTCAGGCCGATCCCGCCGCTAGCGTGGATTCCGTTCGCGATCATCTGGTTCGGCATAAGCGAAACGGCGGCGGCGTTCATCATCGCCATAGGCGTATTCTGGCTGAACTATTTCACCAGTCTGTCCGCGATTCAGACGGTCGATCGGGATTTGATCGAGCTTGCACGCGCCTTCGGCCACGGGCGGCTCTGGGCGCGACTTACCAAGGTGATGCTGCCGGCCGCGTCGCCGGGTATCGTCGGCGGCTTGCGCGCCGGTCTGGGACAGGGCTGGATGACGGTCGTCGCCGCCGAACTGTTCGGCATTTCCGGCATCGGCAACCGGATGATGGAAGCGTCCAGTCTGCTGGCGACGGACATAGTCGTGCTTTACATGCTTACCATCGCGCTGCTCTACGGTGTTTCTGACTATGTCTTCGTGCGTGTCAGCGACCGCATGCTCGCATGGTCGCGATAGTCGAACTCGACGAACTCACCGTGGCCTTCGGTCGCGATGCGTCCGGCCCTCCGGTGTTCGACCGGGTCTCGCTCTCGGTCGAGCAGGGGACCTTCGTCACACTGGTCGGGGCCTCAGGGGTCGGGAAATCAAGCTTGCTGCGCGTCATCGCCGGACTGCTTCCGGCGTCCGGCGGGCAGGTACGCGTAAACGCCAAGGCAACGCCGCAACGCCGCCCCACCGCGCTGGTCTTTCAGGAGCCGCGCCTGATGCCCTGGCGCAGCGTTCGCGAGAATGTGATGTTCGGGCTCGAAGGTCTGGTGTTGTCGAAGGCGATGCAACTTGAGCGGGCCAACGCGGCCCTGGCGTTGGTAGAACTCGCGGACTATGCCGACCGCCATCCGCGGGAATTATCCGGCGGACAGCGTCAGCGGGTAGGCGTTGCCCGCGCACTCGCCGTCGATCCGGACCTTTTGCTGATGGACGAGCCGTTTGCCGCGCTCGACGCTATCACCCGGCATGCGCTACAGGAAGAGCTGTTGCGGATCTGGCAGAAGACCCGAAAAACGGTCATTTTCGTCACTCATGACATCGAGGAAGCCGTGTATCTCAGCGACCGGGTCGTTTTGCTGCGCGACCGACCGGCGAGAATCACGCAGGATCGCAACATCACCGCAAAACGAGGTTCTCGGCGAAATGATGCGGAATTTCCCAACGTGGTAAGCGAGATTCGCCGCGGCCTGTCCGATGAATTTACGAATGGCGACGGGATCTGACGACGGGTGCGGCTAAGCCACGAAACCGGTCTTCCACGGCCCGACTGTGGTACGGGAAAAGTCGGGCAGATCGATTCTTGGCGGCGTGACGCCCGATATCGGACCAGCGCGAATAGACCCTGACGTAGATGTGGTTGAAGGACGAGCGCGGGCCGCCTAAATTTCAAAGATCAGGGTCGGCGCCGTGGCCGCGGTGCGCGATGGCGAACGCGTAAACGCACGCGACCCTGCACCCCATGCAAAGGAGACGGATTATGACGATACGCATAGGCGACGACGCGCCCGACTTTACCGCGGATACCACTGAAGGCAAGATCCGATTTCACGATTGGATCGGCGACAAGTGGGCGATTCTGTTTTCCCACCCGAAGGACTTCACACCGGTGTGCACGACCGAGCTTGGCTATGTCGCGCGCTTGAAGCCGGAATTCGACCGGCGCAACACCAAGGCCATCGGCCTGTCGGTCGATCCGGTCAGCGATCACCAACGATGGGTTGGCGATATCAAGGAAACACAGGGTCACGGCGTCAATTTTCCGATCATCGGTGACGCCGACCTGACGGTATCCAAGCTCTACGACATGATCCACCCCAACGCGAGCGACGGACCGCGCACCGCGAACGATAACGCCACGGTACGCTCGGTCTTCATGATCGGCCCGGATAAGAAGGTCAAGGCCATGCTCGTGTACCCGATGAGTGCCGGCCGTAATTTCGACGAGGTGCTGCGGCTGCTGGATGCGCTTCAGTTCAATGCGCAGCATGCGCTGGCGACGCCGGTCAATTGGAAGAAGGGCGACGACGCCATCATCCCCACCTCGGTTTCGGACGATGAGGCGCGAAAGAAGTATCCAGGAGGGTTCAAGACGCTCAAACCCTACTTGCGAACAGTGTCTTCGCCGCGATAGATCCTCGCGGTCTCGATCAACGCTTGTGGTGCCGCTGCGGCCGATACGGGAACGTCGGGACGGCGCGCTGATCTAATCTCAAAGGACCGTGATGCAGGGCCGTGCGCGGATGTCTCCAGCGGCCGAGCAATACGGGGCGGCCATAGCGATGAGCTTAGTGTGGGCATTGGACCGGGAATCGCGGCTATCCGCGTCAGAACGATGATGCGAACCTTGGTGCTGGCACGCAATCTGGGTGAACGCTTGGGAGGGTACGCGCGTCGTGCCTATCCGCAGGAGGCCTGTGGCGTGCTGCTGGGCAAGTCCGCGGGTGACGATCGTATCGTGATCTCGGTGCACCAGGCACGCAATCTCAACGCCGAGCGCCCGCGGGATCGTTACGAACTGGATCCCGGCGACTTCCTCGCGGCGGATGAGGAAGCGCGCAAGACCGGTCTGGACATAGTCGGCATCTGGCACACGCACCCCGATCATCCGGCACAACCTTCGGCGACGGATCGCGCCGCGGCGTGGCCCGGATGGTCCTACGTGATCGTCTCGGTGAGTTGCGACGGCGTCGGCGACGTGCGCAGTTGGTGCTTGAGCGACGACCGGTTCGAAGAGGAGGCGATACGCTCATGAAAACGATCACCGTGCGCATTCCCACGCCGCTGCGCGCGTACACGCACGGCGCGGACGAGGTTCGCGCCGAAGGCGCAACGGTGGCTGATGCGATGCGTGCGCTGGGCGACGCCTACGACGGGCTGCTTGCCCAAGTGCTTACCGAGGACGGCGAACCGCGGCAGTTCGTCAACATCTATCTCGGCAGCCGAAACGTGCGTGCGCTTCAGGGGATGCGGACTCCGGTGGCCGAAGGTGACGTCATTTCCATTGTTCCAGCTGTGGCCGGAGGCAGGGCATGACCGCGAAGGACCGGCGTCTGGCCCAACTCAGGGCGGCGATAGGCGACGTTACGCCGCGCGAGGCGCTCACGCTGCAGGCGCAAGGCGCGGTGCTGGTCGACGTGCGCGAAACCGACGAGATAGCGCAGGGTAGCCCGCCGGGGGCGCGCCGTCTCGGTCGCGGATTTCTGGAGCTGCGGATAGAAGAGGCGGTCCCGGACTTGAACCAGAAGGTAGTGCTGATGTGCGCCACCGGTATTCGGTCGCTCTTCGCGGCGGAAGATTTGATGCGGCTCGGGTATACCAGACTGTTCAACATGGCCGGCGGATTCACTAGCTGGAAGAACGAGGGCCTGCCGATCGAGATCCCGCCTCGCCTGGAGGCAACCGAGCGCGAGCGGTATTCGCGACACTTGACCATGCCCGAAGTCGGCGAAGCCGGGCAGCTGCGCCTGCGCGCGAGCAAGGTCATGTTGTTGGGGGCGGGCGGTCTTGGCTCGCCTGCGGCTGTCTACCTCGCCGCGGCGGGGGTCGGCACCCTGGCCATCATCGATCACGATGTGGTCGACCGCAGCAATCTGCAGCGCCAGATCCTGCACACCGAAGAACGCATCGGTACAGCGAAAGTCGCATCGGCCAAGTTGATGATAGAGGCGCTCAATCCTGCAACGAAGGTGCTGCCGTTCGCAACCCGGTTGTCCAGCAGCAATGCCGAGGATCTAATCCGTGGCTTCGATGTCGTCGTCGACGGGTCGGATAATTTTCCCACGCGTTACCTGGTTAACGACGCCTGCGTGAAGCTCGGCATTCCCAATGTTCATGGTTCGGTGTATCGCTTCGAGGGACAAGCGACGGTATTCTGGCCCCGTTATCCCAAGACGCGCGGGCCCTGCTACCGCTGTCTCTATCCCGAGCCGCCGCCGCCGGATTTGGCGCCCTCGTGTGCCGAAGCCGGTGTGCTTGGGGTGTTGCCCGGGGTAGTCGGACTGCTGCAAGCAGTAGAGACGTTGAAGATCCTGCTTGGGATAGGCGAACCTCTGGTCGGCAGGCTGCTCTGCTATGACGCGCTACGCGCGCGCTTTAGCGAACTGGAACTGTTGCGCAATCCTCACTGTCGTTATTGCGGCGATGAAACCGCGTTCCCAGGCTATGTCGATTATGAGCAATTTTGCGCGCGCGCGGCGTGAGCAGGATTTGCCGATTGCGGCAGTTATGGGCGCATCGGACGGCAGGGGAATACTCGCGGCGGTTGGCAATACCCCGCTGATCGAATTGCCGATGAGCGTCAAAGCATCGGGGCGCACGCGGCTGTTTGCCAAGCTTGAAAGCGTGAATCCGGGTGGGTCGATAAAGGATCGCCCGGTAGCGCGTATGCTCACGCGGGCGATCGAGGCAGGGCGGTTTGCCGGCGGCCGAAGGTTGCTCGATTCGTCGTCGGGCAACGCGGGCATTTCCTATGCGATGCTGGGGGCGGCGCTGCGCGTACCGGTAACCATCGTCGTGCCGGGCAACGCAAGCCGGGAGCGCATGGAACGGATACGCGCGCACGGAGCGGAGCTGGTCATTACCGATCCTATCGAGGGCTATGACTTTGCGCTGCGAGAGGCGCATCGTCTCGCGCACGAGCGCCCCGACCTCTACTGGCACTGCGACCAGTACAGCAACGAAGACAACTGGCGTGCGCATTACGAAGGCACGGCGGACGAGCTTCTGTTTCAGCTCGCACACCAGGCCGAAACGCCGCCCGACGTTTTCGTTGCAGGCGTAGGAACCGGCGGCACGCTCACGGGCGTGGGACGGAGGCTGCGTGAAGTCCGGCCGGATGTGCGGGTCGTTGCAGCCATACCGGAAACCTTCCCCGGCATAGAAGGGCTGAAACCGCTGGGCCATCCGGGCGATATCGTCCCGAAACTGCTCGACGAGTCGCTCATCGACGAGCGCATCAGGGTGACCCTGGACGACGCAGTGGCAATGTGCAACCGCCTCACCCGCAGCGGCCTGTTCGTCGGACCCTCCTCCGGCGCGTTTGTCCATGCGGCGCTCGAACTCGCTGCCCGAAAAGAGTATCGCGTCATCGTCACGGTGCTGAGCGACACCGGCGAACGCTATGTTTCAACGGGTATGTGGAGCGGCGCTCGCGCGCCGTCGGCCAGGCGATCGAAAGCTAAGCGGCACTAAGAAACCGGTCCGCCCTCCCGGGGCGGTGCGAAGGGCGCGAATTTGCCACCGGAGGCACCGCCTGCGCTGCCATGCCGGCCCGTTGCTTCGCGGAGCCGGCGGGTACCCGCTATTTCGACCGCCTGGCTCACTCCGTCGGGGTTTCCCCCTGCCGCAGCAATGCCTCGAACTCCTGCGCCGGCAGCGGACGGCTGAAAAGATAACCCTGTCGTTCGTCGCACTGGTGGGCGTTGAGGAAATCCAGTTGTTCCTTCGTTTCCACTCCCTCGGCGATGACCCGCAAATTCAGGTCGTGACCCAGATTGATCACCGCGCGCGTGATGGCGGCGCCGTCCGGATCGCTTGCGACGTCGCGCACGAAAGACCGGTCTATCTTGAGCCGGTCCACCGGGAACCGCTTCAGGTAGCTCAGAGACGAGTAGCCGGTGCCGAAATCGTCGATCGAAAGTGTTAGTCCCAGCGATTTCAGTCGTTGCAGCACTTTGACCACTTCGTCGACGTTCTGCATGATTACGCTCTCGGTGACCTCGAGTTCGACATAGCGCGGGTCAAGGCCGCTTTCCTTGACGATGTGCGCGACCACGGCTACCAGGTTCCGCTCCCTGAACTGACGGGCCGAAATATTGACCGCGACACTGATGGGCGGAAGACCTGCATCCTGCCAGGCCCGATTCTGGGCGCACGCGGTGCGCAGTACCCACTCGCCGATCGAAACGATCAGCCCCGTCTGCTCCGCCAGCGGAATGAACTTTTCCGGGGAGATCAGGCCGAGTTTCGGATGCTGCCACCGGACCAACACTTCTGCGCCGAACATCCGGTTCGTACGCAGATCCACCTGCGGCTGGTAGTGCAGCACGAGTTCGCCGCGCTGTACCGCGCGGCGCATCCAGCTCTCCAGCGCCAGGCGCTCGTGCACGCTCGCGGTCATCTCCGCTTTGAAGAACTGGAAGGTGTTGCGGCCTGCGTCCTTGGCGCGATACATGGCGATCTCGGCGTGCTGCAGCAGCGTCTCGACCTTGTCTGCGTCCATTGGATAGGTGGCGATACCGACGCTCGCGGTCACGAAGAACTCGCGTTCGCCCAACTCGAACGGCAGCACGAAGACGTTCATGATCCGCTGCAGCTCGGCGTAGATGGCTCTCTCGCTGTCCTGTTCGCCGAAAACCAGGACAAATTCATCGCCCCCGACATGTGCCACGGTATCGACTTCCCGCAGACAGCATGCGAGGCGCTCGCCGACCAGGCGCAGTATGTTGTCGCCCACCGCATGCCCGAGACTGTCATTGATGACCCGGAAGTTATCCAGGTCGATGAACGTCATGACCATGCCGTGACCGTAACGCTTGGCGCGTACTATGGCCCGCTCCGCCCGATCGGCGAGCAGATTCCGGTTCGGCAGTCCGGTCAGCGTGTCGTAGTTCGCGCGTCGTGCCAGTTCCTCCTGGTATTTCCTGGTTTCGGTGATGTCGTTCAACACCGCGACGTAATGCGTCACCAGGCCATGGTCGTCCCTTACCGGGGCGAGTTGCAGATCGTTCCAGTACAGGGTGCCGTCCTTGCGGAAGCTTCGCAGCACCACGTGACATGAACGCTGCTCCTTGACCGCGAGTCGCACCGCATCGAGTTCGGGCTGGTCGACGCCTGCCGCCTCCAGAAAGCTCGGATTGCGGCCGAGGGCCTCGGCGCTCGAGTAGCCGGTAATGCGCTCGAAGGCCGGATTGACGGAGATGATCGGCAGATTGGGGCGCCGGTACTCCACGATGATCATCGCGTTCGTGCTCGATTCGATGGCGCGATCCCGCAGCCTTAGCGCCTCCTGCCCCTCGGCGATCAGCGTCAGGCCCCGATTCATCAACAGGAACAGCAGCCAACCGGTCGAAATGATGAAGAACCAGCCGACGAACAACTGGGACCACGAAAGCGGATCGGCCTCGGCGATGAACAGTGACATGGGAATCCCGTTCTGCAGCAGTATCCACGCGCCCACCAGCGCGACATACGACACCGCGACCCTCACCGCCGCACGCCTTGCAAGCGCGAGACTGCCGATGGCGCGGGGCTGCAGATCCGTTGATTTCGCTTTCATGTCGCTTCCTTCAGGAAGTAGAAGCAACCGCCGCGTACTGGTCGTCGGGCGGCTGCCCACGCCGGACAGAAACTCCGATTCCGGTAGCGCCGTCAGCGTAGAGCGCAGTATCCACGCCGATGACCAGCATGTCCATGTCGGCGCAGGTTCTCGATGCCGCAGCCGGTGAGCGCGCGGGCGCTCCATCCAATGTTGACCGAGGTCAAGTCGCGTTGTCTTGAACCTGCGGTCAGGCTCCGTGCGCGACAAGAAAATCGACGAGCACTTGCGCAGTATGCAACCCGCACGGTGTTTCACGAGGGATTCGGGCGAATCCTGCGCCACGATGCGGCCTTTTGCATCGCCGCTCTCAGGTCCCGCGCCGATGATCCAGTCGGCCTCCGCGATCACGTCGAGCTTGTGTTCGATCACCACCACCGTGTTGTCGCCGTCCATCGGCCGGTGCAGCATGCGCATGCGGCGCTCGATGTCCGCGACGCGCGGGCCTTGGCCCTCGCGCGCGTCGCAGCGCTCGAATCGGAATTTCGCTACCATCACATCGGCCCGCCCCCGATACTCAGGGCCTCAACCACAGGTAGCGTTTCAATGAGCAGCGGTCACGACGGTTGGCGCGAAGAGAAGCGGTCCGCGTATCTTTACCGCGTCATCGCCGAGTACGAGCGCGGCACGCCGCGAGAGATGCTTTTTCGCAGCCTTGCCAAGGAAGCGGACGGGCAGGCGGAGATTTGGAACCGCGTGGCGGGGAGGGATTCGACGCCCGAGTACAGCCCGGATTTGCGCACCCGGATCGTCGCTGGTCTGCTCGGCAGGCGCGGACCGCGCGCCATGCGCGCAGTGCTCGCTGCGATGAAGGTGCGCGGGCTTTCGGTCTACACGCACGCCGCGCCCGGTCACCCGGCTCCGACATCGATCGAAGACATGGCATCGCGCCACCGAGGCATGGGCACCAGCGGCAATCTGCGTGCGGCCGTGTTTGGCGTCAATGACGGCCTGATCTCGAATCTTTCTCTGATCCTGGGCGTCGCCGGCGCATCGTCGAACTCGGGCGTTATCGTGCTTTCTGGCGTCGCGGGGCTGCTCGCGGGCGCATTCTCGATGGCCGCGGGCGAATTGGTGTCGGTGCGGTCCCAGCGCGAGATGTTCGAATACCAGATAGGGCTGGAGCGACATGAACTCGAACAGTATCCGGAGGAGGAAGCCGAGGAACTCGCGCTCGTTTACGCGGCCAAGGGAATGCCCAAGGACCAGGCGCTGGAGCTGGCGCGAAAAATCGTTGCCGATCCCGAAAAGGCGCTCGACACCCTTGCGCGCGAGGAATTGGGGCTCAATCCGGATGAACTCGGGTCGCCGTGGGGTGCAGCGTGGGCCTCGTTCGCGTCGTTTGCAACCGGCGCCGTGATTCCGCTGCTGCCGTTTCTGTTGATTGGCGGAAGTGGCGCGCTGATCGGCTCAATCGCGGCTACCGCAGTGTCACTGTTCGGCGTCGGCGCGGCGATCAGTCTTTTCACGGGGCGAAATGCGCTTCAGGACGGATTGCGCATGCTGTGTATCGGTGCGGCCGCCGGCGCTGTGACCTTCGGGGTCGGCACGCTGATGGGCGCGAGCCTCGCCTGAGGCAGCTCTGGTGCAGAACCCCGTGCTGCACAGCGTCGCCGGTTTCTTCGCCCTGCACCTGTTGGCGTGGTTCGCGTCTGAGCGCCGCGGCGGTGTTGCATGGCGCACGGTCATCTCCGGTATGGCGCTCACCCTCGGCCTCGGAACGCTGTTGCTGAAGGTCCCGCCCGTGAGCGAATTGTTTCTCGACCTGAATGCGCTGGTCGCGAGCATCGAGCGGGCGACCACGGACGGGACGTCCTTCGTTTTCGGGTATCTCGGGGGCGCGCCACTGCCTTTCGAGGAAAAGCAGCCGGGCGCCTCCTTCATATTCGCGTTTCGCGCCCTGCCACTGGTTCTCGTCATCTCCGCGCTGTCCTCGCTGCTTTTCTATTGGCGCATCCTGCCGCTGGTGGTAAGTGCGTTTTCGTTCCTTCTAACACGTACCATGGGAGTCGGCGGCGCGGTTGGACTGTCGGCAGCGGCCAACGTGTTCGTGGGCATGGTGGAAGCGCCGCTGTTCGTGCGCCCCTATATCCGCGGCATGACGCGCAGCGAACTGTTCGTCATGATGACCTGCGGCATGGCGACCATAGCTGGAACGGTGATGGTCTTGTACGCCAGCGTACTCGGGCGCGTCATTCCGGATATTCTGGGTCACCTGCTGATTGCCTCGATCATCAGCACCCCGGCGGCGATCGTCGTGGCCCTGCTCATGGTGCCCGCGGCACCCGGAGACGGGCCGCCGACGCAGGGCGATCTGGTTCCGCCTCAGGAGGCGCGCGGCGCGATGGACGCGATCGCCCGCGGCACGGTGGACGGTGTTTCGCTGCTGGTGAACATCATTGCGATGCTGGTGGTGCTGGTCGCGCTGGTGGCGCTCGTCAACCAGGCACTGGTGCTTCTGCCCGAGGTGCGGGGTGCGCCGATCACGATGCAACGCGTGCTCGGCGGTGTGATGGCTCCGCTGGTCTGGGTGATGGGTATTCCGTGGTCAGAGGCTGCGACCGCGGGCGCACTGATGGGCACCAAGACGGTATTGAACGAGTTCATCGCCTATGTGGATCTGGCGAATCTCCCCATCGATGCGCTATCCAACCGCAGCGAACTGATGATGACCTACGCGTTGTGCGGCTTTGCCAATTTCGGCAGCTTGGGCATCATGATCGGCGGACTCGCGACCATGGCTCCCGAGAGACGCTCGGAGATCGTCGCGCTGGGTGGGAAAACCCTTGTCTCGGGCACGCTCGCCACGCTGATTACCGGCAGCGTGGTTGGTATTCTGTACTAGAAACGGTAGAGAAGCTGCGCGCCCAGGACAGGTGAGTGAATCGGAGCCGCGTTCTTGTCGCTATGCAGATTTTCCAGGATGACTTCGACCGACAAGCGCTTGTCCGGGTTTTCCCAGTAGCTGCGCAGCCCCAGGTTCCAGCCGGGATCAAGTGTCTGTGTATTGGCTTCGTCGGAATAACGCATGCTTCGGTATGTGACGGTCATCCCCAACTGCCATCGGGCTGCTGGCAGCCAGTTGGCTCCCGCGCTCAACAGGTGGCGCGGTAGCCAAGGCACCAAGTTGCCCTCGAACCCGTCGCCGGTATTACGACTGCGGTTGTACTGATAGCGCAGATTGCCGGACAGTCGATCCGAGAACAGACGGTTTACCGAAAACCCCAGCGTCTTGACGGTGGCGGCGCCAAATTCCGGCGTCGCTTCCCAAAGATCGGTCGTCTGCTGTGAGAGCCGGCTGCGGTTGCGCAGGCGCTCGAGGTCTTCCAGGTTGATATCGCCGACCAGTGTCGTGTTGACGTTGGCGAGGTTGCTCACGCGTCTGCTATCCAGATAGGTCTGGATGAAGGCGTCGTTGCCGGTTTCCCATTCGTATTGGGCACGCACGCGCTTCATTTCGCCACCCAGGCTCACCAGTCGGTCTTCCAGCGCAATCCCCGCTGTATCGACCGCGGCCAGTGTATTCACCGAGGCCGGACGCCGCCATTTCTGCACGGCAATGCGCAGGGTCTGGTTCTTGCGCGGATTCCAGGCAACGCCGAACCGGGGGTTCCATTGCCTGAAATCGCGGTCGTCTTCCTGTCGCCCCAAATTGAAATCTACCACTCCAAATTTCAGCGTATCCTCGGACCACTGATGTTTGCTGACTTGTACGCGCGAGATATCGGCCTGCAGCAGCAGCGCGTCATTCGGTCTGAGACGGTTCGAAATATAGGCTTCGCTCGACTTGCGATCGTCGCGGCCAACGAGACCCGGCATGATGGGTGCGAATTCAAGCTGCGCATCGATTTGTTTTTTCTGCCGTCCCGATTCGAGCCCCCAGGACACCTGCCAGGCGTTGCTTGCATCGAATGTGTGGCGCAGTTGGAGGTCGCTCTGATCGGACACCGTGACGTATCGGTCAATGCGGCCGGTAGCCGAAAATCCACCGCCGAATATCTCGTTCAGCGCATCGGCAACGCCCGGCGAGCTGAAGTTGCCGCCGAAGCGTGATTCTTCACGGCCTTGACCGAATTTGATCCATAGGTGCGATGTCGGTGAAAACTTGTAGTTGATGCCCAAATCCGCGCGGCGATTATCGAGGTCAAGCGTCGTATCGGAGAGACCCTTGTCGATGGCTGTGGTTTTGCCGTCAATGAGGCTGTTGTTGGTGAACAGGAAAACGCCCAGTTCATGACTGGGCTTGAGGCCCAGGCCGACGGTGTAGTTGTCGCCGTCAACGCGCAAATCGTTGTGCCCGGGGCGTATGCGCGCCAAGTCGGCTGAGACGAAGTAACTGAACGGCACTGCCGTCACACTGTAGCCGTTGGCGGTCAGCGCCGCGCCTCGATCAAGGACGTCCTGGTCTGTCAACCGAGCGCCGAAGCCCGCATAGTGACCAGGACTTGCCACCAGCGTATTGAATCGGTTCGAAGCGCCGAATACAGACGGATCGGAGAGAAAGCCCTGGAACAACTCGGAGTTCTTGTTGAAAGTGCCGCTGTAGCGGTCCGCCAGGAACAGGTGGCTGCCCGCCCAGTAGGGGGTATAAGCGTTGAAAGCGTAGGCCTGTGCCCAGTCCTCCATGCCGAATTGCGCGAGGGAGGAACCAAGATTGGCATTGCCTTTCTGGTTGTTGAGAAGCTGGTTCATGGACTTCAGATAGGGCATGAGTTCGGCTGCGCGCCGCGCCGATCGGACCGCTTCGCCCAGCTCGAGACGGTCGGATGCGGCCATGCTCATCATCATGTGCGGCACCGGGTCCTTCGGATCCAGCTCCGCTGCGCGTTTGAACATCTCCACCGCACGATCGTGGCCGCCCAATTGGTAGAAAGCGACGCCGGTCCACAGCGCCGATCGCGCGTACCGCGGCTCCAACACGCCTGCCTTCAGGAAGGCCTGCAGTGCCTCTTCGGGCTTCCCTGTCTTCAGCTTCAGAATGCCCAGACCCGTGAGCGCGTTGAAATCGGCGGGCTGCTGCTCCAATGCCACGGCAAATGCCTGTTCGGCGGCTGTGAATGCGTTTGCGAATGTTTCCAGCGTGCCCAACTCGCCCGCGTAGCCGGCTCCCTTGGGGTTGAGTGCCATCGCGCGCTTCAACGCATTGCGGGCCGGTTTGACCGCCTCGCGCTCGGCATCTATCCGGCCAAGCCCGAACCAGCCTTCCGGATTCGCCTCGTTCGCGGCGATCGCGTCGCGGTATGAGCGGCCGGCCAACTCGGCCAGCCCTTCAAAGCGAGCCAGTTCGCCACGCGCGATCAGCAATTCCGGATGGGTCGGATGAATTGCCAGGGCTTTGACGAGCGTTTGCCGAGCCAGTTCGGCTCTATCGTCGATGATGTGCGCGTGAGCCAGCAGCGCCGAAGCCGAGGGATCATCAAGCGCCTTCAGCAGGTTGACCGCCTCTGGAATGCGCCCTAGCGAGATGTACACATCGGCCAGCGCTATCGCCGCGGCTGGAGAACGTCCGGCCAGTCTTTCGAGATAAGCGATGGCAGCCGGATAATCTCCGTTTTCGATGGCGCGCAGGTTAGCTTCGAATTCGTCGTTCTGTCGGCCGATCCAGCGATGCGGCTGAGGGCGATAGGCGGTGACCCATTGCACCCGTTCCCTGGCGTTGGTGAGCAGGATCTTGGTCGGCGCCTTGCCCGGTTCGGCCCGTGCCTGCTCGTTCGGGAGAACCTTGAGCGAGCCAAACTTGGTGGACAGATCGGCTTCTCCAGAGAGGACCGTGAGCGTCGTGGTTCCGTCGGTTCCGACACTTACGTCCCAATCCGTTCCGCGGATTCCGATGGTCGAGGTCGCCGTGGTCACGAGCACCGCGCGTCGTACCGGCGCTACGGTTCCGGTCACGCGTCGAAAGAAGCGTTTTGACTGCGCCCAGATGCGCCCTTGCACAAGATCCAGAACACTTGTTTCCTCCGGCGAGACACCCTTGATTTGCAGCAGGCTGGTCTGGTTAACCCTGACCTGGGTGTTGTCGCGCAGCAGCAGTGCGACCTGCCCGTACTCGGCCGTACGAACGAACGCTCCTGCGTTCATCTTTTGACCGATTTGAAGCGGCCTCCATCCTGTTGGTTCCCGCACCTCGGCCCGGCCGAGCACTTGGACCACTTCCGCGTCATAGGCATATGCCTGACCGGCAGCCATGCCCGCCAGGCTACCCAACGCATATACCAGTGCCAGTAGTTGTTTCGACCGCATCCCGTTTGTCCTGGTAATCAACGTCTTCTCCATTATCGAGATAATCGGAGGATCCGTTGTGATCCAATGCCGGAAAGCCGTGAATAGTTCTCGTTCTTCACCCGGTCGGTTCCAGCTTCACTGGGACGACGACGTGTGACGAGAAAGGAGTCATGGTCGGAAAGAAAGATCCTGCTTGGGTACGTCGGTCCTTTCATCACTGCAACCGGAATCCCTGGGCGGACTGGTCGCTGTTGTGGAAATAGAGGGTCCCGTTTTGCTCCCAATACGCATCGGTTTCATGTCCGGGTTGGTCGATGATCGTGTACTCGGGAACCAACGTGAACGACTGGCCCAGCGCCGATGCCGTGACGGTGCCGTTGCCGTTGTTGACCAGAGTCAGGCCCGGATCAACAGTCTTAAAGGCCAGAGCGAGACCGTCCGTATCCAGGAACGTCGGGTACAAGGTCTGCACCGCACCGGTATGGTCGCGAAATACCGCAAGACCGTTTTCGTCGCTATCGAAACCTGGAATGGGATTCGGGTTGGCAGGCACGCTCGCGAACACGCCCGGCATGCCGATATAACGGGCGCCGCCCATGCGAACCTCGATTGCGCCGCTGGGCTTGAGGCTCAATTGCCCGTTGGGGTCGATGGCCAGCACCACCGACTGCAGGTCGCTGAAATAACCCAATGCACCGGAAAGGCTCATCTGGATACCGCGACTCGCCAGGTTGTACGCTCCGCCCGCAGTCGCCGAGACAGAAGCTGCGGCGAACTGGTCGAGTTGGACCAGCACGTCCCCGATCCCCGTCAGAACGATTTTCGCGCCGCCCCCGAGGTCGTAGGTCAGCAACCCGCTCGTAGGGTCATAGCTCAACTGTCCGCTAACGCCAAGCAGTTCCTTGATCGCGTCACCGATGAGATCGAGCAGCGAGGTCGCGTTGTCGAGGCGCGCCAGCGCGCCGTCGAGCTTGGGAACCTTGGTCGCACTGTCTTTCGCAATCGTCACTGGAAGCGGATCGCCGGGCACCTGTTTCGCGCCGTTCTTCGAACCAAGCGCCACTTGGGTCAGATTGCCCCCGGGATCGATGGTGCCGTTCTCTCCCTGGAAGATCGCGATCGAAGAATCGCTGCCCGCGGCAAAGCCGGCCTTGCCGCCATCGATATAAACCCTGGCGCTCTTATCATCCTTGACGACGCCGATCGCGGTGTTGGCCGATTCCGTGACCAGGACGCCGGTGGACTTCAAATCGGCCGAGGTGACCGGGACCGTGGTGCCGCTCGCCTCCGCGTCGACCTGCATCTCTCCGCTGGCCAGTTCGATCAGCGTCGTTCCGTCCCTGTTGATGGTCAAGAATCGCGATTGCCCGGAAACGTCGGTGATCTTTTGCGCTATATCGTTCGACGAGAAAATGACCGGCTGGCCGGCCGGGATACTGACCTTGACGTTGGGCGCGCCATCTGTTCTGAGCACTATGGTCGGTGGCGCCTGCCCGGGCGTCGTGCTGATGACCAGCGACCCGTCCGATCCGACGGACGCGTTGGCGTTCGGACCTGACACCACCTCGGAGATCGAAGTGATCGGCGTCGGCTTGGCAATCGTCGTGGCGGAAACGGAAGCGCTTTGCTCCGAGCAGTTGCCCGCTCTGTCACACGCCGCGATTGAGTACTGATAGGCGGTTCCGGCACTGAGCCCCGTATCGGTATACCGGGTCACATTGCCCAAAACCGCGAGGGCGGTTCCGCCTCGATAGATCCTGTAGGCGGTCACGCCCACGTTGTCGGTTGACGCCGTCCAGGAGAGATAAATCGCGCCGGTACTGGTCCCTGCCGCTTTCAAACCGGTCGGTACCGTCGGCGCCTGCGTGTCCGACGCCGCTGGCGCAGATGCCGTCGTCGCCGAAACCGGCGCCGATGGAGAGGAGCAATTGCCTGCCGCATCGCAAGCAGAAACCGTGTAGCTATAGGTGGTCGACGCGGTCAGACCGCTGTCGCGGAAGTTCGTTACGTCGCCGGCCAGGGTCGAAATCAAAAAGCCGTCGCGATAGACCTTGTAGCTCGAAACACCCGCATCGTCGGTCGATGCGGTCCACAGCAGGCTCACCTGGGTAGCCGCTACCGTGGTCGCTCCGAGTCCGGCGGGTACGCTGGGGGATGTGGTATCCGCGGCGGTGGAAAAAGCCCAGGTCGCGCTGTCGCTCACGCCCGCGTAGCTCGCACCGTTGGTGTTGCCGGTGAACGCGCCGGAATCGATCTCGACGTAGTAGGCGGTACCGAAAAGCAGATCACTGGCTGGATTGACGGTGACGATGCCGGACTTGCTGGCCGAGCAAGAGAGCGTGACCTTGCTACTGTCGTTGGCGGCAATGGTCTCTACCGCCGCGTCGCGTGCGACCGACTTGATGACGATGTTCTTGCCCGCCACAGCCGTCACGCACTGCCCGAAGGTAATGGACAGGTTGGCCGAACGTGCTACGTTGGTCGAACCCTTGGCAGGGGAATAAGCGAACACGTCCAAACTCGATTCGCTGGCTGTATTGAAATTCCAGGTAGTGGCATCGGCGATGCCGGCATACGCTTCTCCTTCGGAATTGGCGAACGCGCCGGCGTCGATCTCGACGTAGTAGCCGGTGCTGTAGGTCAGATCAGCCGATGGGTTAACGGTCGCTTTGGACCCCGAGAGCGTGACCCTGGCCGTATCGCCCACATCGATGGTCTCGACCAGGGAGTTGTCCGCAGATTTCTTTACGTAGATCTTCTTTCCCGAAACCGGGCTGACTGTCTGGTCGAAACTCAACGTCAGATTGGTGCCGACCGAGGCGCCTCCGGAATCGTCCTGAGGCAGTAACGATGAAATCAGCGGCGCGGCCGCAAACGCCGGTAGTGCGGCGCCAAGCATGCTTGCGCCAAGGGCCAGACCCAGACTTTGCGCAATCGTCTTGCGATCGAATCGCCGCCCGCCAAGTTCAGCAGTGCTGTTCTTCATATGTCACCCTTTGTAGTGAAAAGAGCGTTGCACGCAAAATATAGTCGAATATGCGATGTCAGGGTAGGCGGAGAAGATTTCGAATTTCGACTGGTCGTCATTGCTGCGTGATTTCAGTCACATCCCGACCCAACAGCCTTCGCGACAGATTCGATAACCGTATGTTGGCGCGAAAATCTGTGACGGTGACGCCGTTTTCGTATACACCGAAATACCGTTGCTTCAGCTCGTCGAACAGATGTTGCGGCCGGTAGCCTTCCTGCGTGAAACCCAGCGCCAAGGTGCTCTTCTGGGCGCGCTCGTTGTCCTCATACACAAGCGATGTGAGCTTGTTCAGTCGCGCGCGGTTGAACGCAAAATCCATCACCAGCAGGCTTGCTTCGAGCCCGACGCCTGCATTGCGATCCTCTTCCGCCGGAATGCCGATCAGGAACTCGGCGCGGCGGTGCAGGAGATTGAGATCGACCAAGTTGGCGAGGCCGACCGGACGTTGCGCTTCGTCGCGGCGGTGGATGATCCAATCCACGGTACCGCTCTGCCAGGGCAGTCTTGTTTCGGCCTTTCTCAACTGTGCAGCCATGACTGGCAGGCTCAACGTGCGTGATTGAAAACGATTGTAGTGCGTCATGAAATGCCTGTTGTCCAGGCAATTGATCAGGAAAGCCGCGTCTCTTTCACGGTACGGGCGCAGGGCGACATGCCTTCCGTCAATGGTTTCACGCCAGAAGGGAGCGATTTGCCAGAGGTTCTCGCCCGCTTGCCTGACGCCGGGCTTGAGCCTGAGCGCCCGTTCCAGGGTTGCGCGGGCCTGGTCCGGCATGCCGGCTTCCTTGAGCGCGATGCCGAGGTTGACACAGGCTTCCGGATAGTCGCTCTTGATCGACGCGGCCCGTCGATAGCTCGCAATGGCTTGTTTGATCTGGCCGCGCTGCTTAAGGGCATTGCCCAAATTGTTGTGCAGCAGCGGATTGGCCGGTTCGCGCCTCAGCGCTTTACGGAAAGCGTCCTCGGCACGTTCATATTCTCCCAAGGCGCAAAGGGCGCTGCCCAGTCCATTGAGCGCAATAACCAGGTTGGGTTGTTTCGACAGGACCCGATGAAAGAAATCGATCGCGTCCCGATGCCGCCGCTGCTCATGCAGCGCCAGCGCGTAATTGCAGCAAAACTCGTGGCGATCCGGCGCATATCGCATGGCCGCCAGAAAATGCGTTTCCGCTTCGTCGAAGCGACGTTCCTGCGCTAACAGCACCGCCGCGAGATGGAGTGCCTCGGCGTTGGCGGGTTCGCGTTCGAGTATGTCTTGCAGATGGCCCCTGGCGGCAGCGGAATCCCCAGTGTGATATGCGGCCAGTGCAAGCTTGAACATCGTGCTCCAGAGCGATAGACGAAACTGTTGGAAAATTGCGCTCGGCATCAGTATAGATATCATCCGGCCTGAGCGCATTTGCGTGCCGCGGCGCGGATTCGGCACCCATTGCATCCCGGGCCGACTCGGGGGAAAATGCCGGTAGTTCAACCGCTTGCGGCGACTTTAGTCGCCTTTTTTGTTCCCATGAAATGCGCGGAAATTCGAAGCCAGTTCCTGCAGTACTTCGCCGGGCGGGGCCACGCCGTCGTGGCTTCCAGCCCGCTGGTACCCGCCAACGACGCTACGCTGCTGTTTACCAACTCGGGGATGGTGCAGTTCAAGGACGTGTTCCTCGGCAAAGAGGCGCGCTCGTACACGCGTGCCACGACCTCGCAGCGCTGCGTGCGGGCCGGAGGCAAGCACAATGACCTGGAGAACGTGGGTTACACCGCGCGCCATCACACGTTTTTCGAGATGCTGGGCAATTTCAGCTTCGGGGACTATTTCAAGCGCGAGGCGATCCGGTTCGCGTGGGAACTGCTGACCGCAGTCTACAAGCTGCCGACCGAACGCCTGTGGACCACCGTCTACCACGAGGACGATGAGGCCTACGACATCTGGACCGGAGAAATCGGCGTGCCGGTCGACCGCTGCGTTCGCATCGGCGACAGACCGGGCGGACAGAAATACCAGAGCGACAATTTCTGGCAGATGGCTGATACCGGACCCTGCGGTCCTTGCAGCGAGATCTTCTACGACCATGGACCCGGGGTCGCCGGCGGGCCGCCCGGATCGCCCGATGCGGAAGGGGACCGCTATGTCGAGATCTGGAATCTGGTATTCATGCAATTCGACCGCGACGAGCGGGGCGTGATGACGCCGCTTCCCAAACCCTGCGTCGACACCGGAATGGGCCTGGAGCGTCTGGCGGCGGTGCTGCAACACGTACACTCGAACTACGAGATCGACCTTTTCGGCGAACTGATTCGCGCCGCGTCACGTGAGACGCACACGAAGGACCTGGGAAGCAATTCGCTCAAGGTCATTGCCGACCACATTCGCGCTTGCGCGTTCCTGGTGGTCGATGGCGTGATCCCGGGCAACGAGGGACGCGGCTACGTTCTGCGTCGGATCATCCGCCGCGCCATCCGTCACGGATACAAGCTCGGCCAGACCGAGCCCTTTTTTCATCGGCTGGTTCCGGATCTTGTGCGCGTCATGGGCCTGGCCTACCCGGAACTTTCGAAATTCGGCGACCGGGTCGCCCAGGTACTCAAGGCGGAGGAGGAGCGCTTCGCCGAGACGCTGGAGAACGGGATGAAAGTGCTCGAGCTCGCGCTCGCCCGCGGCGACAAGACGCTCGGCGGCGAGACGGTGTTCCAGCTCTACGATACCTTCGGTTTCCCCGTCGACCTCACTGCCGACATTGCGCGCGAGCGGGACCTCACGGTCGATTATTCCGGTTTCGAGGCGGCGATGGAACGCCAACGCGAGCGTGCCCGTGCGGCCTCGAGGTTCACTACGGCGGCCGCAGTCGCGTATTCCGGCAGGCCAACCGAGTTTCACGGCTACGAGACTCTCACGCTGGAGGGTACGGTCGTTGCCCTGTACCGCGAAGGCACACAGGTCGAGACGATCGCGCCCGGCGAATCCGCCGTGGTCGTGCTCGACCGCACGCCGTTCTATGCGGAATCCGGAGGCCAGGTCGGCGATCGCGGCGAACTGGCGGGCGTGAATGGGACCTTCGACGTCGAGGATACCCAGAAGATCCAGGCAGACGTGTTCGGACATCACGGTGCGCTCAGGTCCGGAAGCATCGAGCTGGGCGATCGCGTCATGGCCGCCGTCGATGCACCGGCGAGGGCCCGCGCCGCCTGGAACCATTCGGCGACGCATCTGATGCACGCGGCCCTGAAGGCCGTGCTGGGCAGCCACGTGCAGCAAAAAGGCTCGCTTGTCGATCCTTCGCGCACGCGCTTCGACTTTTCGCACGACGAGCCCGTGAGCGACGCGCAGATCCGCGAGATCGAGGAACTGGTCAACCGCGAGATCCGCAGCAACGTCGAGGTGACGACGCGCATCATGAAATACGACGACGCCGTGCGTGCCGGCGCCGTGGCGCTGTTCGGGGAGAAATACGGCGACGAGGTACGCGTGATCGGGATGGGCGGGTTCTCGACCGAACTCTGCGGTGGCACGCACGTCAAGCGGACCGGCGACATAGGACTGTTCAAGATACGGGAGGAATCCGGCATCGCGGCGGGAATCAGGCGCCTGGAAGCAGTCACCGGGGAAGCGGCGCTGGAGTGGGTGCACAGGCTCGAGGACGACCAGCGTTTCGTCGAGGGCCTTTATCAGGCAACCGGTGATGCGCTAAGGAAGAAGCTGAACGCCGAGCGGGAGGAGAAGCGGGCACTCGAGAAAGAACTTGTTCGTCTCAAATCGAAAATGGCCGCAGCACAGGGGGAGGACATCGCGGGGCAGGCTGTCATGGTCAAGGGCGCCAGCGTGCTCGCTGTTTCGCTGCAGGGAGCGGACGCGAAGGCGCTGCGTGAGACAATGGACAGGTTGAAGGACAAGCTGAAGAGCGCGGTTATCGTGCTGGCGGCGGCTGAGGGGGGCAAGGCGAGCCTGGTCGCAGGTGTGACATCGGACCTCACCGGGCGGGTCAAGGCCGGAGAACTTGTGAATTTCGTCGCCCGACAAGTGGGCGGCCGGGGAGGCGGGCGGCCTGACATGGCGCAAGCCGGCGGAACCGACCCGTCCGGGCTTCCTGCGGCGCTTGCTTCCGTCGTCGGCTGGGTGAGGGAGCGCCTGTAGCGCAGCGGTAATATTCGTTGGCGGGGCGCTCGGCCGGACGTCAATCGGACTTGCCAAGGACCGGCAAGTCGTGATTGAATCCCGCCACACGCGAGTTCGAACGCATCCATGACTTACTGGTCCGCCTTTAGCTTTTTTGGTTATCCCCGGCCACTGGCGGAGGGATCGGACTAGTCGTATTTGAAGCGAATCTCCGAAAACCGCCAGAGCCCAAGCCGCCTGGCGGTTTTTTATTTGGCGACCTTTCTACAAGGCAACACAGCGAGGCAACGAGTCATGTCCAGTTCCTTAGAAGACACCTACCTGGGCGCCATACCGGCGGACAGGACGTCGCTCACCGACGACGAGCGCATCGAGCTGATCACGCCGCTGCCGCCGCCTGAGCATTTGATCCGGTTCTTCCCGATCCAGGCCACGTCGGCAGAGCGCCTGATCAGTGACACGCGGCTCAGGATTCGGGAGATCCTGCACGGCTTGTCGGACCGCCTGCTGGTGGTCGTCGGCCCCTGCTCGATTCACGATCCGGACGCGGCACTTGAGTACGCGTCGCGGCTTGCTCAGGAGCGCATCAAACACGCGAGCGAACTCGAGATCGTCATGCGCGTCTATTTCGAAAAGCCTCGCACCACGGTGGGCTGGAAGGGCCTCATCAACGATCCTCACATGGATGGCAGTTTCCGAATCAACGAGGGACTGCGGATCGCGCGGGACTTGCTGGTCCGAATCAACCAGCGCGGAGTGCCCGCGGGATCCGAATTTCTGGACACGATATCCCCGCAGTACATCGGCGATCTAATCAGCTGGGGCGCGATCGGCGCCCGCACCACTGAGTCGCAGGTGCATCGCGAACTCGCCTCGGGCCTGTCGGCGCCGATCGGCTTCAAGAACGGTACCGACGGCAGCGTGAAGATCGCGGTCGATGCGATCCTCGCGGCGCGGCAAAAACACCATTTTCTGTCGGTGCACAAGAATGGCCAGGTGTCAATCGTTGCGACGCGCGGCAATGAGGACTGCCACATCATTCTGCGCGGCGGGAAAAAACCCAATTACGACGCGGGCAGCGTTCGGGCCGCTGCCAGTGCGCTCGCGGCGGCCGGCCTGGGACAGCGGCTCATGGTCGACTGCAGCCACGCCAACAGCATGAAGGACCCGATGCGCCAGATCGCGGTCGCCGCCGATGTCGGGCGTCAACTCGCCGCCGGAGAGGACAACATCTTCGGTCTGATGGTCGAATCGCACCTTGTGGCAGGACGCCAGGAGCTTATCGCCGGTCATCAACTGGTCTATGGGCAAAGCGTGACCGATGGCTGCATCGGATGGGACGACAGCGTGCCACTTCTCGACAATCTTGCCGCGGCGGTGCGCCAACGGCGACAAAAGCGGGCCGAACGGGAATAGGGCAGGTTGTCGCGCACTGATTAGACGCTTAGCGGCTCACTGTCGAGCAGAGCGTTCCGTGACCATCACGCCTCAAGCGGAAGCGACGCCGCTGGTCAAAACGGGGCTGCCGCTCATCGCGCTTATCCTCGGTTTCAAGCTCTGGCTGGCGGCGGTTTTTCCCTTCACCGGCGACGAGGCCTACTTTGCGCTCTGGGGCGCCGAGCCCGACCTCGGCTTCTACGACCATCCGCCCATGATCGGTTGGTGGCTGGCGCTGCTGCTGAAGATTTCCTGGTCCGAATGGGTACTGCGCATTCCGGTTGTGCTGCTTCCGTTCGCGATAGGCGCGGGCATCTATGCGGCGTTGGCCCGGTTCGACACCGAAAAGGCACTCCTTGCGGCCGGCGCGTACGTGCTGCTGCCGATCAATGTCTGGAATGTCTTTATCACCACGGACGCGCCGCTCATCCTGTTTTCCTTCTTCTCCGCGTTCGCATTCTGGCAGGCGGAGCTGCGGCGCTCGAGGGGCCTCTATGCGCTGTCCGGCGCGCTGCTCGGCCTTGCGTTCCTCTCCAAGTACTTTGCGGTGCTGCTAGGTCTGGTGTACCTGGCCTGCATGCTGGCCTCGCCGAGGGAGCAGAGAAACTGGCGCGGGCTCGCCGTTACCGCCGCCTGCGCATTGCCGTTCGCTGCGATCAACCTTTGGTGGAACTACGAGAATTGCTGGGCAAACCTCATGTTCAACATCTACAACAGGCACGCAGGCGCGGGCCCGTCCTGGAAAACGCCGCTGCTCTATGCGGTCACAGCGCTGTATGTGCTCTCGCCGGTGGCGTTGGCGCAGCTCGCGCGCACGCGCGGTTGGGCGGCAAACGTATGGCGCGACGCCTCATCGCGCTTGTTCTTCATCGCCTGGGCGCTGCCGTTCGCGCTGTTCGGCGGGTTGTCAGCGCTGAAGCTTGTCGGTCTGCACTGGGTGCTGTCGTTCGTGCCGTTTTTCTTCATCGCCATCGCGATGATCCTGTCGCGCGAACAGTTGCGCGGCTCCGTCGTATATCTCGGGCTTTTCAGTTTGCTGCACGTAGCACTCATCTTTGCGGCGAGCGCGTTTCCGCTCGATGCGTGGAAAGGGTGGCGTCAGTATGACGGCATCGTGTTTCACTTTCGTATCGGCGAGGTGCTGCGCGTGCTTCAGCCCTACCGGGGCGACTTCGTGCTCACCGCCGACGGATATTCGCCTGCGGTCACGCTCTCGTATTACGGCCGCCGGCTGCACCGCACTGGCCCGGACGACAGAAGCGGCTCGGAAGGTACATCTAACTCCACGGCGACGAAGGCACCCCGGATGCGGTGGCGAAGCTACTATGTTCCGGTGTTCGGCGCGGCCTCATCGCACGCGCGCCACGACGATATTCTCACGGACTTCAGGCAGCTCGACGGCAGGAATATGCTGGTGTTCCGCAAGAATGCGCCCGCGGACGACGATTACCGCCCTTACTTTCGAACGGTCGAATACCGTACGTTTGAGCTGTCGGGCGCGACGTTTCATCTGGTGCTCGGAAGCGGCTTCAACTACGCGGCATATCGCGATCGCGTACTCGCTCCATTGCGCGAGCGGTACTACCGGATCCCCTCGTACCTGCCGCAGCGGAGTTGTTATTTCTGCGAGCGGTACTTCACCGCGCCGATCTGCCCGGCGGGGTAGACTTTTGCCGGCGTGTTACGCAGCAAGCGCGCAATCGAGGAAAATGACCAGATTCGCCACGGCCCTGCAGCTGATGCGGCCCCGCCAGTGGGTCAAGAACGGCTTCGTGCTTGTGGGTCTGATCTTCGGTCACGGCTTTTCCGATCCGGCACTGCTGACCAAGGCGGGCGTCCTGCTGGTCGCATTCTGCATGGTGTCGAGCGGCGTCTACGTCTTGAACGACGTGCTGGATCGGCAAGCGGACCGCGCCCATCCGACGAAGCGCCAACGGCCGGTTGCCCGCGGGGCGGTGACGCCGCGCGCGGCACTCACATTTGCGCTGTTGCTCGCAGCAGCCGGGCTGGCGCTGGCGAGCTTGGTGTCGCCGGTAGCCTTGGGGCTCGCCGCGTGCTATGTCGTTCTCAATCTGGGCTACAGCGCCGGGCTGAAACACGTTGCGATACTGGATGTGTTTCTTATCGCCGCAGGCTTCATGCTGCGGATCTTGGCGGGCACGCTGGGGCTGGACATCGCGCCTTCGCACTGGCTGCTGTTATGTGGTTTCATGGTCACCGTGTTCCTGGGATTTGCCAAGCGGCGCGCGGAGCTGTTCGCCCTGAGTCCCGCAGAACACGGTGGGCGCGGACGGGGAACGGCGCAACGTCCGGTGCTTGACCATTACAGTACAAGGCTGCTCGACCAGTTCATTGCGGTCAGCGCGGCGGGCGCCATGGTCGCCTATGCGCTGTACACGGTCGATGCGAAGACCGTCGCGATACACGGAACCGATCGCCTGGTGTATACGGTGCCGCTCGTGCTCTACGGACTGTTTCGTTACCTTCACGTGCTTTACCGGGGCCGCGGCGGCGTCGACCCCGCGGCAGAACTTCTCGCCGACGGCCATCTGCTGGTCGTCATCGCGCTCTGGCTCAGCGCAGTCTTGTGGTTGCTCGCCTAGGAAGGTGACGCTGGAATGACCACCGCTCCGGCATCGCCGAGGGCCGAAATCAAGCGCCGGCCGGGCGGCCCGCGGTGCAAACCCACGCGCAGCGTGTTACGCCGGGTCGCCTGGTCACGATGTGGAGGCTGATAAGTTGTGGATTCTCAGGCATAATTTCGCGGGTCGGCGCTGTGGCGCAGCCGGCGCCGCGGTGTTTGGACTGCAAAGCACGGAAACCAACTGATGACCGAGATTCCCGACCCGGTGAGACTGGCGAACTTGGAGCCGCTCGGCGACGCCACGCAGTACTCCGACGAGATCTACGGCATGATCTCGAACTCGCCGCTGTTCGAGAATTTCAACCTGGCCGAGATCCGCCTGCTGACGCATTTCATGCAGGTCTATCGAGCCGATCCTGGGATCGAAATCATCCGCGAAGGCGAGCCCGGCGATTTCATGATGCTGCTCACCGAGGGAAGAGTCGAGGTATTCAAGCAGGATCGCTGGAATGCGCCACGGCTCATCGCCGAAATCGAACCGGGCAAGACTCTCGGGGAGATGTCGATGATCGACGGCGAGCCGCGCTTCGCCACCTGCGTAGCGGCAGAACGCTGCACGATCGCGGTGCTGACGCGGGAAAACCTTGCACGCATCATTCTCGAACAACCGATCCTGGGAGCGAAGGTTCTGATGGAACTGGTCCTGATGCTTTCCCAGCGTTTGCGGCAGACAAGTTCCAAGCTGGTCAGTTACATGGACAGGGAACAGCCGCAATAAGCCTTCCGCGGGCGTTGTCGCGTCGCGTCGCGCCGTTTTGCGGTCGGAGCGAAGTGGTCAGTCCAAGCCGGGAATTAGCGATTCCTTCCCTGTTCCCAGAGCACGTCGCTGCCGCCCGCGGCCCGGTTCAGCACACGCCCAAGCACGAACATCAGATCGGAGAGCCGGTTCAGATAGATCCGCGCCGGTTCGCTGATACTTCCGTCTTCGGTCCGCGCAACGGTGACGACCGATCGCTCCGCTCTGCGGCACAGCGTACGCACCATATGTGCCAGCGCCGCCGCGCGCACGCCCCCCGGCAGGATGAACTCTTTCAGCGGCGGCAGGTCCCGATTCCAGCGCTCGATCTGCGTCTCGATCCACTCGATCTGCCTTGCGCTGAGGCTGGTGTGCCCCGGAACCGCCAGCTCGCCGCCAAGATCGAAGAGGTCGTGCTGAATGGCGACCAGCGCCTCGCGCACTTCGTCGGGAAGTGGCTCCGACAGCAGCAGGCCGAGCGCGGAATTGGTCTCGTCCACGTTTCCCAGCGCTTCGATGCGCACGTTGTTCTTGGCAACGCGCGATCCGTCGCCCAATCCGGTGTCTCCCTTGTCGCCGGTGCGGGTCGTGATCTTGGACAGACGGTGGCTCATGGCGGCCGATAGCGGTGTGGTGAATAGACAAAATAATATAGCATGTGCGCACGCGGCTTCACGCGCCGGGTCGGCGACGCGTAAGTGAAGTACTGGGCCCGGCAGCGCAAGCACAAATCTTCGGCCAATGCGCATATCCATCATCATGCCCGTCCTGAACGAGGCCACGCGTATCGAGGCGGCGCTCGCGGCGCTGCAGCCGCTGCGTCGCCGCGGCCATGAGGTGATCGTGGTCGACGGCGGGTCGACCGACGGTACGAAAGAACGGGCGCCCGGTCATGCGGACAGGGTGATTTCGGCGCCGCGTGGCCGCGCAAGCCAGATGAATGCCGGCGCGCGCGCGGCGTCGGGTGATGTGCTGCTATTCCTGCACGCAGACACTGAATTGCCCACGTCTGCAGACCGGGCGATCGAGGCTGTGCTCGACGGGCCGGTCGCCCCCGGAACAAAATGGGGCCGGTTCGACGTGCGTATCGACGGCTCAAGCGTGCTGTTGCCGCTGGTCGCCTGGATGATGAATTTGCGCTCCCGACTCACCGGCATTGCCACCGGCGACCAGGCGATGTTCGTGCGCAGCGCGGCTTTTCGCCGCGTAGCCGGTTTTCAGCCGCTGGAACTGATGGAGGACGTTGACTTGAGCGCGCGCCTCAAGCGCATTTCACCCCCGCTGTGCCTTCGTCAAGTCGTGGTCACCTCTGGCCGACGCTGGGACAAGCACGGCGTGCTGCGGACCATCGTGCTCATGTGGTGGTTGAGACTGCGGTTCTACTTTGGCGCTGACCCGAACCGGCTGGCGCGCCGCTATCACCGATGAACAATGGAACCGGCACGACCATCGCCGTCTTCGCCAAGGCGCCTAATCCTGGCGAGGTGAAGACGCGTCTGATTCCGGCACTGGGTGCCGAGGGAGCCGCGGCGCTGCACCGGGCGCTGGTGCTGCGCACCCTCGGGACTGCCGTGGACGCGGGTGTCGGCCCGGTCCAACTGTGGTGCGCGACGGATGCCGAGCACCCGTTCTTCGCCGAATGCAGTCGGCGTTTCAGCGTGCAGGTCCTTTCCCAGTGCGACGGCGACCTGGGCGTGCGCATGCACCATGCCTTTGAAATTCTGCTCGGCGCATCCGAACGTGCGTTGATCGTCGGCTCCGATATCCCCGCGCTGACGCCGGCGCATCTGCGCGCCGCGGACGCGGCGCTTGCACGCGGCCGGGAGGCGGTACTTGGCCCCGCGCAAGACGGCGGCTACGTGCTTATCGGGCTGCGGCGTGTCGCCGCCGATGTGTTCGAGCACATCGGCTGGGGCGGAGCGGACGTCCTCGACACGACGCGTGCTCGCTTGACGCGCCTTGGCTGGCGCCACGAAGAACTGCCGACTCTGTGGGACGTCGACCGTCCCGAGGACCTGGAGCGCGAGAGCGTGCGCGACCTGGTTCTCTTGGTCCGGCGCGCTCACCGCTAGATTTCGCGATTCCGGTGAGAGTGAAATGTGACCGCCGCAGCATCCAAATGGCATCGTCTACCACGGAAATCCTTGCACGTGCCTGAAACGCGGGTGATATCGCCGAGAAGCATTCAAAAGGACACGTCGAGATGCTACACTTCGCACAGTAGCGAAGGCGTTTCACTAAAAGGACAAGAATCGTCGTGAACGCGGCACGGAACGCGAAAGGTTCGATCCGGCTTGCGATCCTGCTCGCCGCGCTCTTATTTTCCGTGCAGGGCACTGCACAGGAAATTCCCCGTTTCGACATCCGCGCCTTCCGCGTCGAAGGCAACAAGCTGCTCTCGCGGCAGGAGGTCGACGCGGTGCTCGCGCCGTTCATCGGCTCGCAGAAGGATTTCGGCGACGTGCAGCGTGCCCTCGAGGCGCTCGAGCAGGTCTACAAGGACCGCGGCTACAACACCGTCTCGGTGCTGCTGCCCGAGCAGGCGCTCGAAGGCGGCGAAGTGCTGCTGCAGGTCATCGAAGGGCACATACGTTCGGTCCGCGTCCAGGGCGAGAAATACTTCGATGCGGCCAATATCCGTGCCAGTCTCCCCGCGCTGAAGGAGGGGGAGGTGCCGGTCATGCCCAACCTGTCGGCGAGTCTGCGCGTGGCCAACGAGCACCCGATGAAGAAGCTGAGCGTTCGCCTGGCGCCGGGCGAAAAGGAAGACGAACTGGACGCCATCGTCGCCGTGACCGACGAAAAACCCTGGCGGGTCGGCGTCACGCTGGACAACACCGGCACCGCGCAGACCGGCCGCCATCGCCTTGGCCTGATCTGGCAGCACGGCAACCTGTTCGATCGCGATCATCAGTTGTCGCTGCAGTACCAGACGTCGCCGCAGAAGACGGACGAGGTGAAAGTCTATGCGGCGTCCTACCGCGTTCCGCTGTATGCACGCGGTGACAGCGTCGACGTGTTCGCGACCCGGTCGGACGTGGACGTCGGCTCTATTGCGACCGGACTGGGGCCGCTGGCGGTCACCGGCAAGGGATCGACGTTCGGCGCCCGCTACAACTGGAACCTGCAACGGCGCGAGGACTACGAGCACCAACTCGTCTTCGGGATCGATCAAAAAGCGTTCAAAAACAGTTGCTTGATCTTAGGACAGCAGATTTGCTCTGACGTGAGCGTGCGGCCGCTGAGCCTAGCCTACAATGGCCGCTGGGCGGGCCCGGGGAGCGAGACTGGGTTCTTCGTCTCGCTGGCGCGCAACCTGCCGGGCGGCAGCAACGGCGACCAGGCCGCCTTCGACCAGGTGCGTCCCGGCGCGCCGGATGATTTCGAGGTCCTGCGCGGCGGAGTCAACCTGTCGCGCGCATTCGCCGCCGACTGGCAATGGCGCGTCAACCTGAGCGGCCAGTGGACCCGGTCGCCGCTGGTACCCGGCGAGCAGTTCGGGGTCGGCGGCAATGCGACGGTGCGCGGCTTCGAGGAACGGGAACTGTCCAACGACAAGGGTTTCCTGGGCAATCTGGAGGTCTACACGCCCGAGCTGTGCGCGGCGTTGCGCGCCAATTGCCGCCTTGTAGGGTTCTACGATTTCGGTGCTTTGAGCCGCAACCAGGCTCTGCCCGGCGAGTCCGCCAGCGACCACGTTGCCGGTGCCGGTGTCGGCGTGCGCTTCGTGTACGGCAAGCATCTGACGGTGCAGGCCGATTACGCCCAGGTCGTCGATCCCGGCGCCGACATTCCTAGCGGCGCATGGAAACTGCATGCGCGCATCGGCCTGATATTCTGACGGGGCACGGGCGAGCGCGAAAATTGACGGGCCTGACCACTGTGACTTATTCACGGTTACAACGCGATTCACGTTCGGGCGCCGCACCGGCGCGTAGAATAATTTCGTTGTCGTCCGCATCCCGGAGTGCGCCATGAATAAACGTTCCTGTCATCGCGCGATCTCGGTGCTGAGGCCGCGGCTGCTGAGTACCGCGGTCGCCGCGTGCTTCGCCGCGCCGGCCGCATTCGCGCTGCCGACCGGGCCACAGGTCGTGGTGGGAAGCGCTGCGTTCTCGCAGCAGACCGGCGCGCTCACGGTCACCAACGCCCCTGGTACCGTCATCAACTGGCAGGGATTTTCGATCGGCGCGAGCGAAGCGACGCGCTTCGTGCAGCAGAGCGCGGCGAGCAGCGTGCTCAACCGCGTGGTGGGAGCGCAAGCCTCGGCGATCCTCGGTGCGCTGCAGTCCAACGGCCGGGTGTGGCTGGTGAATCCGAACGGCATCCTGTTCGGGCCTTCGGCGAGAATCGACGTGCAGGGGCTGGTGGCCTCGACGCTGGCGATTTCAAACAAGGACTTCCTCGCCGGAAAGCTGAACTTTGAAGCCGGCGCCCTGGGTGGCAACAGCGCCGGCGGCATCCGGAACCAGGGCAATATCACCACGCGCGAGGGCGGCAGCGTCTATCTGGTGGCGCCGGACATCGAGAACAGCGGCATCATCCACTCGCCCAAGGGTGAAGTAATGCTCGCCGCGGGCCACAAGGTGGCGCTGGTCGAGGCGGGTAACCCGGACGTGCAGATGGTGCTGAGCGCACCGAGCGACAAGGCAGTCAACCTCGGCAAGATCCTAGTCGAAAGCGGGCGCGGCAGCCTGTTCGGCGCGAGCCTGGCACAACGCGGCATCGTCAGCGCGAACAGCGTGAGCACCGACGCTGCCGGCAACATCGTCTTCCGCGCGACCAAGGAGGTGGCGCTGGCCGCGGGCAGCAAGACCAGTGCCGACGGTGCCGCAGGCGGCACGATCACCGTGCAGGCCGACGAGGGCACCAACCTCGTCTATGGCGAGGTGTCGGCAAAGGCGAGCGAGGGCAAGGGCGGCACGGTGCAACTGCTCGGCGAGCGCGTCGGACTGGTGGACGGCGCGAGCGTTGACGTGTCAGGCGAGACCGGCGGCGGCACGGTG
>Ga0155953_1108_pt3 | contig 37087 bp, 32 predicted proteins | sample RifCSPlowO2_02_FD_107607 | JGI IMG/M metagenome (GOLD analysis project Ga0155953, IMG submission 107607) | Betaproteobacteria bacterium RIFCSPLOWO2_02_FULL_63_19
GGAATGCCTTTGGGATTCAGAAAGAACTGGTAGAGCACGATGACGGACATGATCGGCGCGAGCAGGGCCAGCCCGAAGGCCGGGGCCAGGTTGGTGAAAAGGCAGAACACCGCGACCAGGTCAACGGTCTTCATGAACGGCCAGAAGAACCCGGTCGATTTCAGCGCCTGTTCGAATTGCGCTCCGCGAGCGGACGTCGGCGGGTTGACCAGATTCTTGCCGGTAAAGACGAACCAGTAGCCGTCGATCACGCCCACCAGGAAAAGGAGCCCCAACACGATGCGCGGGATGGTTTCCAGCAACAGTTCCTGCATGGCGATTCCTCCTAATGCGTCCGTAATCGTGCCTGCAGCGCCGCAAGCGAGAAACGTCCGACGGCCCTATTCTACCGGTCGTCAGCCGGCCGCCAGGCGGCTACCGATTTGCGGAACAGGCCCTAGAAGCGCAAGTTCGCCATCACGAAGATGATCGCGAGCTGGAGCAGTCCCTGGATCCCCGCCAGTCTGGCGTTCTGCATACCCAGCTTGGCGATCCTGTCGATATCGGGAGTCGGCGAAACGAGTTGCTTGAAGATGCGGATCTCGTTCGGAAGCAGCACGCCGAATCCCTGGGCGACCAGGATCGCGGTGATGATTAGGGCAGCGACGATCCAGGGGTCGTCGAGGCTCAACCTGCCCGTTTGCTGCGCCAGGTGGACCCCCGCCATGATGGTGGCGCCGGCGAGCATGGGCATCAGAAACGTCATCTTCGGTATCAGGCGTTTGAAGACCTCGGCCCGCTGCCGCGGCTCCATCGCGCCCAGGATAGGCCCGAGGGCAAACCCCATGAACAGATCGATCCCAGTCCATAGCGCTCCCGTCATGACGTGGACGTAGTTGAGCAGCGCGAGCGAGCCGAGCGCCATGGCAATCGCGAGCGCGGCATTGGGCAGCACGATGGAAAGGGCGATGAAAACCGGGTTGCCCAACTGAGCGATGATTGAAAATGTGCTCTGCCGCCGTGCGCGGACTTCCATGTTCGTTCCCTTTGTGAGAGCCCGTTTCTCCGGTACGCCGACTGCGCTCGCCATCGTGGTGCACGAAGGGCCCGTGTTCCGCCCTCCGACCGGCCCGATCGGAATCGGCCCCAAATTACACGCTCAGCTTGGCGATCAGGGAAATGATTCCGGGGGACGTGACCGCCTCCTGCCTCAATTGCAGTATGGAATCGGCGAGCGCGCTCGAGGTTTTCGAAAACGGAGTGTTCGACGCCAACATGCCGTTGGCATCGACAAAATTCCTTACGTTGATCGCTTCGGCGATTTTCCCGGCTTCGACATGGAACAGCCTGTGGGTTTCCACGCAATGGGCATGAATCGGCAATTCGCCGAACAGCCTCTTGCCCTCGCCATAGAGCCATTGCCCGAATTCGCAGCGGTTGTCGGCGGAAATGGTTACCACGTCAAGAGTTGCGCTGCCGGCGATCGCGTTGCGCAAGGCGGTCTTCCATTCTTCGTGCGTTGCAATGGCGTTGCCCAGATGCATGATTTCCAATAATGTGGAGATTCACGTGGTTTGCGCCTATACAGGGAGGACCTGGCGCGTGGTTCCAACGGAAGTCTAACTGCGCGGCCGACTTTGCGTAAAGGTCGGACAATTTCGGCACGTCTCGCGGCGAAGGCCGTGCGACAACCGGTCCGTCGCATTGAACCGGTCGGACTGCCGCGATGCAATGCAGTCGAGTATGATCTGCGGGGGCGAGCGGCCGTCGCATCGTTCGCGTTGGATTTCAGGGAGATCGGAACATGGGAGATACGCTCAAGAAGGTCAGACTCGCGGCGGTTCAGGCCGCGTCGGTGATTCTCGATCGCGACGCCACCGTCGACAAGGCTTGCAGAATGATTCGCGAGGCAGGTGCCAACGGCGCGGCGCTCATCGGTTTTCCGGAGGGGTTCATACCGGCGCACCCGTCCTGGTACACGGTGTGCCCCGCCACCGGCAAGACCAGCCTCGGGCTGGCCAAACGCCTGTTCCAGAATGCAGTGGTGATCCCGAGTGACGCTACCGAGCGTCTTGGCGCCGCGTGTCGCGATGCCCGCATTACGGCGGTGATAGGGGTCTGCGAAAAACGGCCCGACACGACCGGCACCATGTTCAACACGCAGTTGTACATCGGTCCGGACGGGCGCGTTCTCGGCAAACACCAGAAGCTGGTTGCGACGGTGGGCGAGCGGCTTGTGCATACCGGGGGATGGGGTGACACGCTGAAAGCCTACAACGCGCCTTTCGGCGCAGTGAGTGGGCTCATTTGCGGCGAAAATTCCAATCCGCTCGCCGCCTACGTAATGATGACCATGCATCCCGTGGTCCATGTTGCCGCCTGGCCGGCTTTCTTTACTCCGGCGCAAGTGATGGCCGAGTCGATCGTGGCGGTCACGCGCGGGCTGGCCATTTCGATGGGCTGTTTCATCGTGAATGCAACCGGCGTCCTCGACGATGCGACGATCGCCGCGTACGACCCGGCACCCGAGGAGCGCGCGTTTCTCGAAAGGATCAAGGGACGGGGTCATGCATCGGTGATCGCGCCGAGCGGTCAGGTCGTGGCGGGTCCGCTGGACGGCGGCGAGGGGATACTTTACGCCGACGTGGACCTGAACGACGTGCTCATACCCAAGCTGATGCACGATTACACGGGGCATTACAACCGACTCGACATCTTTTCGCTGCAGGTCAACACTACGGCACCGTCCGCGGTGGCGTACGTTGATGCCAGCGCGGCGGGCGCCGGCACGCCTGTCAGCTGAAGGGCAATTTTCTGCGAAACGGCGGAGCGACAAGCCCGCTTGCGGTTGGCTCTGTCAGTCGCTCTGTTGCCGCAGGCAGGAGCGCTTCTGCGTTTCGCCTGCGCCCAGGCGTTCAGTGCGGTCGTCGGAGGCCGGGGTCGCGGCCGACTGGCACGCGAGCTATCTGAAATTGTCCTTACGCCGGCTGTAGGGATCTCCTGACAGACTGGTTTCGCGAAGTGGCGTATAAACGGGGTCGGTTCCTGTCTGTTCGTTGAAAAGACGAGTGGACCGGATATGGTTCGAAGACCAGCTCGGCGACACCGCTGATTGTGCCGGGCACTTGCATGGGCGGGAGCCGTGGTCATGGGCATGGGAATTTCAACCTCAGGGAATAGAGGTCATCCGTTGTCGAACGTGCCGAATCTGGAAATACCCAGCAGCGTAAGAGAGAAGGCGACCAAATGCCGCTGTGATCTCAGCTGCAATACAAGGGATCTCTGTGGCTCACATGAGCCGTGCCAAGTGATACAGACGATCAGCGATGAAGTGGCCTGGATTGCTGCACCTCCAACGGAAGATTGTCCGTATTACACATCGTTCGGAGCGGGTCACATTTGCGGGTGTCCCGTTCGCGTTTATCTCCACGCTCGTCGGCGTTCCTCCACCGCAGATCGGTAGCGCGCGTCCGCCTTGCGCTTGCCGTCTCTGTGAGAACGGCGGCCGGCCGTCGCGAACCCGAAATACCTTCTGCAGGAACTAACCAACCGAGCCCTGAGCGACCATTGTATCGACCGGCCGACAGGCAGAGCAATCTGGCGGAGATGCAGGAGCGGCGGCCGGAAGTGCTGCAATCACGGCAGTACGTGCGGAATGTGCTAATTTCTTACCTGTCGCCCGTACCGACGTGGCCGAATGGAGCGACTCGGTGGCAAACTCAGGGGGCAGGCTATGGCAACGAGCATTCAAAATCAACAGGTGATCGAGGAGTTCCGCGCGAACGCGGGCAAAGTCGGTGGCAATTACGAGGGGCGCCCGTTGCTGCTGCTTACGACGACCGGCAGGAAGACGGGGACGAAGCACACCACGCCCGTCATGTATCTCGCGCACCAGGATGGCTACTGTGTCTTTGCATCGAAGGGCGGCGCCCCGGTGCATCCGGCGTGGTATCTGAATTTGGTTGCCAACCCGCGCGTGCTCGTGGAGGTGGGAACCGAGCGATTCGAGGCGCAGGCAACGGTCGTGGGTCCGGACGAGCGCGATACGCTCTACGAAAAACAATCGTCGCTCTTTAGCCAGTTCGCGGATTACCAGCGCAAGACGACGCGCAAGATTCCGGTCGTCCTGCTGACGAGGGTATGAGCGAAGCAAGATCCGTTCGCAGTCTGCTGATCGGAGGAAGATCGGTGCGGCCGACTACGATGTAAGGGATAGCCATCTCGACACCGCATGTCCAGCATCGTCCTTGGAATATTAGTCGCGGTTCTTGCCTGGCTGTTCATGCGCGTAAGACGCGTGCGCGCGCTTCAGCGGCAACGGCCACGAAATCCAGCCCCGCCGGACAACCCTGGAACAATGCCAAGAATCGGCATCCAGGGTTCCGTTACGAAGGACCAGCTCGGGCGGCTCAAGGAATTTCACTTCGAGCCTTCGCGCCACTGGAGCAAAGAGGAAGCCGATCTGATCCTCGATTCGGTCGTCTATCTGCGCGCTGCAGTCTTTCAGGCGACCGGGGGCAGGGATGCCCCCGAAGAATTTCAGAACGAGGTCCTGGCATTTATCCTGACCGACGAGAGCCTGCGCGGTTACATCATCAGCTGGGGCCAGAACCGGCGCAATAAACGCGATTCCGACGAACCGGGTGAACTTGTCCGAAACGAGCATTTCGAGCGCGTTGCTGCGTTTATAACCAGCAAGTCGCGAAGCTGAAACAAGAAGGAATACGAGCAAGGGCCGGAATGGGAATCCCGTAAACGAAAACGCCCCGGAAAGAAATTTCCGGGGCGCCGATAAGGTTGAGGCGGGATACTATTTCTTCAAAATCGCGCGGTACTTTGCGATGTTCGGATACGCGTTGTCCACGGCCTTGGCGAATTCCTGGGCACCAACGTCTATTAGCACCATCTTGCGCTTCTTCGCGATGTCGATGAAGCCCTGTTCCTTGCTCGCCTTCCGGAAAGCGTCTTCCAGAACCTTGATGATCTCGGCAGGCGTGTTGGGCGGTGCTTCGACGCCGCGCAGCGTCGGGACGAAATTCATCTTGTAGCCGAATTCCTTCGGCACCGAAACGTCGGGAAGGTTCGGATCGCGATTTTCACTGAACAGGAGCAGCGGACGCAATTTTCCAGCCCGGATCAACGGGACTGCGGACGTGGCCAAGCTCATGGTGAAATCGAGGTGCTTGCCAGCCAGAGCGGCGACGCTGCCCGACGAACCCGGGTAGGGTACCCAGTTGACTTTGTCGATGTTCAGTGCCTCAAGCGCGATCAGTCCCATAAGATGGGTGGTGCTGCCTCTGCCGGAAAGCCCTCCTGAGAGCGGCTTTGCCTTGGCGGCCTTCAGGAATTCTGGGAAGGTCTTCCAGGGCGATTCCGCGTTGACGATCAGTATCTGGCTCGATTCGGACCAGGCAAAGATCGGCGTGAAGTCCTTGGTCTTGAATCCCGTCTTGCCCTGGTGTTCAATGATTATGCTCTTGGGAAATGTATAGGTGATCAGCGTGTAGCCATCCGGCGCGGCGCCTTGGAACTTCTCGAATGCGATCTTGCCGCCGGCACCACCCTGATTTTCGATGGTGATCTGGGTCTTCAGGTATTTTTCCACGAACGGTGCGATGGCTCGGGCCTCGGTGTCTTCCCCTCCACCCGGGCCGGCTGTCACAATCAGTTTGATCGGTTTGCTCGGATAGTCCGCACCGAAGACCGGCATCGTGATCATGGTCGCGGCCGCCACGGCCGCGCATAGTTTCAACGTCTTCATCATTGATTTTCTCCTTTCATTTTTCGCCCTGCGTTAGAGTCTTCCAAAATGGCCCCAGATACGGCCCTACCAAAGACAGAATCGTCAGCAAGATAAGAATCTTGCAGATAAACGAAGAATAGAACACCGAATAGGACCCGCCGGAGATGAGCAGCGCGCGATGATAGTTCGTTTCCACCATTTCTCCCAGCACAAGCCCCAGCAGCAGCGGTATTGGCGTGAAGCCCCGCTTAAGCATAACGTATCCCAGCGCGCCAAAAGCGAGACTGATCATCACATCAGCCATCACGTTGCGAATGGCAAAGCTCCCCAGCAGGCTCACAACGAGTATCAGTGGCACGATGATGTTGTTGGGCAGCAGCGTTACCACGGCAAGATGACGCGCGGCCGTTATACCGACAATAAACACGAAAGCCGACGCCAGAAACAGCGCGACGAACAGGCTGTAGATGACCTGTGACTGTTCCGAAAACACGAGCGGCCCGGGAACGATACCGAAAATAATCATGACTCCGAGAAACACAGCTGCACCTACGCTTCCTGGAATCCCGAGCGCGATGGTGCACACCAGGTCTCCCGGCATGCAAGCGTTGGTTGCAGTTTCGGACGCGACCACACCTGCGGGCGCGCCGTTGCCGAACTCCTCGGGATGCTTTGATACCCGCTTCGCGTCGGCCCAGGCCAGAAGGCCTGCGGAACTTTGCCCAACCCCGGGGAGTATGCCGACGAAAAGTCCGACTGCCGAAGCTCGAATCATGATCGCGGGATGCCGAAAATAAGTGATTACCCCTTCCAAGAATCCGCCCGAGAGTTTTGCGATACGCGATATGGACGCTGCGCTCTCAGCCAGTACAAGCGCCTGGGTCACGGCGAAAAGTCCCACCAGAGCCTGAATTAGCGGGATTCCGTCTTCAAGCGGCGCCCAGTCGAACGTGTAGCGCAGATTTCCCGCAATGACATCGAAACCGACTGTGGACAGCAACAGGCCCAAGGCGGCAGCGATGAGGCCTTTGACGGTGGCCCCCTGGACCACGGCCGCAATGAGAGAAAGGGCAAGTATGGCGGTGAGGAAATATTCCGCCGGGCCGAATTCCAGCGCAAATTCGGCCAAGAATGGAGCCGCATACATGAGGCAGATCATCCCTATCGTGCCCCCGACCAAAGCCGAGGTCGCGCTCAGCCCCAGCGCCACGCCTCCGCGCCCGTTCTGACACATCGGGTAGCCGTCAAGTATCGTCGCCGCGTTGGAGGCGTCGCCGGGCGTATTGACCAGAATGGCGGTAAGCGAGCCGCCGTAGTTGCTGGACTTGTACAGTGCACCCATGAAAATCAGCGCCGTTCCCGGATGCCACGACATTACCAGCGGTATGGCCAGCGCCATACCCGCGGACGGCCCCAGGCCCGGCAGCACGCCGATGATGATCCCGTAGAGCGTTCCTCCGGCCAGAGCGGCAAGGTTTTGCCATTGCAGCACGAAAGCAATGGCTTCGACAATTACGTCCATGGACATTACCTTAGCGCCTCCGATCTACCACAGGACTCCGTCCATCAGCGGAACTCCCATGATGCTGCCGAACACGAAATAGACCAACACCGTCAGCGCCGCGGCCACGATCGTGTTCTTTACCCAATGGTCCCTGTGCCCGAAAAGAAGCCCGAAGCCGAACAGGAGAAAAATCGTACTGAATAGGAATCCACCCAGGAACCCGATGCCCGTCGCACCGAGGATGATCGCCCACGCTTGATAAAAACGCCTACGCCGTGCTCGCTTCGTTTCGGCATCCATCACCCGCAGTTCGGTGTCGTCCACATCGCCGATTTCGCCTTCAAGGACTTGTTTGCGGATGAAATCGATGGCGAGGGCGATTAGCGTGAGGATCAGGCCAATCGATGACAGAAGCTGGGGAAACTGTCTCGAATCGAGCGGATAGGACATCGCGCCGATGTAAAAGCAGCTGAAAACAAAGAACAGGGCGAGCTTGAACAACACTTCGCCCGATTTCAGCTTTTCCTTCATCCTGTCTTCCCCAACCGGTTCCGCCCCAAGTCACCGTTCGACATTGTTCACGCTGCGATTGCCCGGCACCGACTGCTTGATGAAATGCGCACAGGTGCGTCGGATAACCCAACGCGGATTGAATTGCATCAGCGATTGCGCTCCGCGGCCAGCGCCAAATCAGTCCGACGTGAACTCCGGACCGGATACCGCTGCGCGAGTGTGTAAGAATACTATATAAGGGCAGCAAGCGGTCTGGCGGGATGAAATCGCAGTCCAATCGCAGGGGGAGAACCACGGTGTCGCGGCAGAGAATCGGTGCCATCGAGTTCCGCAGGATCATGGGATGTTTCGCGACTGGCGTGACGGTGGTTACCGCCGTTGACGAAGGCGGCGAGTTCGTCGGCCTGACGGTGAATTCCTTCAATTCGCTCTCGCTCCATCCACCACTGGTACTGTGGTCATTGGCCGCCAGCTCGCCGCTGGTGCAGGCGTTCGAGAACGCATCGCATTTTGCCGTCAACGTGCTCGCCGAAGACCAGGTGGAGATTTCGCAGCGCTTTGCGCTGCGCGCCGTTGACAAGTTCGCCGAGTTAAAGGTGCGCAAGGGTGCGGGCGGGGCGCCGCTCATCGCCGGCTGCGTTGCCTGGATCGAGTGCCGCACCCGCTCGCATGCCCGTCACGGCGATCACGTTCTATTCATCGGCGAGGTGGATCGCATGACCGAGAGCGCCAAGAAGCCGCTGCTGTTCCTGCGCGGGCATTATGCCGGCGTAGGAGAGCGCGTCGTTTGACACGCGTCGCAAGCTTTCGGCGCGTCACTGCCCATCTTGGACCCCTGGTGAGGCGAGGGCGTATTCCGGGAGTGAAACTGGGGCTTCGGGGCCGTATTGTAGTGCGCTCCTGCGCCATGTCCGAAATCCATGGAAACCGGGAACTGTGACATCATTACACACCCGATTGCGTGCCGGCGACAGATCGAGTTTGGAATCCCGGCAGCGTGCAGTGAAAAATATGGGGTGCGAAGCACCGTGCCGGCGATCTGACGCGGCGCGAACCTCAGGAGCGGCGGTGTAAGTGCAATGACGTGCGTCGATGATTTTCGCCTGCGATTCGGCAAGAAAGAGCTGGTGCCGATTGTGATCGGCGGGATGGGCGTGGACATTTCGGCGCGAGCGCTTGCGCTCGAGGGTGCCCGGATGGGCGGGATCGCGCACATTTCGGACGCCATGGTGCACACGATCTCGGACCGGCACTACGACACCCGTTTCGTCAGCCAAAAGGCCAAGCTGTACAAATACAACGCCGCCAATTCAGACAAGTCCAAGGTGTTGTTCGACCTCGGGCGCCTGGCGGAGGCGACCCACAAGCACGTCGAGGGGACCATGCAGGCCAAGCGCGGCGAGGGCCTGATTTTCATCAACTGCATGGAAAAACTCACGATGAACGCGCCGCGCGAAACGCTGCGCGTGCGGCTGCGATCGGCGCTCGATGCGGGCATCGACGGCATCACGCTTTCGGCGGGACTGCACCTGGGTTCGTTCGCGCTCATGGAGGATCATCCGCGTTTTCGCGATGCCAAGCTGGGCATCATCGTATCGTCGCTGCGGGCGCTGCAACTCTTTCTGCGCAAGAGCGCCAGGCTTAACCGGCTGCCGGATTACGTGATCGTCGAAGGGCCGCTTGCCGGAGGCCATCTCGGCTTCGGCATGGACTGGGCCAAATACGATCTGCGCACGATCGTAGCGGAGATCCAGCACTATCTGCGGACAGAAAAACTGAACATTCCGCTGATTCCGGCTGGCGGAATCTTTACCGGCACCGATGCGGTTTCCTACTTGGAAACTGGAGCGGGGGCGGTGCAGGTTGCCACGCGATTCACCGCGACACACGAGTGCGGTCTGCCCGAAAAGATCAGGCAGGAGTACCTCAAAGCGAGCGAGGATGACATCGAGGTCAACATGATCTCCCCGACCGGCTACCCGATGCGCATGCTCAAGGGAAGCCCCGCGATCGGCGCCGGTACCAGGCCGAACTGCGAAGCCTATGGTTACCTGCTCGACGGTTCGGGGAACTGTGCGTACATCGTGGCCTACAACCGTGAAGTCGCGGCGCACCCCGGCCAGAAGAAGATTTCAGTCATGGACAAGACCTGCCTTTGCACCGCAATGCGCAATTTCGATTGTTGGACCTGCGGACATTACACTTACAGGCTTAAAGACACCACGCGGCAGCTGCCGGACGGCAGTTACCAGCTACTCAGCGCCGAGCACGTCTTCCACGACTACCAGTTCAGCACTGACAACAAGATCGCATTGCCGCCGGAGCCTTGAGGTTGGCGATGATGGCTTCGGGGCACGGTACGCACCGCACGCATATTCACCCGGCGCGTAAAACTCGGTATCCTTGAGCGGCGTGTTAATCGGAATTCCACAGAGGGGCGGACCGAATGGCAGGGAAAGACCTTCCGATCATTGTGGCCGGTGGTGGCATCGGCGGGCTGGCAGCGGCGTGGGCCTTGGCGAGAAAGGGCCGAGCGGTTCAGGTGTTTGAGCAGGCGCCGGAATTCGGCGAGGTCGGTGCGGGTATTCAGTTGGGGCCGAACGTTTTCAAGATGTTCGACTATCTGGGCCTGACCGAGGCGATCGACCGGACCGCGGTCTACCCGGGAAACCTGATCATGCGCGACGCGCTCTCGGGAGAAGAAGTGATCCGCGTTCCGGTGGGATCGGACGCGTTTCGCGCGCGTTTCAAATTCCCCTATGGCGTCATCCATCGCGCCGATATCCATGGCGCGTTCCTCGAAGCCTGCCGGAAGTCCCCGCTGGTCACCCTCAATGCATCGCGCAAGGTCGTGGGCTACGAGGACAAGGGTGATCGCGTGGCCGTCAAGATTGACGGGGGAGCGGAACTCGAGGGTGAGTTGCTGGTCGGGGCGGACGGCCTATGGTCCAGCGTGCGCGAGCAACTGGTCGGTGACGGCAAACCGCGCGTGTCGGGACACATCGCGTATCGGGCAGTGATTCCGACGCCGAAGGTGCCGGCGCATTTGCAGCAGACAGACGTTGTGCTGTGGGCAGGGCCGAAGACGCACTTGGTCCACTATCCGCTGCGCCGTGGCGAGGTTTATAACCTCGTCGTCGTATTCCACAGCAGCCGCTACGAGGAAGGCTGGGACACGTACGGCGACCCGGAGGAGCTGCGCGAGCGCTTCAAGGGTGAGCGCCCGGAGGTGCTCGAGTTCCTGGCAATGGTGAACGAGTGGAAAATGTGGGTCCTGTGCGACCGTGAACCGATCAAGGGGTGGAGCGAGGGCCGCGTCGTCCTGCTGGGCGACGCTGCGCACCCGATGCTGCAGTACCTGGCCCAGGGCGCCTGTATGGCAACGGAGGATGCCGTGGTTTTGGCCAACAAGCTGGATGCCGCCAACGGCGATTACGCGTCGGCATTCGATGCCTACGAAAAGGAACGTTATCTGCGCACGGCCCGGGTGCAACTCATGGCGCGCTTCTACGGCGAGGTGTATCACGCCATGGACGTGAAACGCGATTTGCGCAATTCGCTGCTCAAGAACGCCTCTCCCGAAGGCGCGATAAACGGCGCGGCCTGGCTCTACGGCGGCATCGAGGTCTGAAGGTCCGGCGGCGAGGCGGCCATATCGTCGCGGGTCTTGCAGCGCGCTAGCGAACACGGATATAGGGGACGGGGACCTGTGGAGTCCCTTCGTGTCGCGAGCCCATGTTCACACTTGCTCGAAACGGGCACAATGTCCCGCATGCCTATCTCGCTTCTTGTACACGCCGAAAGGGAGCCGTCGGAGCGGGTTGGTGGTAGATTGTTTCGCTTTCATCAAGGGAGAAACGCGATGACCAAGAAGATGATGCGTGCATTTGTCGCACCGGTAATCCTGCTGAGCGTCTCCGTGTTTGCGGATCGCCTGCAGGCTCAAGAGGTGGTTTTGTCCGGAGTCAGCGCGTTCGCGCAGGGTACGACCTTCTCGACGAACTTCGAGCGATTCATCAAGAAGGCCAATGAAATCGGCAAAGGCAAGGTCAAGATCAATTATCGCGGAGGCGGCGGCAAGGTAATGGATCCCTTCCAACTCGGTGACGCCATACGTACGGGGGTGGTCGATATCGGCAATCTGCCGGGCGCCTTCTACACCAAGCTGGTGCCAGAGGTGGACGCCATCAAGCTGAGCCAGTTCACGATCGCCGAGGAACGAAAGAACGGTGCGTGGGCATACATGAATGACCTACACGAAAGGAAGATGAATGCCCATCATTTGGCGCGGCAGAAGGAATGTGCGCCGTTCCATCTCTATTTGACCAAACCGATCAGCAAACCCGACCTGAAGGGATTTAAGATTCGCGTTACACCGATCTACCGGGCATTTTTCGCCGACATGGGCGCCAACCTGGTTCGCACGGCGCCAGGCGAGGTCTATACCGCGCTCGAGCGCGGGACGGTCGACGGCTATGGATGGCCAACCCAGGGCGTGCTCGATTTGGGCTGGCACGAGGTCACCAAGTTCCGCGTCGATCCCGGCTTCTATCGAGCCAGCGTCGAGGTCCTGATCAACCTGGACAAGTGGAAGACGTTGAACGCCGCGCAGAAACAGGTCCTGCGTGACGCATCAGCCTTTCTGGAGACGACCTGCCAGGAGGACGAGGCGACCAATGTTGCCGAGAAGAAGCGCCAGGCCAACGCCGGGATCAAGACCATCACCTTTTCCGGCAGGGAGGGCGATGCCTACGTCAAACGCGCTTACGACACAGGCTGGGCCGAGGTCATCAAGGCCAATCCGCAGACCGGTCCCAAGCTGCGCGAGTTGCTCAGCAAGAAATAGCATATCGTGTCCCGTCCTCGCATCCGGTGCAATGCCGGATGCGAGGACCCCAGTCAGGCATGCGTCCAGCCGGGGGTATCGAATGCGTGCTCGGATCAGTTTGGCCTATCAAGGGCTACTTGCCGGTTGTGGATTCCTGGCCGGAGCGACGTTTGCCGTGCTCGCCGCCCTGATCTCGCTCGACGTGCTGCTGCGCAATCTTGGCCTGTTCAACTCCAGCGAGCTGCTTGAAATCACTGAATACGCGCTGTTCGTTACGACCTTCATCGCGGCGCCATGGGTGCTGTCGCAGGGCAGCCATGTCCGTGTCGATTTGGTGCTGACTCAGGTTCCCGCGCCGGTCGCGCGGTGGATGGAGATCACCGCCGACGCCGCCGGCTTGTTTTGTTCCGCCTTGCTGGGCTGGCACGGTTTCAACGTTGCGCTTGTCAGTTTTCAGCGCGGCGACTTGATCGTGAAACAGCTCGTGGTCGAGGAATGGACGCTGATCATGTTCATTCCGGCAAGCTGTCTGCTGCTCGCGATCGAATTTCTTCGCCGTATCCTCGCCGCGTGGCGCTCACCGCCGCAGTCGCATGCGATCGGCGGGCCGCGGGAGGGATTCTGAGGTGATCTGGAGCAGCGCCCTGATCCTGATGCTCGGCACGCTCGTCGTGCTGATGATGCTGGGTCTGCCGGTCGCCTTTGCCTTCATCGGGGTCGATCTCCTGGGGGCCGCCATCTTCCTCGGCGGCAAGGCCGGCCTCGACCAAATGGTGCGCAACACCTTCGCCGCCTTGTCGAGCTTCACCCTGGCGCCGATCCCGTTGTTCCTGCTGATGGGTGAGATCCTGTTTCATACAGGAGTCGCCTTCCAGGCCATCAGTACGGTCGACCGGCTGATCGCGCGCGTGCCGGGGAGGCTGTCCATCGTTTCGATTGTCGGTGGAACAATATTTTCGTCGCTGTCCGGCTCGACCATCGCGAATACCGCGGTGCTTGGCAGCGCGTTGCTGCCGGACATGCTCAGGCGCGGTTACCATCCGTCCATCGCTATGGGACCGATCATGGCGACCGGCTCGATCGCCATGCTGATTCCTCCGTCGGCGCTGGCCGTGCTGCTCGGCAGCCTCGCCGGCATTTCGATAGCCAAGTTGCTGATCGCGGGCATCGTGCCCGGCATCATAATGAGCATCGTTTTTCTGGCCTACATCATTGGTCGCTGTTCGTTCAATCCGTCGCTTGCACCGGTCGACGAAGCGCATCTCGGGCTCAGCGCGCGTGAACGCTGGATTCCGTTCTTGATCTATGTGGTGCCTCTGTTCGGGATCTTCCTGATCGTTGTCGGATCGATCCTGGCGGGGTGGGCGACCCCGACCGAGTCGGCCGCGCTCGGCAGCGTGGCGGCTGTCATCGCCGCGGTTGCCTATCGGAAGTTCACCTGGGCCGGGTTTCTCAGGTCGATCATGGAAACCGCCAAGATTTCAGTGATGATCCTTTTCATCATCGGGGCTTCGGTGACCTTTGCCCAGATTCTCGCATTTTCGGGGGCGACCGATGGTCTGCTGGCGCTGATCAAGGACTTCGGCGCGGACCGAATGGTATTGGTCACCGCGATGATCACCGTGCTTCTCTTTCTGGGCTGTTTCGTCGACCAGGTCAGCATGATCATGATCACGCTGCCGTTTTTCATCCCGCTCGCGCAGACCGTCGGCGTCGACCTGCTGTGGTTCGGCGTATTGATTCTGGTGTCCATGGAGATCAGCTTCACGACACCACCGTTCGGCCTGTTGATCTACGTGATGAAAGGCGTTGCGCCGCAATCCATCACGCTCAGGCAGGTCTATATGGCCGCGCTGCCCTTCATTGCGCTGGAAATCATCGTGCTGGGGCTGTTGATCGGGTTCCCCGCGATCGCAACTTGGCTGCCGGCGATCATGCGCTGAGGCGCCGTCGGGAAGATCGAGCCGCGGACGCACTCCGCAGAACCGCGGATTGCGCGACCGGATCGCTTGGTGCCGGTGCCCGACGATTGCGCGGCGTCCGCGTGCCCGAAGCTGCTCTTCTTGCTCCTGAAGTCCAGGATCTCGCTCAAGACGGAAGGCGCAAACGTCGACCGCCTGTACTGCCTACCGAAAGCGTACCGTTCAGCCCTGCTGGCGCAGCTTGAAACGCTGCAGCTTGCCGGTTTCGGTGCGGGGCAGCGCCTGGACGAATTCGATCTTGCGCGGGTATTTATACGGCGCGATGCCGGCCTTGACGAAATCCTGCAGCGCACGCACCATCTGCTCGTTCGCCGTGTAGCCCGGCTTGAGCACCACGAACGCCTTCACGATCTGGCCGCGTTCTTCATCGGGAATTCCGACTACGCCGCACTCGGAAACGGCTTCATGCTCCAGAAGTGACGATTCCACCTCCGGGCCGGCAATGTTGTAGCCCGCCGAGATGATCATGTCGTCGGTGCGCGCCTGATAGTAGAAGTAGCCATCCTCGTCCATTTTGTACGCGTCGCCGGTGATGTTCCAGCCGCGCTCGACGTAGTTCTTCTGCCGCTCGTCGGCAAGGTAGCGGCAGCCCGTGGGCCCCTTTACCGCCAGGCGTCCGACGACCCCCGGCGCGCAGGGTGCGCCCGAGTCGTCGAGTACGGTCGCCGCGTAGCCCGGAATCGCGTAACCTGTGGCGCCGCGGCGTACGCGCTCGGTCGTGTGCGAAACGAACATGTGGATCATTTCGGTGGATCCCAGCCCGTCAATTATCTCGATCCCGGTAGCGCGCTTGAATAGCTGACGCGTCGCATCGGGGAGCGCCTCGCCCGCCGACACGCATTTCGTCAGACTGCCGATTCGGTAGTCCTTCGCGAGGCCGGCCATCTGGCGGTAGAAAGTAGGCGCCGTGAAGCACACGGTAGCCTTGAAGTCCTGAATCGTCTGCAGCAACGCGTCGGGGGTCAGCCGCTCGATGAGCACCGTCGAGGCGCCGAACCGCATCGGGAAACACAGGATCCCGCCCAGACCGAATGTAAACGCGATCGGCGGCGTGCCGCAGAAGATGTCGTCTTGATTCGGCGTCAGGCACGACCGCGGCCAGCAGTCGGTCATTGCCATGACGTCTCGGTGGAAGTGCATCGTGCCCTTGGGCTGACCGGTCGTGCCGGAGGTGAAGGCGATCAAAGCGACGTCGTCGGTCGCCGTATCGGCATTGGTGAATTCGGCGGGATGAAATTCCAGCAGATCCTCGATCGATCCGCGCCGGCCGCTGTTGAAATACAGAACCTGCTTCATGTCGGCGCATTGCGCCTTGGCCGCTTCCATGTCCAGCGCGAGCCGCTCGTCGCACAGCGCCGCGCCGACCTTGGCCTTGTCGATGATCTGCTTGAGTTCCTTGGTGCGCAACAGTGGCATGGTCGCCACCGCGATGCACCCGGCCTTGATTACCGCGAACCAGCACGCGGCCATCTCGGGGTTATTGGGGCCGCGCAGCAGCACCCTTTCGCCGGGCACAAGCTGCAGATCCCGCCTCAGAACATGCGCGATCTGGTTGGCGCGCGTCATCAGCTGCCGATAGGTGCAGACATATTGTCTTGCGCCGATCAGCGTATGGATTGCCGGCCGCTCCCCATGGCCCCCCGCGACCATCTTGTCCAGGAGTTCGGTGGCGCAGTTCATGCGCGCGGGATACGTGAGCTCGGGCAACTCGAACAGAAATTCGGGCCATTGCTCTTTGGGCGGCAGGTTGTCGCGCGCAAAGGTGTCGATATGGGCGGTATAGGGCATGGTTATCCTTCCTTCTCAATCAATCATCCTAACCGGTGTCGCCGGAACCGGTTGGCTCAACGTCATGAGCATGCTTGCTGTCATAGCGGGCCGAACCGAACCTATTTTCCCTCCGCGCGCAGCTTCGCGGCGATGTCCTCGCGCAAATCCTTCTTGCTGATCTTGCCCACCGTTGTAAGGGGAAAGCGCTCTACGAGTTCCAGGCGCTCGGGGAGCTTGAACTTCGAGATGCCGGCCGCATCCATGAACTGGCGCAGTTCTTCGAGCGAAAGTACGGCCTGCTCGCGCGCAATCACGTACGCGCAGACCTTCTCGCCCATCACCGGGTCGGGCATCGCGACAATCGCGACGTTGAGCACGGAAGGGTGGCGAAGGATCAGGTTCTCCACTTCCTCGGCCGAGATCTTCTCGCCGCCGCGATTGATCAGATCCTTGACGCGGCCCTCGACCGAGAGGTTGCCCGATTCGGTGAGGCGCACCACGTCGCCGGTGCGGTAGAAGCCGTCTTCGGTAAATGCCTTCGCGTTGTGCTCCGGAGCCTTGTAGTAGCCGCGTATGGTGTACGGTCCGCGCGTGAGCAGCTCGCCGGGCGCCCCCGGCGCCGCAGGATTTCCACTCCAGTCGACGATGCGTATCTCGTCCGCGGGCGACAGCGGCCTGCCCTGGGTGTTGAACAGGACCTCGTCCGGATCGTCGATGTGGGTGAAGTTGAGCAGCCCCTCGGCCATCCCGTACACCTGCTGCACGGTGGCGCCGAGCAGCGGCTTGACGCGCGCGGCGACTTCGGCGGAAAGCCGCGAGCCCCCTACCTGAAGCAGTTGCAGCCACGAGAGGTTGTATTTATCGCGCAGCGGCGAGCTGAGCCACTGGATCGTGACCGCCGGCACATGGGCAGTCATCGTCACGCGCTCGCTCTCGACCACCGGGAACGCGGTCTCCGGGCTCGGGCTCGGCGTCAGAACGACGCGGGCGCCGCGCGAAAATACACCCATCACGCCCGGGCTACCGAGCGGGAAATTGTGCGAGATCGGCAGCGCGATGAGATACACGGTGTTCTCGGTGAGGCCGGAGACCTCCGCTGCCGCGTCGAAGTTGTACTCGTAGTCGTCGTGGGTGCGCGGGATGAGTTTTGGCAGCCCGGTTGTCCCGCCGGACAGCAGGAAGAACGCCACGTCCGACGAGGACGGACTTCGTTCCGAAACCAGCGCCTCGCCTGCGGGATTCGGCTGCCGCAGCATCGCTCCTATCGAATGTGCGTTCGCGTCTTGCGGCAGGTTTTCGCCCGCGATCAGCAGATGCTTCAGGCGCGGCGCGTCCGGCGCGATCCTGCGCACCATATCCAGATAGTTGAAGCCGCGAAACTCCAGAGGCGCTGCGTAGGCTACCGCGCCGGAGAATTCAAGCAGGTACCGTATCTCGGTATCGCGGTGGGCCGGCAGCGCCATGATCGGAAGTGCGCCGATACGCATCAGCCCAAAGGTCACATAGATGAACTCCGGGATGTTATTGAGCTGCATGACGACACGGTCGCCGCGACGAATGCCGAGCGCGGCGAGGTGGGTGGCAGCGTTCGCCACCTGCATGCCGAGATCACGGTAGCTGATGCGTTGCCTGCCCGCCACAATGGCGATCCGATCGGCGAATCGGGCGACCCAGTTCTCCAGGTGCTCATTGAGCGTCTTGCCTTTCCAATAGCCGCCGCGACGGTATTCCTGCGCGATTTGCGCCGGATACGGGACGAAGCCTTCTAGCGCTTCATTCATTTCGGTCCCCTGCTCCGATTGGGTAGTGACTTGGAGTTTCGCAGCGTCGCCCGGGACATCGTTATGCGTTCAGCGCGATCTGTGCCGCGCGTTCGAGGTTGCGCTCCAACTGGGCGCGTCCCGACAGGTACTGCTTGGGCCAGGCCTGGTCGGCGTAGCGCTGCTGCGCAGCCGCGTTCAGCGTCCAGTAAGGGTCGGTCAGGTGCGGTCGCGCCAACGCGCATAGGTCGGCGCGGCCCGCGGCAATAATACTGTTGACATGGTCGGGCTCGGTAATCGCTCCCACCGCCATGGTTGCAATGCGCGCCTCGTTCCTGATCTGATCCGATAACGGCGTCTGGTACATCCGACCATAGATCGGGCGCGCCGCGGTCGAGGTCTGACCGCTGGAGACGTCGATCAGGTCCGCTCCCGCCTGCGCGAAGGCGCGGGCAATCTCCACCGCATCCTCGGGCGTATTTCCTCCGTCGACCCAGTCCACCGCCGAGATGCGAACCGACATCGGGCGTTCCTGCGGCCAGACCGCGCGCATGGCGTTGAATACCTCGAGAGGAAATCGCAGCCGTCGTTCCAGCGTTCCGCCATAGCGATCGGTACGCTTGTTGGTGAGCGGGCAAATGAAGGCCGAAAGCAGGTAACCGTGGGCGCAGTGCAGCTCCAGCAGGTCGAAGCCGCAGGCCGCCGCACGCTTGGTCGCGCGCACGAATTCGCCGCGGATGCGATTCATGTCGCTGCGCGTCATGACGCGCGGCATCGTGTTTCTCTCACTCCATGGGATTGCCGACGGTGCAACGAGCGGCCAGCCATCGCGGGGCAGCGGCTCGTTCTCTCCCTCCCACGGGACGCAGGTCGCGCCCTTGGGTCCGGCATGTCCGAGTTGAACGGCGATCTTGGCCGGCGTGCGGCCATGCACGTAGTCGACGATGCGCTTCCACGCCGCCGCCTGTGCGGCGTTCCACAACCCGGCGCATCCCGGTGTGATGCGGGCATCGTCTGCGACGCAGATCATTTCCGTGTACACCAGAGCCGCACCGCCATGGGCGCGGGTACCCAGGTGAACCAAGTGAAACGGGCCCGGCATGCCTTGCGTTGCGCTATACATCGCCATAGGCGATACGACGACGCGGTTGGCCAGTTCCAGCCCGCGCAGCCGGAACGGCGTAAACATCGGCGGCCTGGTCTCAACGCCGGTGCTGCGTGCCAGCCAGCCCTCAATGGTTTCCACAAAACGCGCATCGCGCAGTTTCAGGTTTTCATGCCCTACACGCTGGCTGCGCGTCATCAGGCTGTAGGCGAACTGTTTCGGTTCCAGCCGGGAGTAGCGCTCGACGTTCTCGGACCAGTGCATGCTGTTGCGCGCCGCGCTTTGCAGCCGCAGGACCTCGGTGCGGCGCTCCGATTCGTAGGCAGCGAACGCCTCGGGTACTGTTTCGAATCTGCGGAAGGACTGTTCCAGCGCGATCGCGTCCTCCATCGCGAGCTTGGTACCCGAACCGATGGAAAAGTGCGCCGTGTGCGCCGCGTCGCCCATGAGAACGATGTTCCGATAGGCCCAGCGCTCGTTCAGCACGCGCACGAAGTTCAGCCACTGCGAGCCGCGCGGGTGCCGCTCGTTGCCGATCATTTTCGCGCCGTCGAGGAGTTTGGCAAACACACGCTCGGAGAAGGCGAGCGACTGCTCTAGACTCATCCTGTCCAGCCCATGCGCCCGGTAGGTTCGCTCGTGGCATTCGACGATGAAGGTGCTCATCGTGTCTTCGTGGGGATAGACGTGGGCCTCGAACCATCCATGCTCGGTGCGTTCGAACGCCTTCACGAACGCATCATAGGAGCGGCTGGCGCCGAACCACATGAAGCGGCACTTTCCTGTTTCCAGGTCAGGTCTGAAATGTTCGGCGTAACGCGTACGGATGCCACTGTTGATGCCGTCGGCGGCGACGACAAGGTCGGCGTCGGCAAGCGGCCCGATATCGGCTACCTCCGTCTGGTACTCGATCCGCACGCCGAGGGCCGCGGCGCGCCGCTGCAGGATGTCGAGCAGGCGTTGGCGGTGAATCCCGCACATGCCATGGCCTCCCGAAACGATGATCTCGCCGCGGAAATGGATGTCGATGTTGTCCCAGTGACGAAAGCTCGCCAGAATTTCGCGGTGGGATTCCGGGTCGGCCTGGCGCAGGTTATCCAAGGTCGCATCGGAGAACACCACGCCGAAACCGAAGGTGTCGCCCGGACGGTTGCGCTCCAGCACCGTGACTTCGTGTCTCGCGTCGGCGAGCTTCATCAGGATGGAGAAGTACAGTCCCGCCGGGCCGCCTCCTATGCAAACTATGCGCATTGCGACATTCCTAGTCCAATCCCGGCTGGCTCAAACAGCCAGGCTCACCGTAGCATCCGTAATCCCCTGTCCTTTCCCCGATCGGTGAATACCCGACTCGAAACGACTACTTCAACGTCTCGCGCGCGATGATCAGCTTCTGCACCTCGGTCGCGCCTTCATAAATCCGCAGCGAGCGGATCTCACGGTAGAGCCTTTCCACCGGCTGGCCGCTCACGACACCCAGGCCGCCGAAAATCTGCACCGCCCGGTCGATCACGTGCTGCGAGGTTTCGGTTGCGACCATCTTTGCCATGGCCGTTTCGCGCGTTGTCTTCGCTTTCTTGACATCGCGCAGCCACGCCGCCCGGTAGGTGAGCAGGGCCGACATGTCGATGTCGGTGGCCATGTCCGCGATCGCGGCCTGCGTAAGTTGGAAATCCGCCAGCACCTGTCCGAACATCCTGCGGGACTTGGCGCGCGTGATCGCTTCATCGAGCGCGCGCCGTGCAAAGCCGATGGCGGCGGCGGCCACCGAGGCACGGAAAATGTCCAGTGTCTGCATCGCCGTTTTGAAGCCGCCCGCGGGCTCGCCCAGCCGCTGCGTCGCCGGGATACGGCAGTTGCGCAATGCCAGCGTTGCGAGCGGATGCGGCGCGATCACGTCGATGCGCTTCGCTATTTCCAGGCCCGGGGTTCCCGCGTCGACTACGAATGCGCTGATGCCGCGCGCACCGGGTGCTTCGCCGGTGCGGGCAAACACGCAGTAGAAATCAGCGATGCCGCCATTGGATATCCATGTCTTTTCGCCATCGAGCACGTACTCGTTGCCATCCGGGCGCGCGCAGGTGGCCATGGCCGCCACGTCCGAGCCGGAATCGGGTTCCGAGAGAGCGAACGCCGCGATTGCCTCGCCCGCCGCCACGCGGGGCAGATAGCGCCGCTTCTGGGCATCGTTGCCGGCGATCGAAATGGCACCCGAACCGAGACCCTGCATCGCGAACGAGAAGTCGGCGAGGCCGTCGTGGCGCCCGAGGGTTTCGCGCAGAATGCACAACGACCGCGAGTCGATGTGTTCGCGCGCGCCGCCGTACGCGGCAGACACACAGTATTTCAGCCAGCCGGCACGTCCGAGGGCGCTTACAAGTGCACGGCACGCGGCGTCCGTGTCGGCGCCATGGCCGGCGTGTGAAATGTTCTTGGACGCCCAGGCTTCGAGGTCGCTTTCAAGCGCGCGGTGGGCGTCGTCGAAAAAGGGCCAGTCCAGGTAACTCTTGTCAGCCATGCCGTCCCCTCGTCCGGTTTCTTGCTCGTCCGATCACATCACCTCCCCGCCGGCAACGGAAATCGGCTGGCCGGTGATGGCCTCCGATCCGGGCAGACAGAGCCACAATACCGCGTTCGCCACTTCTTCGGGAAGCACCGTGCGTCCCTGCGGATTGTGGCTGGTGAGCGCCGCGCGCGCTTCGGCTTCGGACTTGCCGGTCTTCGCCATGATATTGGATACCGTCTTCTTGACGATGTCGGTTTCGGTGTAGCCCGGGCACACAGCGTTGACCGTGACCGCGGTCTTGGCCGTCTCCAGTGCCAGCGTGCGGGTGAGTCCGATGACGCCATGTTTGGCTGCGACATAGGCTGACACATACGCATAGCCGATCAGCCCCGCGGTGCTCGCGACGTTGACGACCCGGCCATAATTCTGCTTGACCATCGCCGGCAGCACCTCGCGCGTGCATAAATAGGTGCCGGTGAGGTTGACTGCGATCATGCGGTTCCACAGCGCCAGGTCGGTGCGCGAAAAAGGCGCGCTTTCGGCTTGCCCGGCGTTGTTGACCAGGATATCGATGCGGGGAAAGCGGGCGCGGATGAGCTCGAACGCCTTGTGCACCGAGTCCGGGTCGGTGATGTCGGCCGGCGCGACCAGCGACTCGGTCGAGAGTTCGGAGGCTTGCTTTTCGAGCCTTGCGGCGTCGCGTCCGATCAGTGCCACGCCCGCACCCTCGCGCGACAGCGCGGTCGCGATGGCCGCTCCGATACCGCGTCCGGCGCCCGTGACAACGGCAACCTTGCCTTGAAGTGGAAGACTCATTGGATCCTCGGAAATTGAAAAGCGGAAAGTCGACACAGTCGACTTGAACCAATATATTGACGTTCAAATTGTACTGTCAATGCGAAATTTCCGGAGAATGTCCGTGTCCGCAGGGCGTAGCGGGTACGATCGAACGCAAGCAAGGGGAGATGATTCCGATGCAATACTGCCGGTTCGGTGCGACCGAGTTCAGGGTGTCCCGCGTGGGACTGGGTTGCATGAGCATGTCGGGCGCCTACGGCCCGGCCGACGACAACGAATCGATCGCGACGCTGCACAGGGCATTCGATCTCGGGATCAATTTTCTCGACTTCTCGTCGAGTTGCGGCAGCGGTCACAACCATGCGCTGATCGAATATTCGCTATGGTCGCGCGATCCCGAAGGCGGCAATATTCAGGCCTGCCGCGAATTCAACATGGGCTTCATGGCCTACTCGCGGCTCGGCAGGGTTTTTTTGCCGGCGCGGCCGCAGGCGGGCGCTCGAGAGAAATGCACCGCGTCAACATCTGACCCGGTGCGACGGATTGCGTCGGCCCGTGGCAGCACCGCGCCGAGGCTCGAACGAAAGTTGCGCTGCCTTCTGTCAGCCGGCCATGGTAAGGCCGCCACTGACGCTCAGCACCTGACCGGTGACGTACGCTGAATTCGGGCCCGCGAAGAACATGATGGCATCGGCCACCTCCGAGGGCTTGCCGAGTCGGCGCAGCGGAATCGCCTTGATGAACAGTTCGCGGTACTTGTCGGGTACTTCTGCCATCAGAGGCGTATCCGTCGGGCCCGGGCAGACGCAGTTGACCGTAATGTTGAATCGCGCGCCTTCACGGGCAAGCGACTTGGTGAAGCCGATGAGGCCTGCCTTGGCACCTGAATAGACGGTTTCGCCGAGGCTGCCGACGCGGCCCGCGTCGCTCGATACGATGACGATCTTCCCGGATTTCTGCTGCATCATCTGCGGCAGAAGCAACTTGGTGAGTCGCATCGGGCCGATGAAGTTCAGATTGATGACCTTTTCCCAAAACGCGTCGTCGGTATCCACGAAAGGCGTGTTCTTGCTCCATCCGGCGCCGTTGATCAGTATGTCGACGCGGCCGAAGCGCTGAAGCACCGCGGCGGCGAACTGCTTGATCGAATCGGCGTTGGTCAGGTCGAGGTGCAGATATTCGGCCTTGTGCCCGTTGTTGCGTAGGGCGGCGCAGACTGCTTCACCCTTGTCACTGGCGATGTCGCCAACACAGACTGTCGCGCCTTCCGCGGCAAGCAACTCGGCGGCCGCCTGACATATTCCGGATGCGCCGCCGGTCACGACGGCAATTTGATTGTCAAGTTTCATGATTGCTCCTCGGTTGTGCTCGAAATTTCAGACGGCGACAGCCACTGGTTCCCGACTCCAAGCGCATCGTCGCTGCGGACCCAGGTGAACGCGATGCCAATTGTTGCGGCAAAGCGGCATGCGATGCCGCCCATGCCAGGAATCGCCCATGCTAGTACCGCGTGTTCCGCCAGGACTGACCCAGATCAAAGTCCTGCCGCCATCGCGGTCGAAGCGCGTCCGGATCTCCGGCAGGTCCGACCTGAACCTTGTCCCGGGATAGCGCAGCCGAGCAGTCCGTCAATTCACGCGTTTCGCGAGGAACCCGGAAAGCGCCTGGTTGAACGCCTCGGGCTGTTCCAGATTCGACAAATGCGCGGCCGAGGGAATGATCACCAGTTCTGATCCGGGCGTCGCGACATGGATCTCGCGCGCCATTTCCACCGGTGTCCCGGCGTCTTGTTCGCCGACGATGACCAGGGTCGGGCATTTGATTTCCTTGAGCCGCTGGGTAACATTGATCGTCGGAATCGCATGGCAGCAACCCACATATCCGGCCACCGGCGTCGATCGAATCATCGCTTCCACGCGAGCGCAGACCTCGCGATTGGACGAGCGGAAGCCGTCGGTGAACCAGCGCGCGAGCGTGCCTTCGACCAGGGCATCCATGCCCTTCTCACGGGCAGTGGCGATGCGGCTGTCCCAGAGGTTTCTTGCCTCGGCGGGGTAGCGGCTGCTGGTGTCGGCAAGAACCAGCGACCGGAGCAGGGCCGGATGGCGCAGTGCGAAAACCTGGCCGATCATGCCGCCCATCGACAGGCCGACCCAGTGGCAGGACTCTATGCCCAAGGCATCGATCAGTGCTTTGGCATCATCGCTGAGCGTCTCGAACGTGTACGCGCCAGAGGGCGCGTCGCTCTTGCCGTGCCCGCGCGTATCGAACCTCAGCACGGTGTAGCTCTTGGCCAGCAGCGCCGCCTGCGGGTCCCACATGTGCAGATCGCAGGCAAGTGAATGGCTCATCACGACCCAGGGCCCGCTTCCTTCCACGGTGTAGTTCAGTTCGATGCCGTTGGTTTTGACTTTCACGGACTTTGACCTCGCTCAGGACGGCGCCCGCGCGCCACAAAAAACTTCGATTTTACTCCTCAGCGAGCGCAAATACTCCATCCTGCGTCATGCTGGCGCGCATGGCGTTGTGCTAGGCTGAAACGAGCCCTTCGGCGTGTCCGCGCCCATGGTCGAAAAGGCACGAATCGTAAAGTCGCTCGGCGAAAGCAAGCTCGCACTTCCGGTACTGGTCAACGCCGGGCTGTCCGCGAATGACCGGGCCAAGTATCTGTTTACCCTGCTGCAGTCGGCCAGGGTTCATGCCGACGATCCGGCAGGCCCGTATTCCGCGCTGGCGCCCGAACGCCTCGAGGTCGGCATCGAGGACGCATCCCTTGACGACGTCATCGGCGCGGCGTCGCGCAGTCCGGGCGGTTACCGCGTTCCGGGTGCCGGCCGCATCATCGAGCAGGCGTATCACGACGTCGCGCGGATGCTGGAGCCGATCGCCTCCGCGGACGCCGAGGCCGGCGGTGCAACGGGTGCCGCAGCGTTCGCGGCGCGCCTCGAAAGGCTGTCGGCGGCGAGGCCTGTCGCCGAGGACGACGTTCTTTCCAGGGCCGCCATCGATTCGATAATTTCCAGCAAGCGCGAGCAGGGCGACAGCCTGCATCTGCTGGTCATGGACATGCACAAGGCGCTGAACGGCCTGCAACAGCGGGTCTCATCCGAGATCATCGACGGCGCACGCGCGTATGACATCGCCGACGACGACCGGGCGCTGGTCCGGGCTTTCATGCGCGGGGTGGAAGCAACATCCCGTTTGCGGTTCGACCATCCGGGTCTGGGAACAACCGCGACCCGGACCGGCGCGAGGCTGGTGATCCAGAACGACATAGGCACCACCGACGCACATGTGCTGGTCGTGCACGTCGAAGGCATGACGGTCACCGTCACCTATACCGACGTGCACCTGCAGCGGCTGCTGTTCTTCCAGGGGCTGTTCAAGCACTACGATGTCCGCTGGGAGGACACGCGATCAAGGTGCGACGCGGCGATCGGCGAGGATCTGTATCACCTATGCATGGGGCGTTTCGACGCCGAAGACCGCGACGGGCTGGAAGCGTTTCTTGCGTTCATGGGGTCGCGCATCGTATTCCTGATCGACTGGAACCGGGCGCGCAAGCGGCTGCGTCTGTTTCTTCAGAAGAAGGATGCGCTCGATCTTCTGAACTGGGCGGCAGCGCAAAACTACGGGCATATGGCTTTCCTGCGCTGCGGTGCCGAGCAGCTCGTCTACGATGCCATAGAATTCGCCGCGCACGGGCAGCTGCGTTTCGGACAGGGGCTCGAGGAACTGCTGCCGCGGAGAAAAGCCGGCGAATTCTTCCGCTTCGTGCTCAGGACTTGCGCAGAAGGCCTGCTTTCGGGGCGCCCGGATTCGCTGATCGTCGACGAGATACGCACGGAGTTGCTGAACCATGTGCGTACCTTTCGCCAGGGCCTGCTCGATATCGCCGCGGAACACGCCGGCATGATCGTCGAGATCGCCTGCGGCGTACGCGACGCGCTGCTGCGCATGGGCCGCACCGATACCGGGGCGCTGCTGGAGCGCAACGCGGAGCGCGCCAAACAGTGGGAGAGCCAGGCCGACGAACTGCTCAACCGCGTCCGGGCATCCGGAGGACAGGGTGATGAAGGCGCATTCTTCAGCCAACTCCTTGGCACGGCAGACGACATCGCCGACGACTTGGAGGAAGCGGCCTTCCATTTCACGCTCATGCCTGAGATAGGCCTGCAGGGCGAACTGCGGCGCAATACCGGGCAGCTGGCGGAACTTCTGGTGCAGGGCGGGCAGGAGTACATCAAGGTGATCGAGACTGCGCGGCTGGTGCGCAGGGGCGGTCAGCGGGAGGATATGCAGGATTTCCTGGAGGCTATCCACAGAATCGTTGCAATCGAGCACCAAACGGACGAATCGCACCGGTCGATCAAACGTGCGCTGCTTACCGCCGGGGGCGAGAGCAGTCACGACGCCCGAACGATATTCGTGATTTCCGAGGCCGCGCGCTGCCTCGAATCGGCTGCGGACGATTTGATGCACACCGCTCTGCTGCTGAGGGACCATGTACTGCGGCAGGTGCAGGTGAGCTAGTTTCGACAGATCGCCGATCGACCTGCCGGGTGGAATGACGGGAACGTGAAGAAACTCGCAAACTGGAGAGGGTGCCGAGGTCGGAGCGAGGCTGTTTACCGGTCCGGGCTTCGTCGAATCGGAAGGTTTAATGGTTGAGCGTCCCACGTTCGAGGAAGTATTCGTCGTCTCAGAGGGTGCCGAACCCCGCGAAACTCCTGAGGTAATGGGTTTCAAGGGCTACAACCTGCTGCGCATGGCGCGGATCGGATTGCCAGTGCCCGCTGCATTTGTACTCGGCACGCAGTTCTGCAGGGACTACTTCGACCGCGGCGGGCTCGCATCGGGCTTTCGCGAACTGCTCGCAAAGAATGTCAGGCGCATCGAAAGTTGCTCTGGAACGGGGATGGGCAGTTCCCGCAGGCCGTTGCTGGTATCGGTGCGCTCGGGTGCTCCGGTGTCGATGCCCGGCATGATGGACACGGTACTCAACGTGGGTCTATGTGACGGCGTGCTTAAAGGAATGCTGCGCATGACCGGCAATCCCCGGCTGGTGTGGGATTCCTACCGCCGCCTGATACAGTCGTTTGCCGAGGTCGTTGCGGGTTGTTCCAAGGAGCCGTACGAGGCGGCCATCTCGACGTATCTGCGCAGACAATGCGTGGAGCGGGTGCAGGATCTCGATTTCAAGACCCTCCAGTGTCTGGTTGCCGATTTTCTCGACATCTATGTGGAGCAGACGGGGCACGCGTTTCCACAGGATCCGCTCGAGCAGCTCGAATCCGCGGTCGAGTCGGTGTTTCGCTCCTGGCAGAGCACCCGAGCGCTTGCATACCGGCGCATGGCGGGAATCGACAACACACTCGGTACTGCGGTGACGGTTCAGCGCATGGTGTTCGGCAATTCCGGCGGCACGTCGGGAGCCGGCGTGGCTTTTACCCGCAATCCGTCCGATGGGCAAAACGAGCTGTACATGGATTTTGCCGCCAACGCGCAGGGGGAGGACGTCGTCTCCGGGAGGCATGCGCTGCATGAGCCCGATGTGCTCGCCGATATTCTGCCTCAGGCGTTCGAGTCCATCATCGCCGTACGCGCCAAACTCGAGCGCGAGTTCAGCGACGCGCAGGAGTTCGAATTCACGATTCAGGATGGGCGCCTTTACGTGCTGCAGACGCGCCATGGCAAGCGCACACCGCTTGCGGCGCTGCGAATCGCAGTCGAGCAGGTGCGCGAGGGCCTGATCGATCCCGGCGAGGCGCTGGCGCGACTCGCCGGGATCGACGTGGCAGCGATCCGAAATCTGCGCGTCGTGGCCGATCCGTCAACGGCGCTTGGTCGGGCAGTTCCGGCGAGCGTGGGCGTCGCCACCGGTGAAATCGCGCTGGACTGCGCGCGCGCGCTGGAGCGAGCCGCAGCCGGTGTCGCAGTCATCTTGGTGCGCGCCGATATCATGACCGAAGATATCGCCGGCATCGAGTCCGCGCGCGGCGTGCTCACCATTGCGGGCGGGCGCACCTCGCATGCAGCGGTCGTCGCCAGGCATTTCGACCGTGTATGTTTGGTTGGCTGCGAGAGCCTGCGCATCGACATGCAGGCGCGCCGATGCAGTGTTGGCGATCGCGTGTTTCGCGAAGGCGAGTTGCTCACCTTGGACGGGCGCGCGGGCAGCGTGTACGCCGGCGCACTGGATGTCGTCGAAGAGGCGCCGCTCGAATATCAAGCCGAAATCGCACGCTGGCGAGGCGGCGCGGGGCGTCCCTCCGAGACGGCTCCGGAAAAGGCCATCGCGACGCCTTGAGCGCGCGCTGCCTCGAATACATCCGCATTTGCCGAGCTGACGCGCTTTTTCCGGCAGCTCAATCGTCCTTCGCGGGACCCTTGACCCGCGAGATTCGCACCACTTCCTGGACGCGCCGGATCGCCCGCATCATTCGGGCGAGATGCATACGATTGGAGACCTGCACCGTGAACGAATTCGTCGCATACATGCTCTGGTCGCTGTCGACCGAAACATTGGCGATGTTGCAACCGGCGCCGGCGATCGCGGCGGCGACCTTGGCGAGCACACCGCGCTGATCCAGAACCACCACGCGGATCGTAACGTCGAACATACGGTCGGTGTCGGGGTCCCAGGTCACGTCGACCCATTTCTCCGGGTCGCTCCGCGACCTGCGGGCGGTCGGGCAGTCGTGGGTGTGCACGACCAGTCCCTGGCCCTTCTTGATGAAGCCGAGGATCGGATCACCGGGAATCGGGCTGCAGCATTTTGCAAATTGGACCGCCATACCTTCTGAACCGCGAACGACGATCGCTGCCGGTTGATTCCCTTCGTCGGGCGTGTGGCCCGATAGCGCGAGCAGTTTTCGCGCCACAATTGCGGCAAGGCGTTTTCCGAGGCCGATGTCGGCCAGGACCTCATTGCGCGATTTCGCGCTTGATTCGCGGACCAGCTTGTCCCATCCTTCGCTCGCGATTCCGGTGACCTTGGTGCCGAATGCGCGCAATTGCTGCGTCAACAGCCGCTCGCCCAGCGCGCGCGATTCCTCGGCATGCATGGTCTTGAGGTAGTGCCTGATCTGTGCCCGGGCCTTTGCCGTCTTGACGTAGGACAGCCAGGCCGGGTTCGGGGCCGCCGTCGGTGCGGTGACGATTTCGACGCGGTCGCCGCTATTCAATTCCGTTCGCAGTGCGACGAGTTCGTGGTTGACCTTCGCGGCTATGCAACGATTGCCGATGTCCGTGTGCACCGCATAGGCGAAATCGACCGGTGTCACCCCGCGCGGCATTGACATGATCTCGCCTTTGGGCGTGAACACGTAGACCTCGTCGGGGAAAAGGTCGACCTTGATATGTTCGAGAAACTCGGCAGCATCCTCAGGGGTGTTCTGGACTCCGAGCAACGACTGCAGCCATTTGTGTGTGCGCTGCTGCGATGCGCTGATCTCCGCATCGCTGCTCTTGTAGAGCCAGTGCGAGGCGACGCCTGTCTCGGCGATTCGGTTCATGGCCTGGGTGCGTATCTGGATCTCCAGCGGCATTCCGTGAGGTCCGATCAGGGTCGTGTGGAGCGACTGGTAACCGTTGATTTTTGGAATGGCGATGTAGTCCTTGAACTTGCCCGGCACGGGCTTGTAGAGCGCGTGCAGCGCGCCGAGCGTCAGATAGCACGCGGGCGCGTCGCCGACGGTGACGCGCACGCCGTAGATGTCCAGTACCTGCGAGAAGGAAAGCTGCTTCTCGGTCATCTTCTTGTAGATCGAGTAGATGTGTTTTTCCCGGCCTGTGACCGTGGCTTCAACGCCGGCCTGCTTCAGGCGTACGCGAATGGACTCGAGTGTGCGACCCATCACTTGGCGTTGGTTGCCGCGCGCGGAGCGCACGGCCTTTGCGATCACCCTGTAGCGGCGCGGGTAAAGGCACTTGAATGCGAGTTCCTGCATTTCGCGGTAAAGACCGTCCAGTCCGAGGCGATTGGCGATCGGCGCGTAGATTTCCAGCGTCTCGCGCGCAACCCGCCGCCGCTGCTCCGGACTGACCGCGTCGAGCGTGCGCATATTGTGCAGACGGTCCGCCAGTTTGATCAGCATGACGCGCACGTCGCGCGCCATCGCAAGCAGCATCTTGCGGAAACTCTCCGCCTGTGCATCCTGCTGGGACTTGAACTCGATGCGGTCCAGTTTGGAGACGCCGTCGACGAGATCGGCGACCGGACGCCCGAAACGCTGTGAAATCTCGTCCTTGGTGACGCCCGTGTCCTCCATCACGTCGTGCAGGAGAGCGGCGACCAGCGCCTGCGCATCGAGTTGCCAATCGGCCAGGATGCTGGCGACCGCGAGCGGATGGGAAATGTAGGGTTCGCCGCTCTTCCTGAACTGGCCGCGGTGGGCGTCGTTGCCGAATTTGTAGGCGTCGTCGACTCGGTTGACGTCGTCCGGCTTCAGATAGGTGAGGTGGTGCCGGAGGTCGCGGATTGCGACTGCAGCCATGCTCGGCCTCGGGCGACGGGAGTCAACGGTCCGCGGCCGGCGTTCAACCGGAATTGGCGCGGTTCAAATACTCGATACCGTACTTGCCCAAGGCCATTTCTCTCAACGCGATGACGGTTGGCTTGTCGCGATTTGCCTCGATCATCGGGGAGCCACCCTGGGCGAGTTGCCGCGCGCGGTAGCTCGCGGCGAGCGCGAGCTGGAAGCGGTTCGGAATCTTCTTGAGACAATCTTCAACTGTGATACGGGCCATATGCGTGTTCCCAATACTCGCTACAGAAATCTGTTTCCCAATATCGGATCCGGGTGCCGGGGCCGTCAAAACGGGGCTGCTCCCCGCGTCTCGCCGGTCAAAGTTTGCCGACTATATCGAGCAACTTTGGATTGTGCGCGACCTGGTAATCCAAGCTGAGCCTTGCGGCGCGCAGAACCGCGGCAAGATCGCGCCGCGCTTCTTCGAACGTATTGTTAATAATAACATAATCGAACTCCACCGCGTGGCTGATCTCATCGGCCGCGTTCTCCAGCCGGCGTCGGATCACGGCTTCGCTGTCCTGTCCGCGCGCGCGCAGCCGGCGTTCGAGTTCGGCCATCGAGGGCGGCAGAATGAAGACCGTCGCGGCGCTTGGGTACACCCGTCGGACCTGCCGAGCGCCCTGCCAGTCGATCTCGAGCAGCACATCCTTGCCGGTCGCGATGGTCTCCTCGATCCACCGCTGAGAGGTGCCATACCTATTGCCGTGAACCTCTGCGCACTCGAGGAATTCGCCTCGCTCCAACATCGCCTCAAAGACATCGGGACGTGCGAAATGGTATTCACGGCCGTCCTTCTCCCCCGGTCGTGGCGCCCGCGTCGTGAAAGAGATCGACAGTTCGACACCTGTCTCCGCCGCGAGCACGGCGCGCACCAAGGAGGTCTTGCCGCCGCCAGACGGTGCCGAAACGACGATAAGGTTGCCTCTCATGGGGATGAAGCTCCGACAATACCCAGGCGCTGGGGCAAACCGCTTGGTTCGCTGCCGACCGGCCAACGGAAAGTCCGTATATTACGCCGCGCGCCGATCGGATTGATACCGCTGTGCATGGCGACCGGTCTCGCGCGTGGTGCAGGACAGCGCGTCGTCTGCCGCCGCGGCGCGCGAGCGTCGTCCATCATTCGCGAAGCGATCCCGAATTCCTTGCGGCGACCCATGGGTTCGGGTCAGCGAACATGCTGCGGTGCAATTCGTGCGTGAGCGTGATCTGGATCAAGCCGGCCAAGCTCATGGACGCGTATCTCGGTGCTATCGTCTTCCCAGGCGGCCTGGTCGTCAGCGGGGTTACGCTTGCGCGTCGTCGATCGGGACGCTTTCGCCGTGGTGAGTACGGATGCACCGTGCTGATCCCGGCGGACCGGAAGCTTGCAACCTCGAACGTTCGCTGACGTGGGAGGGGCCGCTTCGGTTTCCCCAATGGCGCCCGAACGCGCGGCTTCGACGAGGAGCACAGTGAAGCAATTCAGATATCTCATACCGTCGTGCGTTGATGAGGCCATAGCGATGCGGCGGGAAAATGGGGAAGGTGCGCGTTTCATCGCCGGAGGAACCGAGATCGTGCCGATGATGACGCGTCACAAGCTCGAACCGGACTGCCTGATCGAGCTTTCGCGCCTTCACGGACTCAATGCGCTCGATTGCGAAGACGGGAGTCTTCGAATTGGCGCGACGGTCACGCACGCGGCGCTGGAAAGCTCCGGGTTGACGCAAGGAGCGTGGCAGGCGCTGGCGGAAGCCTCGGGGTCTATCCGAGAGCGGCAGATCAGAAATCTGGGAACTGTTGGCGGGAATTTGGCCTATGCGGTCCCGTCCGCCGACCTCATGCCGCCGCTTCTGGCTTTTGATGCGATCCTCAGGATTCGAGGCGCAGCTGGAGATCGGCCAGTGCCGATCTCGGAATTCGTTGTCGCTCCGTATCGTACCAGTCTCAGAGACGGTGAAATCATCGTGGAGATCGAACTGCCTCGCGCGCGCGAGGGCATGGGTTCGGCGTTCTGCAAGCTGACAAGATTCCACGGGTTCGGTTTGTCGGTGGCCTCGGTGGCTGCCACCCTCACGCTGCGGGAAGGCCGAATCGGCGAAGCGCGAATCGCGATTGGAGCGGGGGTCCCGGTCGCCCGACGCGTGGTCGATGCTGAACGTTTTCTGGAGGGGAAACCCCCTAGCGCCGAGGTCCTGCAGGAAGCGGGGAAGCTCACAGCCGCGGCAGCGCAGCCGCGTGAGGGGTCCATCCGTGCGTCACCGGACTACAAGCGCAAGGTACTGGTGCCTTTGACCGAGCGGGCCCTCGGTCTTGCCGCGACCCGATCGATCCAGCGCTCCATGGGAGACGCCTGATGCATATCGTAATCAACGTGAATGCTCATACCCATTCGCTGGACGTGCAAGAGGAGACGACGCTGCTCCAGTTGCTGCGTGACGAACTTGAATTGACAGGTACCAAACACGGTTGCGACGGAGGCGAATGCGGGGCATGCACCGTGCTGGTTGACGGTGTGGCGCTCAACAGCTGTCTCGTGCTGGCCGCTTCCGTCCGCGAGCGAAAGATCGTAACCATCGAAGGGCTGGCATCCGCTGATGCGCTGCATCCTCTCCAGCAGGCGTTCGTCGAGCACGGTGTTCTGCAATGCGGATTCTGCGGGCCGGGAATGATCTTGAGCGCGAAAGCACTGTTGGAGGAAACCCCCTCGCCCGATCCGGAGGAGGTCAGACGTGCGTTGGCGGGCAATCTGTGCCGGTGTACTGGCTACCTCGGTGTTGTCGACGCGATCATGGATGCGGCGGCTCGAATGCGAGCTCGGCCATGACCGGCGGGCATGCACGACCTTACGCGCCGACCAGCGGCGCCATAGGCTCTCGCGTGACGCGGCGCGACGCGCTGTTGCAGGTCACCGGCCAGATCCGCTACACCGAGGACATCCGGCTTGCGGGGATGCTGCACGTGAAATTCCTGCGTAGTCGCTATCCGCATGCTCGCGTTCTGCGTATCGATACGTCGCGCGCGAGTGCGGCAACCGGTGTGATCGCTGTAATTACAGGGCGCGATGTTCCGTTCAATCGCGTTGGGGCGATTCGCCAGGACCAGCCGGTTCTGGCCGATGACCGGGTTCGTTACCTGGGGGATCCGGTGGCGGCCGTGGCGGCGGAAACCGAAGAAGCGGCCTTCCAGGCGCTGCGACATATCGATGTCGATTACGAGGAACTGCCGGCGGTGTTCGATCCCCTGCGGGCGGTCGAACCGGGAGCTCCCCTGCTTCACGGCGACAGCAACGTGCTGGCGCGCCAGGGACTTCGCTGCGGAGATACGGAAAAGGGCTTCGCGGCGTCTCGGCTCGTGGTCGAAGAAACCTATCGCACGCAAGCGGTCGAACAAAGCGCTCTGGAAACGCAGATCGTCGTGGTTGTGCCGGATACAAAGACCGGGGTGACCGTCTACACGCCCGGTTCGCGTCCGTTCGCGATGCGGACCGAAGTGGCGAGGGTGTTGAAGACCGATCCATCAGAAGTGCGTGTCGTCGGGGTGCCTTCCGGAGGCGCATTCGGAGGAAAGAGCGACGCGTGGCTGGAGCCGGCAGCCAGCGTGATCGCGCTCAAGACCGGTCGCCCGGTCCGCGCGATGCTGACCCGCGAGGAGGAGTTCATCGCTTCGACGGTGCGCCATCCGATCGTCCTGCATTACCGCAGCGGCGTCGATGCGCAGGGCAAACTGCTTGCCCGCCAGGTGAAGCTGTATCTCGACACCGGCGCCTACAGCGCGCTGGGGGAAGTCACGCTGCGCAAGGCGTCGCTGATGTGCGCCGGACCCTACCGCATCCCCAACGTCGAGGTGGAAGGGCTGCTGATATACACGAATAACACCGTGTCGAGCGCCATGCGCGGCTTCGGGGTTCCGCAGTCGTGCTTTGCGTGGGAAAGCCACACGGAAACGATTGCTCGTCGGCTGCAGATGGATCCTGTCCGGTTTCGCATGCTCAACGCTTACGAAGACGGCGACACGACTCCCGGGGGCCAGGTTCTCGCGAACGTGGGGCTCAAGGCAAGCATGCGCGAGGCGATGCAGGTGTTCGGGTGGGACGAGCGAGGCGGCGAATGAAAAAGCGCGGAAAGGGCATGGCCATCATGTGGTACCCGGTCGGTCCCGGAGGCAGCAATGTCAGTACCGCACGGCTGGAAATGACAGGCGACGGCGTGCTGACGGTGTTCGTCGGTTCTCCCGATGTGGGACAGGGGTCTTCCACCGTTCTCGCACAGATCGCCGCGCACACTTTGGGCATCCCGTTCGAATGGGTAAGGGTGGTTGCAGCAGATTCGGATGTCACGCCGCCCGATCATGGCTCGGTAGGCAGCCGCGTGACCTACGTCCAGGGAAACGCGGTCCGGCTGGCGTGCGAGCAGATGCGGGACCTACTCTTGGCGGGGGCTCGCGAGATGTGTGATACGGCGATCGGCGAGTTGCACATCGCGGATGGGAATATCGCGAGGCAGCAAGACGATGACTTCACGCTTGGCGTCGCGGCGGTAGCCCGGCACTTGATCGGTGAGACCGGCAAGCCATTGCAATGCAGCGCGGGCTTTACGCCGAAAGGTGCTCCCGTCGACAGGAAGACCGGACAAGGCGTCCTGTTCCCTTCCTTCGTCTATGCGACCCAGATCGCGGAAGTGGAGGTCGATACTCGGACCGGGGAAGTCACCGTACTGAGGATCGTGGCCGCGCACGATTCGGGCGTGGTCATCAATCCGCTGCTGGTGGAAGGACAAATCGCGGGCGGGATCGCGCAAGGGCTGGGCATGGCGCTGTGCGAGGAGGTTCTGCTGAAGGACGGCCGCACTTTGAACCCGTCATTCATGGATTACGCGCTGCCGGCGACAGTGGACATGCCGGACATCCGCTTTATCCACGTCGAGACCGTCGACGATGTTGGGCCGTACGGAGCCAAATGCGTCGCCGAGCCCTCGCTGGTTCCGACTGCCCCCGCGATTCTCAACGCAATCCACGATGCCGTCGGGGTCCGGATCCACGATCTGCCGGCGACGCCGGAAAAAATATTGCGCGCGCTGTCACGCGTTGAAGCCTGATTGAAATAGTCCGGCCGGGAAACGCGACAGGGCCTGCGCGCTTGCCGGGTTGAGCGCTCGACGGTACGATGCGTACGATTCCGGACATCCGTATTCTCACGCGAACACTCGCGCAATGATCTTGGCGCCAAGGGCTGTCATGCAGCGGTCGCAGTAACATGCTTTCGATTCTTGGCGATGCGTGGAGCAAGCTGCCTGGGAACGTCCGCGGCGCACTGCTGATCTTGCTCGGGTCGATGTTTTTCGCGGCCAACGACGCGATGGTGAAGTTCGTCGGCGGCAACATCCACCCGGTGCAGATTGCGCTGATACGGTATTCACTCGGCGTGGTGTTTCTGGCGCCGATGTTCGTTGGGCTTGGCTTGACGGGCCTTAAGACCGCGCGGATCGGGTTGCACCTTGGGCGCGCGCTGGTCGCGACGATCGGGCAGCTCGCGGTGTACTACGCCGTGGTGCATCTAATGCTCGCGGACGCCACCGCGATCATGTTTTCACGCCCGCTGTTCATTACGGTGCTTGCCGTGGTGCTGCTTGGCGAGACGGTCGGCTGGCGCCGCTGGAGTGCAACGATAGTCGGCTTCGCCGGCATGGTCGTGATGGTCAGACCGGGCCAGATGGGCTTCGATCCGGCATCGATGGTCGCGATCGCGGCTGCACTGCTGTTTGCGCTGAGTCTGGTGCTGATCCGCAAGCTGGCGAGCACCGAGCCACCAGCGCGCATCCTCTTCTACTATCACGTAAGCGGTTCGCTGCTCTTTCTCGGGCCGGCGCTGTGGCTATGGGTGGAACCGTCCGCATTGCAGTGGCTGCTGCTGTTTCTGATCGGCGTGCTGACCACGATCGGGATGGTGTGTTTCGTGCGCGGATTCGCCGTCGGCGAGGCAAGCATCGTCGGGCCGATGGAATACTCCAGGCTCGTCTATGCAGCGCTGGTCGGATATTTCGTGTTCGCCGAGCTTCCCGATGCGTGGACCTGGGTGGGCGCGGCGATCA
>Ga0155953_1066_pt1 | contig 36870 bp, 35 predicted proteins | sample RifCSPlowO2_02_FD_107607 | JGI IMG/M metagenome (GOLD analysis project Ga0155953, IMG submission 107607) | Betaproteobacteria bacterium RIFCSPLOWO2_02_FULL_63_19
CGGCTTTGCGGCCGGCACGCGAGCACCGAGGAACCGTCACCAACTGGCGCAGTTCATGGCCTCGCCGCGCGTGCATCTGATGAAGCCCGACGAAAAGACAGCGCACCTCTACGCCGAGGTGTTCGGGGACTTGCGAAGGCGGGGCACACCGATTCCCACCAACGATCTGTGGATCGCCGCGCTGGCGCGACAGCACCGCTTGCCATTATTGAGTTTTGATACGCACTTCCGCACCGTGCAGGGGCTGGAACTGGCAACGCCAGCACCCTGAGGGAGCCTGAACGGATTGCCGTTCATGGCTGCCGGGCCCGGGTGCCGGAACAGACGCGCGCGGGTTCTGCGACGCGTGTCCCCACGCGTGTCGCGACGATGGTCTGCTCCCCCGACGAGCGGGCGAGCGCTTTAGATGATACTGCAATGAAGCGAAGCACGGATCGAATACTCACGACGCATGCTGGCAGTCTGCCGCGTCCGGACGATCTCCTGGAAATGATCTACGCACGATCGGAAGGAACCCCGCTTGATGGAAGCTCCGGCGAAAAGCTGCGTCACGCGGTGGCAGACGTCGTTCGCGAGCAGGCGCGCACGGGTATCGACGTCGTCAGCGACGGCGAATTTGGAAAGGCGGGATTTATCGGGTACGTGAATGCCCGCCTCGGCGGCTTCGAGCCGGACCCCGGCCGGCAGCGCGGAAATCCCTGGCTGGGTTCGCGCGAACAGCTATCCTTTCCCGAGTACTATCAGCAGGGCACGAACACCAGCACTGGCGCTCTGTCCCAATTTCGGTTGAGGTCGAACGCCCTGAAATGTACCGGCCGGATCACCTACAAAGGTCATCGGCAGCTCAAAGACGACATTGAAAATCTGACGGTCGCACTCGGGGGCGTCTCGGTTGCCGAAGCGTTCATGCCCTCGACTTCGCCGACCAACGTTCGGAGCTGGAATACGAATGAATATTATCGAACGGAGGACGAATACACACTCGCCATCGCGGATGCGATGCACGAGGAGTACAAGACGATTGTCGATGCCGGTCTCATCGTGCAGATCGACGACCCGCAGCTATTGACGGAATATCTCAGGAAGCCACAGCTTAGCCTCGCCGAATGGCGCAAGTGGGCGCATAAACAGATCGAAATCCTCAACCATGCGCTTCGCGGTGTTCCGCAGGAGCAAGTTCGCTACCACACCTGCTACGGCATCGACGTGGGCCCGCGCATCCACGACCTGGAGCTGAAGGACATTGTCGATCTCCTGCTCAAGGTCAACGCCGGCGCCTATTCGATCGAGGGGGCAAACGTGCGCCACGAGCACGAATGGAAAGTATGGAAGGATGTGAAACTGCCCGACGACAAGCTGCTGATCCCGGGCGTGGTCACCCAGTCAAGCGTTCTGGTCGAACATCCCGAAGTCGTCGCCGACCGGATCAGGCGTTATGCGAGCGTGGTCGGCCGCGAGCGCGTCATCGCAGGAACGGACTGCGGTTTTGGCACGATTGCGGGGCTGCCGACCGTTCACCTGAGCATCCTCTCGCACAAGCTGCAGTCGCTCGTGCAAGGGGCGCATATCGCCAGTCAGGAACTATGGCGCAATTCCGGCTAGAAGCTCATCGCCACGTCCCGTTCGTTCGCCCGTAAGCGGGGGACAAAGCGAATTTCCTGAGAGTCCGGGTTCAGGGGTTGATCTATTTCGCGCTGATCGGCAGCATCGAACTGACACCCGTCTACCGTACGCACTGGGGACGCTGGTTACAGCAGAAGCTTCACAGGAAAGACACGTAGTCTCGGGCGGCAATCGCGCCTTTACGGATTCTGACCCCATTCTTGTACAGTTCTGGTTGGAGGCGGTGCAGGGCGCGGGAAAGGAATTGTCGGGAGCGTAAGACATCAGGGGGGGCGCATGCGCGGATTATTTGCAGCGTGGCTGATGACCGAGAGGCTGATCAGAGTACATGTCCGCGGCGGCACGACGACCGCGGGCGGGCCCGATCCTGCACGCTCGGAGCTTGCACCTGCGGGTATACTCCGCGCCGGAATGAACCTCAGCAACGCGTTGTTCACGATCAAGGACGCGGCGACCGGCGAGCTGCGTGGCGTCAGCGTGGATTTGATGCGAGAACTCGCGGCACGCCTCGGGGTGTTGCTGGAGTTCTCCGTCTATGCGACGCCGGGCGAGGTCGCGGACGCGGTGGATAGCGGGAAATGGGACGTCGCGATTCTCGCCATCGAACCGGCGCGAGCGCAGAAAATCGCGTTTTCACCGGCAATGACCGAAATCGAGGCGACGTATCTGGTACGCGAGGATTCGGATCTTCACTCTATCGAGCAGGTCGACATGCCCGGAATACGTGTCTGCGCATCGGAAAAGGCCGGCTACGAGCTTTACCTCACACGGACGCTGCGCAACGCGGAACTGATCCGGACGAAGGGCCTGCAGGCGGCGTTCGATCTCTTCAATGAGCGGAGGGCGGACGCGGCGGCGGGATTGAGACCGGCGCTGCTTGAATCAATGGGCAGGGTGCCCCATGCGCGTCTGCTCGAAGGCACGTTCATGACGGTGAACCACGGCATCGGTACTCCGCGGGAACGGCGTGCGGCGGCGGAGTATGTAAAGGCGTTCGTCGAAGAAATGATTGCATCCGGCTTCGTGGCCCGGTCGATCGAGCGGCATGGTGTGCAGGGGCTTACGGCCGTGAAATAGCGCCCAAGCGGCATTCGAAGGCATGTTTTCGGCCATGTTCGTCGACGGCGCGCGGGCGAAGTCTGGGCGTTCCGGTGTAGCGTGCAGCACGAGCGGCGAACGCGAGGACCGGGACGGTCTTTACCCGTTCCTTTTGGCAGCCGCGCGATCAGCAGGGAGAATGGGGCCATGCCAGGCATCGGCGTTGAGGAGGCAGCAGAGCTTTTGCGGCGCAATTTTGCCCCCTGGGTTCAGGAGCTGCATCTGCAGGTGCGTGCGACCAGCGGGGACTCCGCGACGCTCGTCATGCCCTTCGATGAAAAGCTGCATCGCGCGGGCGGGATCGTCTCGGGTCAGGCCCTGATGGCCCTGGGCGATACGGCGATGGTCATTGCGCTGTGCTCGGCATTCGGGGAATATCGCCCGGTGTTCACGGTCGACATTACAACGACCTTCATGCGGCCTGCCACCAATACCGCTATCGTCGCCGAGGCAACGGTGCTGCGCCTTGGGCGCAGCATGGGCTTTGCCGAGGTGCGGATGCTGACGGACGCCCCAGATCGGCAATTGGTGGCGAACGTGACCGGCAGCTACAGCATTCCCCCCGCGCCCGACCTGAAACAGCGTGAAAACGGCTCTATCGGGAGACCCACATGAGACATCAGTTCCTGAAAGGACTGTTCGCCGCCGCGGTCGCCGTTTCGGCGATGGCAATCGCGCGCGCGGAGTCCAGTTCATACGAACTTCTTTCCCATGTCGTACTGAACCTGCCCTCGGAGGTCGGCAGCGAAACACCATGGAGCAGGACGATCACGACGAGTTCCGAGTGGAACGCGTTCTACGGCGAGCTGCTGCAGCGCGGTACGACAGTCCCTGCCGAACCTGTTACGGCGCCGGCCATCGATTTCGACACCTATCAGCTGGTGGCAGGAGGACTGGGCATGCAGACAAGCGGCGGCTACAGCGTGGTCGTGCGGAAGGTGAGCGAACTTTCCGAGTCGCTGCTGATCGACGTTCTCTTTGTCAGGCCCGCAGCGAACTGCGTGGTCGCAACGCTGATCACGTATCCTTCGGTCGCGATCCTGGTCAAGAAGACGAACAAGCCGCTGCGGTTTTCGCTTTCGAACCTGACGCGCGACTGCTCATCATGAGGGCTTTCAACGTCGCGCCTTGCATGGCACTCGAAATCGCGGTTTCGCGGCGACGCGCGAGCAATACCCGAATTCGGCGTCCGGCGTGCGGCACGTGAGGCTCGATCTCGGCGTGTCGACCGAACGATGACGATCCGATCTGCACCGGACTGAGTGACGTTTGAACCGATGCCTTCGACAGCCACAATCGAACTGGTTGACGGCGTAACAATCGTCGTCCCGGACACGCTGGATCTGATCACGCCCTACATCCTGCTGGAGCAGCGGGACTGGTTCGAAGATGAAATCCAGTTCGTCCGCCGCATGCTGAAAACGGGGCAGAAAGCCATAGACATCGGTGCCAACTACGGCGTCTACACGTTATCGATGGCAAAGGCAGTGGGTCCGACCGGGCGAATCTGGGCCTTCGAGCCGGCATCCGACACTGCGCGCCTGCTTGACGCGGCGATTGCGGCCAACGGCTTTTCGCAGATCGCACTCGATCGAAGCGCTCTTTCCAGCGCAAGCGGCACCGCCCGATTGTCGTTGAACCCGAATTCGGAATTGAATGCGCTGATGCGCGACGCGCGTTCCGCAAGCGCCAGCGAGACCGTGCCGCTTGTGACGCTGGACGAATGCCTGACACGCTATGGTTGGCGGGATATCGATCTGGTGAAAGTGGACGCGGAAGGGGAGGAGAGCAACATCATCAAAGGAGGCGAAAAGTTCCTCGCGGAGCTTTCACCGCTGGTTCAGTACGAGATAAAGGTGGGCCACGGCCTGCACATGGAGCTGGCGCAGGAATTCGCCGCACGCGGCTACGAGTCCTACCGGCTGGTGCCTGGACTCGGTTTCCTGGTTCCCTTCGATCACGACGCAAAGCCGGACGAGTACCTGCTGAACCTGTTCTGCTGCAAACGGGACCGGGCCGAACAGCTTGCTGCGCAGGGGCTCCTGGCGGACGCTCAGGGCCGCCGCCCGGCCCACCGGACAGAAGCAAGCGCCTCGGGAGAACTGCTGAAGGGCGGTGCCTACGGCTGGCGTCACACCATTGCCAAGCTGCCCTACGGCATGCGTCTCGCCGCGCTTTGGGAAAAGACGATGGCAGCCGGCGCCCACGGCGAGGTGGATCAGGCGCTGTCCCTTTACGCGGTGAGCCGGGATGCGTCACTTCCTCCGGCCGAACGCTTCGCTGCGCTGGAGGCCAGTTTCGGCCTTCTGAAGTCACTCTGTGAGCGGCAACCTTCGCATCTGCGTCTGGCCAGCTTGGCGCGGGTGGCGCGCGATTATGGTGAACGCTCGCTCGCGGTGGATGCGTTGGACCAACTGAGCGACGCGATCTCTCAAAGCAACCGGGTGGACTTGAATGAACCGTTTCTCGCGCCGGGGAAGCGGTTCGACACCCTCGTTCCAGGCGACGCACCGGGAAACTGGGTTCTCGCAGGCGTTCTGGAGGAACTCGAACGGCTGGCAGCGTATTCGTCCTTTTACACCGGGGTTTCGGCGCGGCCCCGGCTCGAGGCCATCCGCGCGCTGGGGTTTGCAAGCGCGGAAATGCAGCGCCGTCTTAGCTTGCTGCAGAAGCGTTTTCGCTTGTCCGCGTAAGTGCAGGCAGCTAAGCTGGAGCCGGTGCATGCGCCGCGGGAGCGCGGCACGCCGATGCGTCAGACGCAGCAAGCCACACGATGTCCACGCCGCTGAACCAGAAATCGACCGTCGACGAGATACGCGAACGCTTCGACAGCGACGTCGAGCGATTTTCGCAGCTCGAAACCGGCCAGGCCGCGACCATCGATGCTCCCCTCGCAATGGAGCTGATCGCGGAAGCCGCCGTCGCGGTGACTTCACCCATTGCGCGCGTGCTCGACATCGGCTGCGGCGCCGGCAACAACTCGATCAAATTGCGCCAGGTACTTGGCGCGGATTTCGCTGCCGATCTGCTGGATCTCAGCCAGCCGATGCTGAACCGCGCGCTCGAGCGGTTTTCTGCCGTCAACAAAGGCCGCATCACGGCCATCCGCGGCGACTTCCGCGGGGTCGATCTCCGGCCGCAGACCTACGATGTGATTCTCGCGGCCGCCGTGCTGCATCATCTTCGTGACGACGCCGACTGGGTCGCTGCGTTTGAAAAAATCTTCCGTATTCTCAAACCCGGCGGAAGCGTTTGGATCACCGATCTGGTCCGTCACGAGCATGAATCCGTGCAAAGTTTCATGTGGCGGCGTTACGGACAGTATCTGACCGCGCTCGACGGAGACGAATACCGCCGCAAAGTGTTCGCGTACATCGACAAGGAGGACTCGCCGCGGCCGGTGACCTTTCAGCTCGAACTGCTGCGCAGCGTCGGCTTCACGCGCGTCGATCTTCTGCACAAGAATTCCTGTTTCGCTGCCTTCGGCGCGGTCAAGGGCGGCTGACAGCGCAGCCCGGACGGTCCGCGATCGCCCGGTTCAGTTGAGCGTTGCTGCGATACGCCGGATTTCGTCGGGCGTGTGCTCCCCGGCGAGCGCCGTCCCCGGCATCAGGTGTCTGCCCACGGCGAGCCCGCCGACCAGCACAGGCTCGTAGCCGATGTCGCGTATCAGGCGTGAGGCCGTCGCGACGGCTTCGGCGTCGTCGCTGGCGATCGGCATGCCGATGCGTCCCGGCTGTTCGTGCGCGGTTCCCATGCTCGAATAGCCTATCGCGTTGAACGCGCGCACCAGGCGCGTACCCGGCAGCAATTCCGCCGAGGCGAGTCCGACACCTTTCTGCCTTGCCCAGGCCGCGATTTCGCCGTCGCGCGAAATGAACGGGTTGCACGTGTCGATTACGACCTTGCCGCGGATCAATGCGCCCAGCTCCCTTCCTACCGCGCGCAGTGCGCGGTACGGAACCGAAACCATCACCACGTCGCCGAATGCAGCGGCTTCCCGCGCTGATCCCGCGCGCGCGTTGCGTCCGAGTCTGGCCGCCAGCGCCCTGTCGTGCTCGATGTCGAGCGATGAAAACATGACCTGATGGCCGGCCTTTACCCAGACTTCGCCGAGCGTGCCGCCGACCCTGCCCGAACCGACAATGCCGATTTTCATCCTGGCGCCGGGGGAACGGGCGGCGCGAGCCGCGAGGGGCAGACCCCCAAGCGCCGCGCAGACGGCGCCTAAAGCGGCAGCTTCCAGGAAGCGGCGGCGGTCCTTACGCGGGAGGCTGTTCACGACGTGTCTCCAGGGAATTTGGCATGAGAAACATTGTGGATCATCTGGCGGGCGGCCGCACGGGATGGCTTACCCGGACGCCGGGCGCATATCCTCGGTCTCGGACGCGTTCGAGGTCTCCGCCCGCGCATCCAGCCCGAGGCGGCCGCATGGCGGGCGACGAGCCATTCGATTCACAACATCGGCGAGCCGGTGCATCATGGATAACGTAACGCAGTTGGCACCGGTCGCGGGACGCATCGGGGTATGCTGTTGATTGACAGCGGTCATGCACCAAGGCTAGTGACCGGCGTCTGGCCGGGCGCGATCGCTCTCCATCGAGGAGGATATTAGCGACATGAAAAGAACAATTCGCCTGACCGTGTTCGCGCTGACCGTGCTTCCGGCGCTGTGGCTTGGCGGCTGTGCGCCGGAAGTAGGCAGTGATCGCTGGTGTGCCAATTTGAAGGAAAAGCCGAAAGGGGACTGGAGCTTCAACGAGGCGGCCGATTATGCGAAGCACTGCATCATCAAGTAAGGCGTTCGGAACGCGGCGCGGCCGGCCCCGGGCGCCAAACCGGCGCGGAGACGCGCAAGCGTGCGCCGGTGAACTCGGACGCCGGGTTCCGGCATACATCGGCCTCGCCGGTGCGCCGCTGAATTGATGGACAGGTGATGCCGATGCGGCGGCCGACGATGCTGGGCACGATGGTTCTCGCGCTGTTTCTGGCCCTGGCGTGGTTTCGTCCGCTCGATACGGTCGCGGAGCAGTACACGGAGTCGGGATTGAAACGGGCATTCGCGACGTTCGCCGCCGCGAGGGCGATGAATGCCACGATCAGCGTTCTCCAGAGCGCGTCGGTCAATTTTCAGGTGGGCGCCGGGGCCTCGTTGCAAATGGGCGCGGTGCTCGAACCGCTGGACGATATCGTGGAGCAGTTTTCAGCGCTGATGCTGGCAGCTACATTGTCATTCGCGACGCAGCGACTTCTGATCGAAATATCGGGCGCGTGGCCGGTCTCGATGCTTCTGACGGTGCTATTTCTCGCCTGGGGCGTTTTCCACACGCGCAATGGCGTTGCACCCGAATGGCTGCTCCGATTGCTGCTGGGGCTTCTTTGTCTGCGCTTCGCTGTTCCGATCGCGGCGCTTGGAGGCGAAGCGACTTATCGGCTCTTCCTCGCGAGCAGCTACGAGGCGTCCCAGGTCCAGGTCAAGAGCGCCGACGTTCCGGATGTGGACCTGCGGGCCGACGAAGGTCTCGTGGAGAGGTTTAAGCGCTGGTGGGCCCAGAGTACGGATATTGGGAAGAAGATCGCGGCACTGAAGGAAAGGGCCGACGGCTGGATTGAGCATATCGTCAGGCTGGCCGCGCTTTTCATCGTTCAGACCATCGTTCTGCCGTTGCTGTTTCTGGGGGCCATGCTTTGGCTCTATCGCGTACTTTCGGCCCCGTTTCGTTCGAGTAACATGCACGGCACGACGACATCCCCTCACGGCAGCTGAAGCGATGAAACACCCTCCCTGGGCTGCGGGCGGGCCGATGGCGCCGCAGACTCAGACACCGGATTCTTGACTGATGAAGCTCAACGTTCACCCGGCGACGCCCGCCGAGGCCGCATCGGTCGCGCAGATGAAAGATGAAACGTCTTCTTTGAGCCGTGCCGGCCGGCGGAACTGTCCGGTACCATTACCGTTGTTTGTCGAACCAGAAAGGAGGACCACATGAACGAAGAAATCTTCAACCTCAGCATCCGCAAGTTGCTCAAGGTCGTCGGCGTGAGTTCGCAGCGCCACATCGAGCAGGCAGTGACGCAGGCGGTCGCCGATGGCTCCATCAAGGGAACGGAAACGTTTCCCGCCAAGGTTACGCTGGAGGTTGCCGGATTGAAGCTGAACGTCTCGTTCGACGGCGAAATCAAGCTGCAATGAGACCCCCGCGACGCCCACCGCGGGGCGTCGTCGCGGCGCAAATCGGAGAGTTCCCATGGCCAAGCCGGTAGTCAACATCGCAGATATCGAACTGCAGCCGCGCGCGGCCGCTCCCACGGGTCCGGCCGCGGACCGTTACGACGCGAAGATAGGCCGAATCGGGGCGGGCATCGGCGCGAAACAGCTTGGATACAACGTCGCCGCAGTCGCGCCGGGCGAGGAAAAGCCCAAGATGTTCCGCTATCTGGGTCGCGAATCGCAAAGCGTCGATTACTGGGAGGGCGAGTGACGCAGGTGACGTCCTGCCCTTGCAACGGCTCGGTCGCTCGCACAGAGCTTCCCTTTCATGCGGCCCCTTTTTGCGGGCCGGCCGCGTCCGGCTGGCTGCCAAGCGGCGCGCAGTGTTCGGAAAGACATGACTGACTTCATCAAATCCTCGGCCCTGTTGCTCGTACTTCTCAACCCCTTCCTGGTTGTTCTTTACCTCGTGGACGTGGTGGAGAAGCTGGACCCCAGGCAGTTTGCGCGTGTGCTGACGCACGCGGCATTCATTGCCGCGCTGGTCTTCTGCTGCTTTGCGATTCTGGGCGATGCGATTTTCTCGAGCATCGTGCAGGCGGAGTTCGCCTCGTTTCAGATTTTCGGAGGCGTCGTGTTTCTGCTCATCGGCGTGCAGTTCGTCTTCCACGGACCGACGGCAATCGAAATATTGCGCGGCAAGTCGGAGCACCTCGCCGGCGCGATCGCGATGCCCGTTCTGATCGGGCCGGGGACGATCAGCGCCAGCGTGGTCATCGGCAAGCGGCTGGATGCGTTGAGTGCCTGCATTGCCGTTGTTGCGGCCGTGGTCATATTCCTTGCCGTGATGCTCGTTCTCAAGCACGCGTACGACGTCATGCGACCCCAGCGCGCATCCCTGATCAAGCGGTATATCGAAATCGCCGGACGGATCATGGCGTTGTACGTCGGAACCGTGTCCGTCGATATGATCATGCAGGGCATTCGCGCGTGGGTGCAGAAGTTCTGACGGCGGCGGGCTCGGAACCGCCTCGGCATGCGCGTCTTGCGATTTTCGTCCGGCCATTGGTACGCTGTCGATGGTTCGGCGGGATAGTCGAACGGTTTTCGCGCCGCCTGAGTGCCTTGCAGGCGCGAGGTCACATTCGAACGGGCGCACGCCCGATTTTGTAGAGGCTGACAATGCTGGAACTGCTTGCCGATCCCCAGATGTGGATCGCCTTCGTGACGCTGACCGCTCTCGAGCTGGTGCTCGGGATCGACAACATTATTTTCATCTCGATCATGATCGATCGGCTGCCTTCCCGGCAACGCGAGCTGGCGCGCAGGATCGGGCTGTTCCTCGCGATGTTCATGCGCATCGGGCTGTTGATGCTGCTGTCGTGGATGGTAGGCCTGACCGAGCCGCTGTTCGAGGTGCTGCGCCAGGAAATTTCGGGGCGCGACCTGATCCTGATCGGCGGCGGCCTGTTCCTGCTTTGGAAGAGCACCATGGAGGTGCACCAACTGCTCGAGGGCGAACACGGACGGTCCGCGAAGGCGGCGGGCACCACGTTCGGCGCGGTGATCGCGCAGGTCGTTGTCATCGATATCGTGTTCTCGCTCGATTCGATCATCACCGCGGTGGGCATGGTCGACCGGATCGAAGTGATGGTCGCGGCGGTGGTGGTCTCGGTTGCGCTGATGATGGCTTTCGCGGGGGGAATCAGCCGCGTGGTGTCGAACCACCCGACCATCAAGATGCTCGCATTGGCATTCCTGTTCGTGGTCGGCGTGGTGCTGGTGGCCGACGGCTTCGATCATCACATCCCGAAGGGCTATGTCTACTTCGCGATGGCATTCTCGGTGCTGGTCGAAACGCTCAACATCCGTGTCCGCAAGCGGGCAGAGCGGCCGGTGGAGCTGCACGAGCGCTACAGGAAATGACGAAGACGGACGCAAACTCGTCGGCAGCCGAGGTTCGGCCCGCGCACTATCGAGCGAATTCGCGGAACAGGACACTAGATTGCCCATGAGCACCGAGCCGACCCGCCACCCGGTCATCACCGCCGCACTGTGGATGCTGGGCGCTCTCTCTTCGTTTACCGCGATGGCCCTCGGCGGCCGCGAGATGTCGGGTGCCGGGATGAGCACGTTCGAGATCCTGCTCTTTCGCAGTCTGGTGGGCCTGTTCATCGTCGGCGCACTGCTGTCGAAGAGCGGCTGGGCGCAAATACGGACGCGGCGTTTCGGACTGCACATGGTGCGCAATGTCGGTCATTTCGGCGGGCAGTTCGGCTGGTTCTACGGAATTGCCATGATCCCGCTGGCGGAAGTGTTCGCCATCGAATTCACCACGCCGATGTGGACCGCCATTCTCGCGGCACTGCTGCTCGCGGAGCGCATGACGCGCCCGCGCCTGGTCGCGATCGCGTGCGGCGTCGCGGGCATGCTGATCATTCTGCGGCCGGGTCTGGAGGTCATCAATCCGGCGGCACTGGCCGTGGTGGGAGCGGCGATCGGCTTTGCGCTGTCCTACGTCTTTACCCGAAAACTCGCGCCGACTGAGTCCGCGCTGTCGATCCTGTTCTACATGACGGTAATCCAGTTGCCGTTGGCGCTGATTCCGGCGATGGGCAAGTGGGTCACGCCGCCGCTGTACGTGTGGCCGTGGCTGGTGGCGGTGGGCGCCGCGGGATTGAGCGCGCACTACTGCATGACGCGCGCGCTTCGGCTTGCCGATGCGACCGTCGTCGTGACCATGGACTTCTTGCGCCTTCCGCTGATCGCGGCGGCCGGGTTCGTTTTCTATGGCGAGCCGCTTGACTGGCTGGTCCTGGCCGGTGCGGCCGTGATGCTCGGCGGCAATGTCGCCAACATCGCCGCCGAGCGCGCCGGCAGCCCGCGCCCCTGAGGGACGCCGCCGGGGCCGGTGAGTCGGGCCTCAGTCTTCGATCGGTGGCACGGTGCGCGGACGGCCGTCGGCCCCCGTGGCGACGAAGGTCAGCGTGGCCTCGGTGACTTTCACGACTTCGATGTCGGCGGGGTTGCGCTGAGCGTAGACTTCGACGTTGATGGTCATCGACGTATTGCCGACCCGGACGATATCGGCATAGAAGGACAGTACGTCGCCGATGAACACCGGGTGCTTGAACAGGAACGAATTCACCGCGACCGTCGCCACCCGCCCGCGCGAACGCTGCGAGGCCGCCACGCCGCCGGCCAGGTCGACCTGCGCCATGATCCAGCCGCCGAAGATGTCGCCGTGCTGGTTCGCGTCGGCGGGCATCGGTACGACCCGAAGCGTGGGGGTGCGGTGCGCGGGGAGTCGCACTTTGGGCTGTCCGGCCATGCCGGCAGGCTAGCCGAATCGATGCGCGCGCGCAAACGGCGCTCAGCGCCCTTCGGTCAGCGTGCTTTCGCAACGTCCGACGATCTGCTCGATCGGGTCGCGGAGGCGTGCGTAGCGCGCGGCGAACGCCCTGGCCTGTCCGACGTAGTCCTGGTTCTCCACGAGAATCGCAAGCGGGGTGTCGAAGTCCGATCTGTCGGTATAGGGTGTAACGCCGATTCCCGCGCCGATGCGCTCCACGCGCCGCGCGTTGAGCATCTGTTCGACCTGCGTCGGCAAGAGCAGCAGCGGCTTGCCGGCGAGCAGGGCCTGTGCGGTCATTTGGTGGCTCGCATGGCAGATCACAAGGTCGGCCTGCGGGAGCATCTGCGCCACCGACATCGGAGACGACGTGATGAGCACCGATTCGCTGCCGAGCCGTGCCCGATCCGTCGCACCCAGGCCGCGAAAAAACGCCAGTGTCGGCACATCGAGTGCGCACAGCGCTCGGGCAAGGCGCTCCATGCCGGGGTAGCTGCTTTGCAGGTAGGCAAACACCCTCGGTCCGCTTCCGCGCGGCCACGGCGGCGTGCCACCGCCTTCCCCGGTCGGCACGATGCCCAGGTAGGTGGCGGGTTCGGACCGCGCGTAGATGTCGAGCTCGGGATAGGTCAGCAGCAGCAACCGGCCGGAATACAACTCTCCCAGCGTCCGGACCGGCGCCGCTGCGCGCGCCTGCAGAACGGTGTTGATCGCTTCGAGCGCCTGCTTGTCGGCAGCGACCATGGCCTGCATCGGCGCGGCTTCCCACTCGCGCAGCGCAGGAGTAGGGAAACCCGGCGGAGGCGCGTGAAATCCCTGTGAGATTTCGAGGCTGGGTACGCCGAGGGTACGTGCTGCCAGGTGGGCAGCAGGAGCCACGTTGCCGATGACCAGATCGGCCCCGGCAAGCCGTTCGCGCCATGCGTCGACCAGTTGGGCCAACTGGCTGTGGGTACCGTAGCCGAAATTGAGCAGAAGCTGGCCGAAGTTGACGGGGTTCGGATAGGGCGTCGGCCCGACCCAGATCGGCGCGCCTTCGCGACGCACGCCCTGCGACGCGGGCAAATCAGCGCCGGCGTCATGCTCCCGCAGCAGCAAGCGCACGCCGTGACCGCGCTGCATCAGGGCACGCGCCATCGGCAGCATCACGGACACGTGGCCGAGATTGCCGCCGAGCTCCCATGCGAATTCGATGCGTGCCAAGTCTTTAGTCTTTATTTGTACGCAGTATCGTCGCGCTATCTTTCAGAGCATTATGGCGGCACAGCTGTTATCAATGGGTCCCGCGGGGTACGTCGCGGCAATGATTGTTCGACTATGCATGTGTTCCGCTGGCCTTTGTAGGGGTCTTGTTGCTGAGAGACGCGCGGACTCGTTGGCCGATTTATGGTCCGTTGGCATCATATAATCAATTGTTGAATTCACAAGTACGGCTACCCGTCGAACATGCGAGTCAGTCTACTGGACCCGTGGCTTTACGATGTCGGGGGACACTTTCTCGACTGGGATCTGCGAATTGTTGATGAACTGAAGGCTCTCGGACATGAGGTTCGCCTGTATTCGCATACGAGCATTTCTACAAATGCGCAGCGTCACGCGTCGGCTCGCGCCGAGGTATTTCCAATTTTTCGGGGAGATTGCTTCGCGCATCCGGGACAGATCGATCCGGTTGCGGGTGAGATCATTTTGTTTCTGGATGGAGCAGCAACGCTTGCCGACGATCTTGCAAGAGTTGGCCAATCCCACATCTGGATATGGCCTTCGCTAACCGCCTCGCACTTGTACGCTTGCGCAAATGTTGCACCAAACGTGGGTATATCCGCGTGCATTCACGAGGAACCTACGCATATTCTTCCGAATGGACGAATGTGGTGGCGGTACGCATTCATCAGGGCTGCGAGAGCGGATCTCAGGTTGAATCTTGGAACGCCGAGCAAACGGCTTTCCGAAGAGTATTCGGGTCTAAGCGGGCAAATTCGGATCAACCGGTTTCCTGTGCCGCACAATGGGGCGCCTTGCGAAACGATGAAGACGGCGCTTCGAAGAATCGGCTTTTTCGGCGCGCAGAGATTCGAAAAGGGGGCGGAAGTACTTCCCACACTCATTCCCCGATTGCTGCGGGATGGTTACGAAGTGGTCTTGCACGACAGTGGCAGTATGGTTCGTGCGGAGGCGATGCCGGGCCTCACAGTGCTTGGGTACATCCCCGCGCTGGCCGACGAGATCGCCAAATGCGATCTCGTCGTTATGCCCTATGACGCAAAGCGTTATCGAATACGGGCTTCGGGAATCCTATGGGAGTGCATTGCGAGCGGTGTTCCGGCGATCGTACCGGACGAAACCGATATTGGAGGGCAGGTGCGCCGGGCTGGCGCGGGGACGACCTTCCGGTCGTTTTCAGCAGTCGAAATCTATCGATCGATAGTGGAAGCGCGCAGAAATTTTGGTGAGTTCGCGAGCGCGGCTTTTGAACAGAGTCGGCGTTGGCCGGAGGCAGAGGGATCCTGCCGCTTTGTTGCCGCGATGCTTGGCGAGGCGAACTAAGCGCTCAATTCCTTGTGGGGGTGGGTAATCGCATAGGTAAGCTTCGCATTCGGCTCGGCGTTGCGCCAGAATGAAGCGATCTCCGGATGCTGGAGAATGGGAAACCCGGCAGCGTCGACAGCCCAGGAGATGACAAAGTCATCCAGCATCGCGCCGGTGGACATGACGTAATCGCAGTCGCGATTGCGCACCCAACCTTGTTGCGCTTGGTCTACGCACCGCTCGTGGCTCAGCACGCCCGAGGCAAGGATTTCTTCGGCAACGTCGCGGGTCATTCCAATGCAACCCCCTTGGACATTCGGTGGGTGCCGGACGCGATCCCTGAACAACTCCGTTACCGTTTCGAGGGTACCGAAGGCACAAGATAGATCCGGCAGCCACGCAAATCTCCGCCAGACGCGCGTGTCGGCATCGATGCGAAAGAAATATCGCTCCGGTCCCGCCACTGCCTGCTGCAGCAGTCGGGCGATGTAAAGGTGGCTGGTCGCGAACCGCATCAGATGTTCCCCAGGGACGAGCGTCGCTTGAAACTCCCGTGCAAGCGTTTCGTATCGCGGAAGATTCTCGACGTCTCCGTCAACGATCAGTGCGACACGGGAGGTCGGGTAACTTTCTCGCAGATATCGTAGGCAGCGTCTTGGGTTGCTCCGGTAGAGCTGGATGCACCAGGCGATCGCGGCGTCCGGCGGGTCGGGTACACGATAAAGCACAGTGCGCTCAACGAGGGGCGGTTTTGGCGCTGAGGTATCGCAGCGGCCCGCCCGTGAACGGCGCGAACCCGGTGCCGAATATGAGCCCTGCATCGGCGAGGTCCGCGTCGGCGACGATGCCTTCGGCGACCACCGCCTGCGCCTCCTTGAGGTAGGGCGCGATCAGGCGCTGTATCAGCTCCTCGGTCACGGCACCGGCCGCGCCCTTCTGCGCCTTGCCGTCGCGCCACGTGTAGTACCCGCGTCCGCTCTTCTTGCCCAGGCTGCCCGCCGTGACCAGATGGGCAAGCCTTTTCGGCGGCTCGGCGTTGCCGCCCGCGAGTGCCTGGCCCGCATGCATGCAGATGTCCAGGCCTACCGTGTCGGCCAGCTCAATGGGCCCCATCGGCATGCCGAACTGGGTCATCGCCGCATCGATGGTCTCCGGCGCCATGCCCTGGTCCACCAGCCGCAGCGCCTGGTCGAGATACGGGCCGAGCACGCGGTTGACGAGGAACCCAGGGGAGTCCTTCGCGTGCAGAGGCAGCTTGTCGATCTGGCGCACGAACGCGGCGGCGTCTTTCGCCGCCTGGCCGTCGGTGTTCGCACCCGAGACGATCTCGACCAGCTGCATCTGCGCCACCGGGTTGAAGAAGTGGATGCCGACCAGGCGCGAGGGATCGGCGAGCGCGGTACCGATGTCGGCGAGCTTGAGGCTGGAGGTGTTGGTCGCCAGGATCGCGCCGGGCTTCGCGGCGGCGTGCAGCTTCGCGAAGAGCGCGCGCTTGATCTCCAGGTTTTCGAAGATCGCCTCGATGATCACATCGGCCCTGCGCACGCCGTCGCCGGCGACATCGGGAATCAGGCGATCGGATGCGTCACGGATGCGCCGTTTATCGCGCAAGCGCCGCTTGAACAACGCTCCGGCGCGTTTCATCGCCGGGGCCAGCGCCTTTGCATTCTGGTCCTGCAGCGTGACCGTCAGACCGCGCATCGCGCACCAGGCGGCAATGTCGCTTCCCATCACGCCGGCGCCGATCACGTGCACGTGCCTCGCCTCGAAATCTGATTCCTTGCCGAGCGATTTCATGCGCTCCTGGAGCCGGAAGATGCGGATCAGGTTGCGGGCGGTTTCGCCTTCGACCAGCGTCGCCATCGATGCCGGATCGCCCGCGGGCGGCGCGAACGGATCGCCGTCGTATTTCTGCCAAAGATCGACAATCGCGTAAGGCGCCGGGTAATGCTCGCGGCGGGCCCTGGCGGCGAGCTGCTTGCGTGCCATCGACGCGACCAGCGGCCGCAGCAGCGGCGTATTCGTCAGTGATTGCAGCAACGCCAGCCGGTGTCGGGCCGGTGCCTCCAGCGCCATCATGCGCGCGCTGTTCTCCATGATGCGCTCGGGCACGCTCGCATCGACCAGACCCATGAGTCTGGCGCGGCGCGCGTCGACGCTGCGGCCGGTCAGCATCATGTCGAGCGCGGCGCTCGGGCCGACCACGCGCGGCAGTCGCATGACGCCGCCCCAACCTGGAAGAATGCCCAGCATGACTTCGGGAAGGGCAAAGCGCGTGCCGGGCTGATCGACGGCAATCCGGTAACGGCAGGCGAGCGCCAGTTCGAGTCCGCCGCCCATGCAGTAACCGCTGATCAGTGCGAGCGTCGGAAACGGCATTGCCGCGAGCTTGTTCATCACGTCCCAGCCGCGGCGCACGATCGCGAGCGCCTCCTGCGTCGAGCTGATCCGGGTGAACTCCTCGATATCGGCACCGGCGACGAAACCGCTGCGCTTGCCGGAACGGATGATCAGCGCACGCGGCTTCGGCGAGCGCATCTCGTCGAGTATTGCGGAGAACTCCGCGACGACGTCAGCCGAGAGCGTGTTGGTCGAGGAATCCGCTTTGTCGACGCTCAGCCAAACGATGTTGTCGCGATCGGTGTCGAGTTTCCAGTGCTTGGCAGTCATGATTGCCTGCGTTTCGCGAAGATGGGTCGGGCCCTGCCCGGAACTAAAGCGCCTCGATCAGCATCGCGCCTCCGAGACCGCCGCCGATGCAGATCGAAGCCATGCCCTTCCTGCCGCCTGCGCGCTTGAGCGCGTGCAGCAGATGCAGCACGATACGCGTGCCCGACGCGCCGACCGGGTGGCCGAGCGCGATGGCGCCGCCGTCGATATTCAATTTCTCCATGTCCAGCTCTCCGAGGGGGCCGTCCAGGCCGAGCTGATCGCGGCAGTAGGCATCGTCGTTCCAGGCGGCCAGGCAGCCGAGCACCTGCGCGGCGAATGCCTCGTTGATCTCCCAGGCGTCCAGGTCGTTCAGTCCGAGGCCGTGGCGTTTCAGGATGGGCGTGGACGCATGCACCGGGCCGAGGCCCATCTGCGCCGGGTCTAGGCCGGCCCATTGCGTATCGAGGATGCGGCCGACGGGTTTGAGATCGTGGCGCTTCACGGCCGCTTCGCTTGCGAGCACGACCCAGGCGCTGCCATCGGTGATCTGCGACGAATTGCCGGCGGTCACGTTGCCGTACTTGCGGTCGAAAAAGGGCTTGAGTTTCGCCAGGTTCTCGGCTGTCGAGTCGCTGCGCACGCCGTCGTCGTCCTGATAGAGGTTTCCCTCGGTGTCATAGACCGGAACGATTTCGGCGGCGAGCCCGTCGTGCGGGGCGGTGAGCCAGCCGTTCTGCTGCGCGCGAATGACGCGCGCATGGCTTCTCGCCGAGTACTGGTCCATCTGTTCGCGCGTGATGCCGAAGCGCCAGGCGAGGTTTTCGGCGGTCTGTCCCATCAGCAGTCCGACGACCGGGTCGGTGAGTCCTTTCATGATCGCGATGACCGGCGTGAACAGCTGCGCCGGACTCAGCTTCAGGAACACGCGGGCCTTGCCTAGCGGCGTTTTCGCTGCCATGAACTGCGAGAACCACATGACCATCCTGTCCGAGTATTGCAGCGGGGCGCGCGACAGGGCGTCGACTCCCCCGGCGAGCACCAGTTGCGAGCGTCCGGTGGCGATGTTGGCGATGCCCGAGTCGATCGACTGCATCCCGCTCGCGCAATTGCGCATGACCGTCCAGGCCGGGACTTTGAGGCCGCAGCCGATGCGCAAGGCGGCCACCCGGCCGATGTTGACCTCGTCGACCGCGGGCGCGGCACAGCCCAAAATGACCTCGTCCAGATCGGCGGGCGCAACGCGCGAACGCAGCAGCAGCGAGCGGCCCGCTGCGACGGCGAGGTCGCTCGCGGCGAACGGGCCGGGACGGTTTCGTGACTTGAGAAACGGCGTACGCGCGCCGTCGACGATGTAGATAGGTTTGACCATTGCGTCTCCTGTGGGGCGCGCCGCGGATCAGGCTGCGGCCCTGCCGGCGTGCGCGGGCGCAAGCACCTCGGACAGGCCGAAATCCTGAGGGAAATCGTCCACGCGGATGACTTCGTCGCGCAGCCGTGCCGCGCACATGAGCAACGCCTGTTCGTCCGCACTGATCACGCCCACGGCGAGCGCCTGCTTCGCCATTGCATCGGCCGCAGCGGGCGTCAGCCTTCCGTCCTTCTGCGCCGCACGGATCTTCTGTTCCACGTCTTCGGCCTGGATCGTGGCCTCGAGCGCGGCTTCGAGGCACCCGAGCGGTTCGGATTCGCCCGCGGGCAGATACATGCCCGCGGTGAGCCTGTCGCGCGCGCGCGAGGGCGAAATCAGCAGACGCGCCACCTCGTGGCCGAGCCGGTCCGAGGGTACAACGTACGGGCGCCCGAGCGGAAAAATCACCCGGCGCAGAAACCACGCGACCAGGCGGCTGGGGTAATTGGAGATGACGCCCTCGATCGCATTCTGGGCCCGGAACATCGCATCCCACACCGACCACTCCAGCAGCGGCAGGTCGGACGGCTGCCGACCCTGATCCTCGTAGCGCTTGAGCGCCGCGGAGCAAAGGTACATGCACGACAGCACGTCGCCCAGCCGCGCCGAGAGTTTCTCGCGGCGCTTGAGGCCGCCGCCCAGGACCAGCATCGACACGTCGGCGAGAAAGGCGAACGCCGCGGAGAAGCGGGTCAGCTTCTGGAAATGCCTCCGCGTCTCGGGCGCCACGTCGGGCGTCAGCGACCCGTGCGAGCCGGTGATGCCGAGCACGAATGCTCGCGCGCAGTTCGCGATGGCGAAACGCACGTGGCCGAAGAGCGCGGCATCGAAATCGCGCGCGGCCTTGACGCGGTCGGTCTCGCGGGCGGCATTGATTTCGGCCAGCACGTAGGGGTGGCAGCGGATTGCGCCCTGGCCGAAGATGATCAGGCTTCGGGTGAGTATATTCGCGCCTTCGACGGTAATCGCGACCGGCAGCTGCTGGTAGGCGCGGCCCATGAAGTTGTTCGGACCGAGGCAGATGCCCTTGCCGCCCAGCACGTCCATCGCGTCGTTGACGACGATGCGGCCGCGCTCGGTGAGGTGATACTTGGCGATCGCCGATATGACCGAGGGTTTCTCGCCCATGTCCACCGCCGAAGCCGTCAGGATGCGCACCGCGTCCATCATGTACAGATTGCCACCCATGCGCGCAAGCGCTTCCTCGACGCCTTCGAATTTGCCGATCGCGGTCTTGAACTGGCTGCGAACGCGCGCATAGGCGCCGGTGGTTCGCACCGCGAGCTTCGCGTAGCCGCAGGAGGTCGACGGCAGCGATATCGATCGCCCGGCGGCCAGGCTTTCCATCAGCATGCGCCATCCATGACCTGCCAGCGCCGGTCCGCCGATGATCCAGTCGATCGGCACGAACACGTCGCGCCCGGTGGTCGGGCCATTCTGGAACACCGCGTTCAAAGGCAGGTGGCGGCGGCCGATGTTGACTCCCGGCGTATCGGTATGGACCAGCGCGCAGGTGATGCCAAGGTCCTCCCGGTCGCCGAGCAGGTGCTCCGGATCGTAGAGCCGAAACGCCAGACCCAGCAGCGTTGCGATGGGTCCGAGAGTGATGTAGCGCTTGTCCCAGGTGAGGCGCATGCCGAGCACCTCGCGCCCCTTCCAGGGCCCCTTGCAGACGATACCGAAGTCGGGAATCGCGGCCGCGTCCGAGCCGGCCAGCGGATTGGTGAGCGCGAAGCTGGGCACGTCGATTCCCCTGGCGAGCCGCGGCAGGTAGTGGTTCTTCTGTTCCTCGGTGCCGTAGTGCAGCAGCAGTTCGGCGGGTCCCAGCGAATTGGGTACCATCACGTGAACGGCGGCTACCCCGCATCGTCCCGCGAGTTTGGTGATGACCTGCGAATGCGCGTAGGCCGAAAACCCTTTGCCCCCGAACTCCTTCGGGATGATCATTCCGAGAAAGCCCCTGTCCTTGACGAACTGCCACACATGGGGTGGAAGATCGTAAAGGACGTGGGACGTCTCCCAGTCGCTCGCCATCGCGCACAACTGTTCGGTTTCATTGTCGAGGAAGCCGATTTCCTCCGTCGTCAGCCTCGGTTGCGGGAACGCGATGAGCTTGGCCCAGTCGGGCCGGCCCGAGAAGAGTTCGCCGTCCCACCAGACCGTGCCGGCATCGATGGCCTCCTGCTCGGTCTGCGACATCGGCGGCAGAATCCGGCGATAGAGCTCGAGCAGCGGACTGCTGACGAGCGCACGTCGCGCCGCGGGAACGAGCAGCACCGCGGCCGCGATCAGCACAATAAGCAGGGTCCAGACCATGTCGAATACTCCTTAAGCGGCATCGCGCCCCGGCCACGCGCCGGCGTGTCCGTGCGCCGAGTCTGCGGCGGGCCAAATTGTCCGCCCGAATTGAATCACCCGAACGTACCGTGGGGGCAACAAGCGCCGCCGCATGGATTATGGACCCGTATCGTTCCGGAGGGCGATCCCCCGTCTCGCGTGGAATCAGCCGCGATGAGGCGCCGCGGCGGCATCCCGGAAACCGGCCAGCCTCCTGTTAAACTGCCGGCATGCATCGCCACGAGACGTCGATTCCCGCGCCGGTGGAGGCCAAGGGCAAAGCACCGCGCCAGCGCAGCGAGTGGCGCTCGCTCGCCCCGCTGCTGCCCTACTTGTGGGAATTCAGGGGGAGGGTACTGCTCGCGTTCGCGCTGCTGGTTGGGGCCAAGCTGGCCAATGTCGGCGTGCCGCTCGTGATGAAGCAGATCGTCGACCTTCTCTCGGGCAACAGGGCGATGATGGCGGTGCCCGTGGTGCTGCTCCTGGGGTACGGCGCGCTGAGGCTGTCGACGACACTGTTCACCGAACTGCGAGAGCTGGTGTTCGCCAAGGTCGAACAGCGCGCGGTGCGCCGCGCGGCGCTGCAGGTGTTCCGGCATCTGCATTCCCTTTCGCTGCGCTTTCATCTGGATCGGCAGACCGGCGGCGTATCGCGCGACCTGGAACGGGGGACGCGCGCCATTTCCAGCCTGCTCGGCTACGCGGTCTACAGCATCTTTCCGACGCTGGTGGAAATTTCGCTGGTAATCGGGATATTGCTGGTGAAGTACGAGATCTGGTTCACCGTGGTCACCGCAGTTACGCTCGTCGGCTATATCGGCTACACCGTCACGGTTACCGAGTGGCGCACCAAGTACCGGCGGCAGATGAACGAGCAGGACTCCAGGGCCAGCACCCGCGCGACGGACAGCCTGCTCAATTACGAGACCGTGAAGTATTTCGGCAACGAACAGCACGAAGCGCGGCGCTACGACCAGGGACTGAGGCGCTACGAGACAGCGGCAGTGAAGTCACAGTCGGCCCTTTCGGCGCTCAACGTCGGTCAGGCGTTGATCGTCGCTGCGGGGGTGACGGCGGTCATGTGGCGCGCGACCGCGGGCGTTGTCGCCGGCACCATGACTCTCGGGGACCTGGTGCTCGTCAACGCTTTCATGATCCAGCTGTACATTCCGTTGAATTTCCTCGGCGTGGTCTACCGGGAGATCAAGCAGGCGCTTGCCGACATGGAACGCATGTTCCGCTTGCTCGGGGAAAACCGCGAGGTCGAGGACAAGCCGGGAGCACCTGCGCTCGACGTGTCATCCCCGCGCATTCACTTCGAACACGTGTCATTCAGTTACGACGGCAGGCGGCGGATTCTCGAGGACGTGAGCTTCGAGGTTCCTGCCGGGAAAACCGTCGCGGTCGTCGGCCACTCGGGTGCGGGCAAGTCGACGTTGGCGCGCCTGCTGTTCCGGTTCTACGACGTCAGCACAGGCCGCATCACCGTGAACGGGACCGACATCCGCGACGTGACGCAAGCTTCGCTGCGGGCGGCGATCGGGATCGTGCCGCAGGACACGGTCTTGTTCAACGACGACATCTTTTACAATATCCACTATGGGCGCATATCGGCCGATCCCGAAGAGGTGTACACCGCGGCCCGTTCGGCGCATATCCACGCATTCGTGGAAACCCTACCGGACAAATATCAGACCGAGGTCGGTGAACGCGGTCTGAAGCTCTCCGGCGGTGAGAAGCAGCGAGTGGCGATTGCACGCGCGCTGCTGAAGGAACCGCAGATTCTCGTCTTCGACGAGGCGACTTCGGCGCTTGATTCGAAATCGGAAAAGGCGATCCAGGCCGAGCTGAACCGCATCGCCGAGGGCCGCACCACGCTGATGATCGCGCACCGCCTGTCGACCATCATGGACGCGGACCAGATCCTGGTGCTGGATCGCGGCCGTATCGTCGAACGAGGGAGGCACCGGGACCTGCTCGAAGCCGGGGGGGCCTATGCGGCGATGTGGACGCTGCAACTCCAGCAAGAGCAGGAAATTGCCGCCTAAGCACCGCAGGAGTATCGTTTCGCGCGGCGCAGCCGGCGGGCCAGCCGCAGTCGGCGGGCGATCTGCAGAGTCACATGAGCAAACACGTCTATGTCCTTGTTGCAATTCAAGGTATGGGCCGTTAAACTGCCGCCAAACGCGGCCGAGGGGAGGAAGTCGATTGCGAAACCTGTTTGTCGTCGTTGTAACGGCTTTACTGACAGCCGGCGCGCCGCCCGTGCACGCGGCGCCGGCTGAATCCCGGAACAGCGAAGTCGCGGAGCCGAAGATTCGTTCCAACGCCGCACTCGTACTGGACCAACAGTCGGGCGAAGTCCTTTACGGCAAGAACGCGCAGGCCATCGTTCCGATCGCCTCGATCACCAAGCTCATGACGGCAATGGTGGTGCTCGACGCGAACCTTGACCCGGGCGAGAAGATCCTCATTACCAAGGCCGATATCGACTCGCTGCGCGGCTCGCCTTCGCGGCTGCGTGTGGGCACGGTGCTGACACGCGACGATTTGCTTCGGCTTGCCCTGATGGCCTCCGAAAACCGCGCCGCGTCCGCGCTCGCTCGCAACTATCCGGGCGGAGCGGATTCCTTCGTGCGCGCGATGAATCTGAAGGCGCAGCGGATCGGTATGAACGGCTCGCACTTCGCCGACGCGACCGGCTTGTCGAGCAGGAACGTATCCACTGCCGAGGACCTCGCCGTGCTGGTGCGCTCGGCGCATGCTTACCCGAAGATACGCGAGTATTCGACTGCGATCTCCTACAGTGTGAGCGTCGGCAGCAAATATCACCTTGATTTTTTCAATACCAACCGTCTGGTCGGCAGCGATTCCTGGGACATAGGCCTGTCGAAGACGGGGTTCATCAACGAGGCCGGACGCTGCCTGGTCATGCAGGCGACCCTGGCGGGCCGAGCGGTGATCATCGTGCTGCTGGATTCCTGGGGAAGATTAACGCGTATCGGCGACGCCAATCGGATACGGAAATGGCTCGAGCTTGCGTCGGGACGCGGGCACGCGTCGGCCAGCGGCGCCGTGGCGGGCGCGCAGCGCTCGGTCGTCCTGCGCTAGCGGTAGCGTGCGGGTCGCGCGCTGGGTCTGCGCAGCCCGCACGGGGCTGGCCGGTGACGCTTCCGGTCACTTGACGATGAACCATTGCAACGCGACAGTGGTCCAAACTTCGGAAAACCATGCCAAGCGGGGTATTGTGCCGAAACTGCTCGCAGCACCCATGTAGGTCGAATCTAGGCGCTGCGTGATGCGGTCCGAGCCGGTCGCCGAAACCCCACATGGGGTGGTGCGTTGCTACAGTTTCTTGCCTGCGAGCGATTCCTATCTTGAGGACGTGCTCGACGGTCTGGCACGGACGCCGAAACGCATTTCGTCACGGTATTGCCTGGACGAGAAGGGTTCACGGCTGTATTCGGCGCTCTGCGATCAGCCCGAGTGCTATCTCATGCAGGCCGAAGTCACGATTCTGCGCGACAACCTCGCGGCAATCGCGCAGTTCGTCGGCCAGGAGGCTGAACTGATAGAACTGCGCGCGGGTATCGGGGTCCAGACGGCGCTGTTGCTGGGAGAGCTGCGACCTGCGGTATATGCACCGATCGATGTCGACCGTAGCATGCTCGACGCGGTGTCGCGCGAATTGGCGGATCTCTTCCCGTGGCTCAACATTTCCGGGATCCACGCCGACATCTGCCGGCCGCTCGCACTGCCTGAATTCGTCGGACTGCCGATCCGCAAGAAGGCGGTATTCCTTCCGGGGTCGGTGATCGGCAGCTTCGCGCCGGTGGAGGCGCTAGGGGTGCTGCGGAACGCGAGGCGCCTTGCGGGCAAGGGCGGCGTGCTTCTTGCCGGGATCGACCTGAAGAAGCATGCGGGAAAGATCGTGTCCGCCTACAACGACGCGAACGGAATGAATGCGGCACTGCATCTGAACCTGCTCGCACGGATCAATCATGAACTGGGCGGCGATTTTCAGCCGAATCGGTTTTCCTATCGGACGTCCTACGATGACACCAAAGGGCGCGTCGAGATGTTTCTGGACAGCCGCTATGCGCAGATCGTTCATGTCGGGCAACGGCGCTTTGATTTTGCCTATAACGAGACTATAGAGACCGGTATCGCGTACCAGTATGGGATCGCGGAATTCCAGGCGCTCGCAGCGGACGCGGGGTTTGCGTCTCAGGCCGTGTGGACTGACGCCGCACAGTTGTTTTCGATTCACGGCATGATTGCAGTCTGAGGAGCCATTGATCATGAAGTCCTCCACCGCACTGCCGGCGGACAAGCTGGCACACCGCTGCGATCCCGCGCAGTTCCGGTTCGCGACCACCGCAGAGTTGGGTGAGCTGACGCAAGTCGTGGGCCAGGACCGCGCTGCCGCCGCCGTTGAGTTTGGCATCGGCATCGAGCGCCATGGTTACAACCTGTTCGTGATGGGACCCACCGGCAGCGGCAAGCACACTCTGGTAAAGCACTATCTGGCCAAGCGCGTGCGAGAAGCCGCGAAGACATCTGACTGGGCCTACGTCAACAACTTCTCGCGACCGTACCAGCCCATAGCAATCGAGCTGCCTCCCGGTCGCGGCATGGTGCTCAAAGAGGATATGCGCCATGTGGTCGAAGAGTTGCGTTCGACCATCCCGGCGGTGCTCGAAAGCGACGAATATTCGGCCAAGGTCGAGCAGATCGATTCGGAGTTCAACGAGCGCCACGAGCGGACGTTTTCGGAATTGGGGGCAGAAGCGTCGCGAGAGGGGATCGCGCTATTGCGCACGCCGGCCGGCTTCTCGTTTGCGCCGCTAAAGGACGGAGAGGTCATCGCTCCGCAGGAGTTTGCCAAGCTTCCCGACGAGGAGAAGCGTCGCATCGAGGAAACCATAGCCCGGCTGCAGTCCAAACTCGAGCGGATCGTGCGGGACGTGATGCGCTGGCGCAAGGAGCGCTATGAGCGCATCAAGGCGCTCAACCGCGAGATGGTCCTGCTCGCGGTCGGCCATGTAACCGACGAATTGAAGCAGAGCTACATCGACCTACCCAAGGTCGTCGAATACCTGGAATCGGTGCAGCGCGACGTGCTGGAGAACGCGGACGATTTCAAGAAGCCCGCCGAGGAAGCGGGCCAGGGAACGATGCGGATCATGATGTCGCAGGACGCCGGCCTGCGACGCTACGAGGTCAATGTGCTGGTGGACCGTTCCACGCCCGACGGCTCGCCGGTGGTGGTGGAGGATTACCCGACTTATCAGAACCTCGTCGGCCGGGTCGATCACATCGCGCAGTTCGGCACGTTGGTCACCGATTTCAACCTCATCAAGGCCGGCGCATTGCACCGCGCGAACGGAGGCTATTTGCTGCTCGACGTGGTCAAGGTCCTGATGCAGCCTTTTGCGTGGGAGGGTCTCAAGCGCGCGCTCAGGCAGCGCGAGATCCGCATCGAATCGATTTCCGATATGTACGGACTCGCGACGACCGTGTCCCTCGAACCGGAGCCGATACCGCTCGACGTCAAGGTGGTTCTGATCGGAGAGAGGATCTACTACTATCTGCTGCAGGCCTACGATCCGGACTTCAAGAAGCTGTTCCGCGTGGCGGCCGATTTCGAAGACGCCGTCGACAGGAGCGAAGGCAACAGCGACCGGTTCGTGAGTCTGGTCGCGACGGCGGCGCGGCAAAAGAACCTGCTGCCGCTGGACCGGGAAGCGGCAGCGCGCGCGGTCGACCAGGCGTCGCGTCTGGCCGGCGACGCGAAGAAGATTTCGAGCAACCTGGATGCAACGATCGATCTGCTGGCCGAGGCAGATTATCTGGCGCGCAAGGGCGGGCGCCCATCGATCGGTGGCGAGGATGTGAGCCGGGCGCTGGAGGCGCAGCGCGGGCGTTCCGACCGGCTGCAGAGCAGGTTGCGCGAGGCGATCCTTCGCGGGACGCTGCTCGTCGACACGGCGGGCGCTGCGATCGGCCAGGTCAACGGTCTTTCGGTCTACCAGGTCGGCAATTTCGATTTCGGCACACCGACTCGAATAACGGCGACAACCCGGCCTGGAGACGGACGGGTCGTCGACATTCAGCGCGAGGTGCAACTGGGCGGGTCGATTCATTCCAAGGGTGTATTGATTCTCTCGTCGTTTCTTGCCTCGCGCTTCTCTGCAAAGAGGCCGTTCTCGCTTTCGGCCAGCCTGTCATTCGAGCAGACCTACGGCGAGGTCGAGGGGGACAGCGCATCGTTGGCCGAGTTGTGCGCGCTGCTGTCGTCGCTGGCCGGAGTGCCGATACGGCAGTCTATGGCGGTCACCGGATCGGTGAACCAGCGGGGAGAGGTGCAGGCGATCGGCGGCGTGAACGAGAAGATCGAGGGATTTTTCGACGTCTGCAATGCGCGCGGGCTGACCGGCGACCAGGGGGTGGTGATCCCCGAATCGAACGTCGATCACCTGATGCTGCGCGAAGACGTCATTGGCGCGGCGCAGGCGGGCCGGTTCCACGTGCATGCGGTGCGCAACGTGGACGAGGCGGTAGATCTGCTCATGGGAATGCCAGCCGGCGATTCCGAGGCGCTCGGTGAGGCGCGCCCGGACACGGTCTATGGCCGGGTGGCACAACGCCTGCAGCAGTACGCGGCGCTGCGCAGGCCGCAGAGCGACGCTAAGCAACGTCGCACGCAACCCAGGGATCGATGACATGCCGCAGCCGGTACCCGGGGACGCCAAGCGCATCGTGGTGGCGCTCGATACGGGCTCGCTGTCCGGCGTGGCGATCGACGCGGCGGCGCGTCTTGCGGCGGGTCTGCACGCCGAACTCCAGGCGCTGTTTGTGGAAGACTCCAAATTGCGCCGGCTCGCGGATCTGCCGTTCGCAAGGGAGTTGGGCAACATGTCCGCGCAACACCGTCGGTTCGACGCCGCCGAACTCGATCGCGCCATACGGGTTCAAGCGCGCCAACTTCGCCACGCACTCGAAGCGGCCGCGCGCGAACGGCCGCTTATCTGGTCTCTGGAAGTCGTCCGCGGCGATCTCATCGCCGTGCTCCTGGAGCACACCTCCGCTGCAGACCTTGTGGTGCTGGGGCGAACAAGGCGTCCGGCGTATCTCGGCGTGCGCGTTCCGAGCGTCGCGCGCCGGATCGAGCGCCGGGCCATGCGACATCCCGTCGTCGCGGTGTTCGACGGTACCGCGGCCGCAACGCGGGCACTGGATGCGGCGCTCGCGCTGGAGCGAAGGTCCAAGGGAGAATTGGTGGTCGCAATTCGGGCACCGCAGCAGGAGCAGATCGCCGCACTGCGAGCGCAGGTCGATGCAGCACTTGCGGTTCAAAGGCGTGCCGCGAGCGAGTACTTGTGGCTGCAGGATGCCGGTATCGCGAACATCGCGGAGACGGCAAAACGCCGGCGGGCAGGAGTGGTCCTGCTGCCGGTAGCCGACCTCGCGCGTGCAGAGCACGAGTTCGAAGGCTTGGTCGACGAAATCGCGTGTCCGGTCGTGCTGATCCCTTAGCGTGCCCATGGAGCGAGCGCACGACTATTTTGAACACGACGCGGATATCGGCATCATCGGCAGGGGCAAAACGGTGGAGGCGTCCTTTGAAAACGCGGCGCGGGCGATGTTCGCGATCCAGTGTGATATCGATTCGATTCGTCCACTCGAGCAAGTCGAGGTGAATTTCGAGGAAGACGAGGTGGAACTGGCGCTGGTGCGATGGCTCAATGCGTTGCTCGCCGCATCCCGCGAGCGCGGATTGGCGCCGTGCGATTTTGGTCTCGAGCGCAGCGGCGAATGCTGGCGGGGCTGGGCGCGTGGCGAGCGATGGCGCGAAGCTGTGACGCGCGGCACCGAAGTCAAGGGGGCCACGCTGACGATGCTTTCGGTTTCACAGGGTCCAGCGGGTTGGGAAGCGCGCTGCGTAGTGGACGTCTAGCCGATTTCGAGCTCGCCGATGGCGCTTCCGAAGAAGAAACCGGTTTTGAATACGTCCCTGGCTTTCGGATCGTTGCGCCGTTGCAACGGTCCGAAAGCCAGGGAGCAGAGGCGCCGATTCGAGGGCGGCCGGTTGGTTCCGGCCTCGCCGGCTAAGATGCGATATGGACATTACGCAACTCCGTCAGATCGATGCCACATCGTGGGCGCTGCCGCGGCGTGAGGGCGAATTGCGTGCCGAGGTGCGCTTGTTCGCCGATGCCGGGCTGCTTGCGGCAATGGACGACAAAGTGCTCGGTCAGATCGCGAACGTGGCGCGACTCCCCGGGCTGGTGGGCGCGGCGATGACCATGCCCGACGCGCACTGGGGCTACGGTTTTCCTATCGGCGGCGTTGCGGCGTTCGATCCCGACCGCGGCGGTATCATTTCGGCGGGCGGCGTGGGATTTGACATTTCGTGCGGTATCCGATGCCTGCGCACTGATCTGGCGGCAGAGGACGTACGGGCTCGTGCAAAAGACATCGCCGACCGCCTGTTCGCGAGCATCCCGGCGGGCGTTGGTGAGGAGGGGAGCATAAAGCTGTCGCCCGGACAATTGGACCGGGTGCTGAGCGGGGGTGCGCAGTGGGCCGTGAGTAAAGGTTACGGCGTCGAGGAGGACCTGGAATATATCGAAGAGCGGGGGCGCATGCCGGGTGCGGTGACTGCGAGCGTTTCCGAACTCGCCAAGAAGCGCCAGCGTGGGGAAATGGGTACGCTAGGTTCTGGCAACCATTACCTCGAAGTGCAGACCGTCGAGCGCATCTACGATGAGGCGGCTGCGCGCGCCTTTGGCATCGAAGCAGGACAGGTCGTCGTTTCGATCCACTGTGGTTCCCGGGGCCTGGGACACCAGGTCGGGACCGACTACTTGGTGAGTCTCGCCAAAGCGGCGAAGCGGATCGGACTCGAACTTCCCGAGCGCGAACTGGCGTGTGCACCGATCAATTCCCCCGAGGGACAGGAATATCTCGGCGCGATGAATGCAGCCATCAACGTCGCGCTTGCCAACCGTCAAATAATCGCCGAGCTGGCGCGGCGGGTGCTTGGACATTTTTTCCCGGACGCACGGATCGAAACGCTCTACGACGTGTCCCACAATACATGCAAGGCGGAATGGCATCAGGTCGCAGGCAGGCGGCGGTTGCTTTATGTTCACAGGAAAGGCGCAACGCGCGCTTTTGGACCCGGCCATCCGGGGCTACCCGATCGCTACCGCTCCGTCGGCCAGCCGGTGATCATTGGTGGCAGCATGGGAACGGGTTCCTACGTGCTGGCGGGTACCCGCGAATCAGAGAATCGGGCTTTTTCTTCTGCGAGCCATGGCGCCGGACGTGCCATGAGCCGCAATCAGGCGCTGCGTCATTGGCGGGGGCGCGAGATCATCGATGAACTCGCCGCGCGCGGCATTCTTATAAGGACCAACTCGATGCGCGGCGCTGCGGAGGAAGCGCCCGGAGCCTACAAGGACGTCGATGCCGTGGCGGAGGCAACCGAGCGCGCGGGACTTGCCCGCCGCGTCGCCCTGCTCGCGCCGCGGATCTGCGTCAAAGGATAGAATATGACCAAGGAGGGAATCGATGCAAAATTCACTGCAAATCACCGTGCGTGGCATGGATCATTCCGACGCTCTCGACAAACACATAAGGGGAAAAGTAGAAAAACTGGATCGGGTCTATCCAAGACTGATGGGTTGCCGAGTCGTGGCCGAACTGGAGGACCGCCACAAGCAGCAGGGCAAGCAATTCGCGGTGAGAGTGGATATCACCGCGCCGGGCAAGGAGATCGTAGTCAATCGACAACATGACGAGGATGTATACGTGGCGCTGCGCGACGCGTTCGACGCCGCCAAGCGCCAGTTGGAGGACTACGCGGATATTCAGCGCGGCGACGTGAAGGCGCACAGCTCCGTGCCGCCGCCCGTGGGAGGGGTGGCGGAATAGCGGTTTCTCGCCACGACCTCCGATCGGATGCCAGTGCAACGGGGCTGGCGACCTTAAGCGACCTCCCGCTGTCGAGAAGCCGTGAGTTTGCGGCCGCGCGATACCGGGAGTTCCAATTGAGAACCCCGATTCAGCCCCCGATCGCTCGGCATCCGGCGCGTCGGTGAAGGTGCCTTTCGGGTGCGCAAAGCGCACCTTCGTCTTATTGCGCGCACCCATGTCTCGGAGAACTGGCTCGACGCGATGCCATCGCAGCGGACGCAGTTGATACGCCCACATAAGTACCAGGCCGATCACACTTATGAATACCAGGATGAGTCTGTCGACGGCGTTGCTGCTTACCGTGCCACCGGTGCTCTGGGCCGGCAATGCCGTCGTCGGTCGTGTGGTCCACGAGTGGATCCCGCCGATGACCTTGAATCTGCTGCGCTGGGCCATCGCGCTGGTTGTTCTATTGCCGCTGGCCGGTTCAATCTTGCGCCCCGGCAGCGGGTTGTGGACTGCTTGGCGGCGCTTTGCGCTGGTCGGGCTGCTCGGCGTCGGCCTTTACAACTCGCTTCAGTACCTTGCGCTACAGAGTTCCACTCCGATCAACGTGACACTGGTCGCATCGAGCATGCCGGTCTGGATGCTCTTGATCGGCGCGACGTTCTTCGGCTCGGCGATCCGGCCAAAGCAGGTGATTGGGGCTGTCTTGTCGATAGCCGGGGTACTGCTGCTGCTCAGTCGCGGCGAATGGCGCCAACTGATGACCATGCAGCTGGTTCCGGGCGATCTCTTCATGATCGCCGCAACCATCTCGTGGTCGTTCTACAGCTGGTTGTTGATGCATCCGAAGGAGCCCGAGGCCATCCGCGGTTATTGGGCCGCGTTCCTGCTGGCGCAGATCGTGTACGGCGTGATGTGGTCGAGCATGTTTGCAGCGGGCGAATGGATGATCGGCAACCCGCATATTGTCTGGAGCTGGCCATTGGTGGCAGCACTGCTTTTCATTGCGCTCGGACCGGCAGTTATCGCCTACCGTTGCTGGGGGGCAGGAGTGGAGCGCGCGGGCCCGACGGTTGCAGGTTTCTTCAGCAATATGACGCCGTTATTTGCAGCGCTGATGTCTTCGACATTCCTGGGTGAAATGCCGCATCTGTACCACGTGGGGGCGTTTGCGCTGATCGTCGGCGGCATAGTGTTCTCGGGCGGACGTTGAGGCACGTGGTTGCCGCGCAAATTCCACCCCGGCGCTGCCGATGTCGCGCACGCCTCGACAGACGATCGCCGCCAGACGGAATCGGCGACTGCTCGCACGATCCGAGCAGGCCCTTTGCGTGAAGTCTGACGCCTAGACTATCGGGCTCAAGATGCAGGCGTGCGCTAGCAGGGGAGTGCGAGCTTGAACAGCTTGATGGTATTGGTCCGCCCGACGCGTTTCCTCTCCTCCTCGGTCAATACCGGGGTGTTGTCGAACCAGGACGCCCCGTCGACCATGACTTCCATAGGATAATCGACGGCGAACATGATTCGGTCGATTCCCATTTCCGCTATCGCGCATCGGAACGTCGAATCACTGAAATTTCCGCTCGTGGTGATGTGAACGTTGGATCTCATATAGGCGCTCATCGGCTTCTTGGCCGGATATCCGGCGGGTATGGTCGCAATGCGGTGATCGATGCGCCACATGTCATACGGGATGCGTTCACCGAGATGGCCAATGACGATCTGCAGCCTGGGGTATTCGTCGAACAGACAGGAGCCGATCAGCCGCAGCACGTGGATCGAGGTTTCCACTGCAAAGCCCCATGCCGAACTGAACAGCCAGGGATGGCCCTCGTAGGCCTGTGCCCGCTGGTAGACCGCGGTTCTGGGGTGCATGTAGAACGGGACATCGAGTTCCTGGACGCGCGCCCAGAACGGCCGGTATTCGGGCGTGTCGTAATAGATGACCGAGTCGGGAATGTCTCGTTGCGTGAAGCCGTTGACCAGGGCTCCCGGAAAGCCGAGTTCGTTGACGCAGCGGGTGAGTTCTTCGGCGGCGGCGCCGGGGTCCTGCATCGGCAGGGCCGCAAAACCGCCGAAACGGTCCGGCCGCCTGGCGACCTGTTCGGCGAGAAAGTCGTTGTATCTCCTGGACGCTTCAATGGCTTCATGGGTGTCCAGAATCATTTGCACCGCGGGCGCGTTCAGCGACAGGATGGCGTACTCGATGCCGTTCTTGTCCATGTCCTTGAGCCGGAGGTCGTGGAAGTCCACCAGACGTCGGGCGGTTTCTGCCCACGACCAGGCTCCCCCAAGACGGCCTGCGGCGTCTTCATCGGGTCTCCCGTAAGCAAAATGTTCCTCGATTGCGATCTTTCCGTTCATCTTTCAATCTTCCTTTTGGTATGTATCACCGCATGGGTCTGCGGCACGGCGGATATGGGAGGGCCAAGAAATCGAACAAGCTTCCCATGCTAGGACAGCTTTAGTGCTTAAACGAAACGTTTGAACCTGCTTCGGAACGCGCACGATGGCCCCTATGTTCGTCTTTGGTTCGCCGGAAATGGTCCGCGATAGCCGACTGAGCGCGATATGTTTGCCGCAGTTTCCTTGACCAGTGGGGCCCACGCCGTCTTCATGCGCTCGGCGGGTGCCGAGACCGACAGCCCGGCGACGATCGCGCCGGTGTCGTCCCGCACCGCGGCACCAATGCAGCGCACACCCGTTTCAGCTTCCTCGTTGTCCAGTGCATAACCCTGCTTCACCGCGCGCGCGAGTTCCTTTTCCAGTTCGGCGATGCTGGTGAGCGTATTCTTGGTGTAGGCTGGAAGCCCTGTTCGCTCGGCGTAGGAGCGCCGGCCGTCCGCGCCTTCATCCATCAGGAACAGTTTCCCCACGGCGGTGATGTGCAGCGGCGCTCGCGCGCCCACGATGTTCACGACGCGCATCAGTGCGCGTCCGGCGGAGGTGCGTTCGACATAGACGATTTCGTCGCCATGGCGCACGGAAAGATTGACTGCCTCGCCCGTGGCCGCGTGCAAGTGGCGCATGAACGGCAGCGCATGCTCGCGTACCGAGATGCGCGCTTTCACCAGGTTGCCGAGTTCGAGCAGGCGTATGCCCAGGCGGTAGCTTCCCTGGTCGACACGCTCGGCCAGTCGCTCGTGAACGAGAGCCGTGAGGATGCGGTGCGCCGTCGACGGATGCAGGCCGGTTGTTCGCGCAAGCTGTTTCAGCGAGACCGGCTCCGCGTGGCCGGCGAGGGCGTCGAGCAGGGCCGTCATACGCTCGATCACCTGGATGGAATTCTTGGATTCGGATGTCGCCACGGCGGGCTTGTTTCGAATGACACGGCGAGAGAATTCTACACCGCCATCCCGGAGGCGAACGACGGCCGGCGCAACCTCCGTGTTATGATTTCCGCGGATCTCGTACACCTACCACGGCGTCTCTATTGCCCATGCGCGTCGGCCTGTTCGTCACCTGCCTCGTGGACGCGATGCGACCGTCGATCGGCATGGCGGCGGTCAGGCTGATCGAGGGTGCGGGGTACGACCTCGTGGTACCGGCGGCGCAGACCTGCTGTGGTCAGCCCGGTTACAACTCGGGCGACCGCAGGTCGGCGCGGGCGCTGGCTGAAAAGCTGCTCGACGAATTCGAGGCCTGCGACTACCTGGTCGTGCCTTCGGGTTCGTGCAGCGGCATGATTCGCACGCATTATCCGGACCTTTTCCGCAGCGAACCGGCTCTGGCGGCCCGCATCGAGCGGCTGAGCGCCAAGACCTACGAACTCACGGACTTTCTGATCAACGTCGCGAAGCTGAAGCACGTTCCGGGGGAGTTCGAAGGCACGGTGACTTACCACGATTCCTGCTCGGGCCTGAGGGAGATGGGGGTCAAGTCGCAGCCGCGGGAACTGCTGGCGATGGTGCGCGGGCTCACGTTGAAGGAGATGCGCGACAGCGAGACCTGCTGCGGGTTCGGCGGCACGTTCGTGCTGAAGATGGACGAGATTTCGGCGCGCATGGTCGAGGACAAGTGCAGAAACGTCGAGGCGAACGGCGCGTCGGCGCTGGTTCTCGGCGATCTGGGCTGCATGCTTAACATCGAAGGGCGGCTGCGCAAGCGGGGCGACAGTACGACCGAAGTGCTGCACGTTGCCGAGATTCTGGCCGGCAGGGACGACGGCTGACGTGCAAAGCCAGGCGATGCACTTCAAGGCACGCGCCGGTGCCGCACTCAAGGACGCGGCGCTGCAGCGCGGGCTGGCAAAGGTCGACGGATTCGCGGCGAGACGCGCGTCGGCGATTCGCGAACTCGACGATCTGCAGGGGCTGAGAACGGAGGCCGCGGCGATACGCGACCGCGCGCTTGCCGACCTCGACGTGTGGATCGAGGCATTCGAGAGCGAGGCAACGCGGCGCGGTGCAAGCGTGCTGTTCGCCGAAACCGGCGCGGACGTGTCCAGGCTCGTGATCGAGATCTGCCGGCGGCATGGACTGTCCAAGGCGATCAAGTCGAAATCGATGCTCTCGGAAGAGGCGCAGCTCAACGAGGCGCTCGAGGCGGCCGGAGTGCAGCCGGTGGAAACCGACCTCGGCGAATACATCTGTCAGCTTTCCGGCGAGCCGCCCTCGCACATCATCGCGCCGGTCATTCACAAGACTCGCGCCGACATTGCAGAGCTGTTCGAACGCGTGCATCGGCGACCCCGGCTCGAGAACGCCGAGGACATGACGAGGGAGGCGCGAGAAATGCTGCGCACGCATTTTCTGTCGGCCGACCTGGGTATTTCGGGGGGCAACTTTCTCATCGCCGAAACCGGGTCCGTAGCCCTGGTCACCAACGAGGGCAACGGCCGCATGGTGACGACGATGCCGCGCGTGCACGTGGCCATCACCGGCATCGAGAAGATCGTGCCGACGCTGGAGGACCTTGCCACGCTGATGCGTCTGCTTCCCCGTTCCGCGACCGGGCAGTCGATTTCGAACTATTTCACGCTTGCGACCGGAACGCGCGGCGGCGGCGACCGGGACGGACCCGAGCACATGTACTTCATCCTGGTCGACAACGGCCGCACCAATCTGGTCGGCGGCGACATGCAGGAAATGCTGCGTTGTATCCGCTGCGGCGCCTGCATGAACCATTGCCCGGTCTACCAAAGCGTCGGCGGACACGCCTACGGGTGGGTCTATCCGGGACCGATGGGCGCCGTGCTGACCCCGGCCTACCTTGGCGTGGAAAAGGCGCTCGACCTGCCGCAGGCGTCCACGTTCTGCGGCGCATGCTCGTCCGTATGTCCGGTGAAAATCGCGCTTCCCGACCTGCTTCGCAAACTGCGCGAACGCCAGGTCGAGGGCGGCATGCGCCCGTGGTACGAAATGCTGGCGTTGAGGATATGGGCATGGACGGCGCAACGTCCGCGCATGTATGCCCTTGCCACCGCGATCGGCGTGCGCTACCTGCGCACGTTGCGCAACAGCGACCAGCTGATCGGTTCGATGCCGTTCGCCGCCGGTTGGACCAGGACCCGATACATGCCTGCTCCTCGGTCAGGCAAGACCTTCAGAGCGCTCTACGCGGCGCGCGCGAAACGCCGCGCGCTTGGATTCTGACGCTGCTGAAGCCGGCATCGGCTTCACCTTCGCCGCGCGCCTGGCATCGGTTCCGTTTTGGCCGCAACGCATACGCGGATCATCGTGTCAGGAGCTCTAAACCACATGGTCAGGGGCGAGGGCGCATTGTTGCGCGCCC
>Ga0155953_1068_pt1 | contig 36215 bp, 16 predicted proteins | sample RifCSPlowO2_02_FD_107607 | JGI IMG/M metagenome (GOLD analysis project Ga0155953, IMG submission 107607) | Betaproteobacteria bacterium RIFCSPLOWO2_02_FULL_63_19
CATGGCTCCCTCTACTGGATGAGCAATAAGAAGACGAATCTCTCGAACTACGTCGATATGCCTTTGGCTATTTGCCGTTTCGGAACGCCTATTTGCCGCCCTTTACTTCCCGAATACCGTAGCGCTGCCACTGCGCGGCCACTTTCTCGAGATGTTCCTGGGGAGGAACGGCAAGCGGCGGGAAAGGGTGTTTTTTCGTCGCATCGATGCCGATCTTCGAGCTGATCTGCTCTGTCGGCTTGACCATCTTGCCGTCCTTCCACGGCTGTGACGGATCCAGCGTCAGCGGATCGGTATTTCTGACGATATGGACGTCTTCGGCCGGTTGCATGCGGAAACTGAGCGCCCACTCGACCTGGTAGGAGTCGCGAATATCGATGTCCTCGTCGACGACGATGGTGAGCTTGCCGAACACGTCGTGCAGCGACCACGCGCCCATCATCGCCTTCAACGGCTGGAAGCGGTTCCGCTTCTTCATCGAGATGATGAGAATGCCCGTCGCGCCTCCGCTTTCGGTCAGATGCACGCCGGTCACTGGCAGGCCGAGGTTGTTCTTCAGGTGCCGCAGGATCACGGCCTCCCGGCCGATCCCCTTGATGCAGCTCGATTCGCTCGGCGGCATCTGACTCAGGAATGCCTGGTAGATGGGCTTCTTTCTGTGCGTAATGCAGGTGATCTCGATAAAAGGATGCGTGCCGGCGGCACCCATGTAACCGCCGTACTCGCCGAACGGACCTTCGTCTTCACGGCCCCGGCAGGGAATCCTGCCTTCGACCACGATCTCCGCCGTGGCCGGCACTTCGAGATCGACTGTGAGGCACTTCACGACTTCAATCGGCTCGCCGCGTATGCCTCCGGCCACCTCGAATTCGTCGACCCCGTAAGGAAACGGCGTCACCGAGGTGAGCCCCAGCACGGGATCGGTGCCGAAGACGATCGCCACATCCGTGCCCTGCCCGCGCTCTTCGTTTTTGCGGATGTGCTGGTTCATGTTGCGCGGCGGGTTGATCATCAACCCGGCTTTGTCGCGGCCTTTTACCTGCACCCGATAGGTGCCCATATTCGGAATCCCGGTCTCCGGATCGCGCGAGATCACGAACGGAGAGGTGTGATAGGCACCGGGATCCTGACCCACGGTCCACACCGGCGCGGGCAGCATCTCGAAATTCGCTTCCTCGCCGCGAAGAACGACTTCCTGGCAGGGGCCTTTCTCGACGCGGCGAACCTTGAGCGGGTTCTTCGTCCCCGCTTCCCATTTTTCCAGGACATGCCCGACGTCCGTTTCGAGTGCCGTGGCATAGATCTCCCGTGACCCGCCGAGAATGCCGACAACCAGCGGGATATCGTGGCCTTTGATGCGATCGAACATCAGCGCCGGTCTGTTGCGCTCGGGAATACCCTGGAAGGTGCGCCGACACACGGCGGAAATTTCCCAGTCCTTGTCGACCTCGGCCTCGACGTGACAAAGTAGTCCCTTCTTCTCCAATACCGCCAGGTATTCACGCAGGTCCCGGTAGGGCATAGCCAACTCCCGTTTTGATGCTTGCTGGTTGAGACTGGAATAGAACGCTCGGGGAACGAAATTATATCGCGCTGCGTGCCGCGCGTTCATGTGAACCTTCGTTCACGCCCGATGCGCGATGAGAACCCGTCGCCGCCCACATCGCGCCCGGACCGAGTGCTACCTGACGGCCTCTAGCGTCGGCAGCAGCGCCAACGCGTTGTACCAACCGATGGCGCGCAAGTCCGCGGCCGACAGATTGAAGTTGCTCATTCCTTCGACGGATTCGACGAGCGGCCGGTAAGGATGGTCGCTGCCGAACAGGATCTGCGACATCGGAACGAGCCGGGCGAGCGCGGCAAAGGCCGGCCGATTGCCGCTGATCGCCAGATCGTAATAGAAGCGCTTCAGCTCGTGTTCGACCCCTTGTGGCGCATTTTTCGCGAGAAGCGGCGGCGCGTAGTTGACGATCCGTCCCGCAATGACCGGAAGCGTGCCTCCGGCATGCGATAGAATAAAGCGGATATTCTTGCACCGGGCCAGCGTTCCTGAATAGAGCATACTGATGACGGCGCGGGTCGTGTCCTGCGGAACTTCCGCCACCACGGTCGCAACACCGGGCATCAGCGTTTGACAGCAGGTCGGCGTCGTCGGGTGCACAAAAACAACCGCTTTGCGCCGGTCCAATTCTTCGAACACCGGTTCGTAACTGGGATCACCCAGCCATTTGTCGGCGTAGCACGTGAGCAGCCCGATCCCGTCGGCCTTCAGAACCTCGAAGGCGTGTTCGATCTCGCGCAAGCTGCCATCGGCGTCGGGTAGCGGCAAGGTCGCGAACAGGCCGAAACGCCCTGGATGCTTGCGCCCGAGTTCCGCTCCGTATTCGTTCGACCGGCGCGAAGTGTTGCGCGCCTGCTCCGCATTACCGAACCAAACGCCGGGCGATGAAAGCGAGAGCACCGCGGTGGCGACGCTATGCTCGTCCATCGCGATGAGCGCCTTCTCCGGTGTCCATTCGAGCCAGGCAGGCGTGATCGCGCCACCGCGCGAGCCGGCGATGCGCTCGCGATTTTCGGCAAGGTAGAACGGCGGAATGATGTGGTGGTGCACATCGATCAGGCGCTGCGGCGCGGCGTGCGCCCCCCCCCGCTTTGAATCCGTTTTCGTTGAAGTAGCCATTTGGGCTTCCCAATCCTAGATTCCGGCGGCCGGGCCGGGATTCGTTGTCAATTTAGTGCGGTGATGCATTGATGTATTCGAATGAGAGGGCGAGTATTTTCCCACATGCCGAACCCCGTCGCACGCCACGCAGCCGACATTGGACCGTGCCGACGACGTGGCCACAGGCATCGAGATGCGGCGATCTGGACTAGAATTGGCGCATGATCCTCACGCTCGGCCATACCAAGGGCGGCGTCGGTAAGAGCACGCTGGCGCTCAACATCGCCATCGAACGGCTGCTCGCCGGAGCGGATACCTTGTTAGTCGATGGCGACCCGAAACAAACCAGCATCAGCAAGGCCATCGGCATCCGCGCCGATGACCGGCGCGTGCCTCTGGTGCCTTGTATCGTCCTCGACCACGCCAAGGCGTTACGCCATCAGATCGGACTGCTCAAGTCGAAGTACCAGGACATCGTGATCGACGTGGGCGGCAAAGACTCCAATGCGCTACGCGCCGCGTTGACCGTTACCGATACGCTGCTGTTGCCGATTGGACCCGAGTCGGTTGAGATCTGGGCCATCGACGATATGCTGGAACTGGTCGACGAAGCCCGCAGCCTCCACGATTTTCGCGTCCTCGCCGTATTGAACCGGGCAAAGCCGGCGGGCCAGGACAATGCAGATACGATCGCGGTAATTCAAGAGTACCCGGGCATCAAACTGATTCCCGGTTCGGTCGGCAACCGCAGTATATTCAGCAGCGCCTTCGGACGTGGCCAGAGCGTAACCGAATACAAGCCCCGCAACCGGAAAGCGGTCGCCGAGCTTGCGACCTTGATGCTTGCCGTCTACGGCGATTGAGCTGAATCTAGGGGGATACGACATGACGATCACGCGGGCAAAAAAAATGCCAATGACTACCGCCAAGGCAAAGAAGGTCGAACGCACGCCCGAGCAGTTCATTGCAGGCGCGGAGACTACTTCGGAAGCGTTGCCCGAATCGCCTTCCATGGCGGCAATGGCCGGCCGCGAAGAGCGTGCGTTGGCGGTGGTCGAGCGTTTCCTCCCTTGGTCGGCGGGTGCTGGCATCCTGCCGTTGCCGGGACTCGACATGGCGCTGATCATCGGCGTGCAACTACGCATGCTGGCCGAACTGGCCGAGATATATGGCGTGCCCTTCAAGGAGCAGGCGGCAAAGTCCGTGGCCGCGACACTGATGGCGACCTTGGTGCAGATCACTCTGGCGGGCGGTATTGCGTTCGCGCTCAGGTTCGCGCCAGTGCTGGGTTATTTGTTTGGGATCGCCGTACTGCCGGCCGTCGCTGCGGCTGGCACCTTTGCGCTGGGTAAAGTGTTCATAACTCATTTCGAAGCCGGTGGCACCTTCCTCGAATTCGATCCCCAGAAGGTGCGCGATCATTTCAGGGCGGAGTTCGAGAAAGCCCGCAAAGGCAGCAACGGCCGCACGCGAGCTTAGCCGGATCCGTAGCGGCTGCGGCCACCCGGCACTGGTCGCGTTCGACCCGCATTAATTCCTAGGTACTGGTTCCTTAATCTTCGGCTCGGGCTTAGTCTTCGGCTCCGGCTCCGGCTTCGGTTTCGGCTCAAGCTTCGGCTCGGGCTTCGGTTTCGGCGTGAGCTTGGCAGCGGCGATCGCGTCACTGACTTCCTTCGAATCCATGTTCAGAATGAGCGGCAGTCCATTCTTGTTGTTGCCGATAACCACCACTTTGGCGTTTGGCGATTTCGCGAGCTCGAGCGTGGCTTCGATGCCGCGCCAGCGCAGATAGGAGTCCGACATGCCGTTGCTGACGATTTCCTGGAATTTTCGTATGCCTACTGCCTCAATCTGCTTTCTTTCCGCCTCCCTCTCCTCCTTCTTCACCCGGAAGGCATATTCTTCAATTTGGTGGAACGCCTCGTTCTTGCGCACGATGGCCTCCTGTACGCCGGGCGGCAACGCCATGCCCTTGATCAACACGTCCTCCATGATCAGCCAGTTATATTTCTTCTTCCCAACGGGATTGAAGCGATTGTAGAGATCGAAGCGAACCGATTCGAGGATCTGATTCTGTATCCTCAGGCGATCCTCGGTGTATACCTCCTCGGGACGATAAACGGCGACAACGTCGCGCGTGCGCGCAGCGACCGTTGGTCCCACGAGGATGGTCTCGTAATCCGGACCAACGAACTTGTGGAGGCTGGCAACGCTACCGGCTTCGAGGTGAAAGCGCCACGCGACTGTCAGGGTAATCTGCAAGCCGTCGGAGGCCAGTACGGTCACTTGGTCCTCCACCTGTTGCAGTCGCGCGTCGTATATGTACAGACGATCCCAGGGAAGAATCAGCTTGGTGCCTTCCGCGATGACCAGATCTATGATAGTGCCTCCCGCAAAGCGCTTCCACAGCACGCCGACATGTCCGGGTGGGATGGTGTACCAGATGTTGGGCAGCAGGAAGACAAAGGCGCCAGCCGCAATAAATGCGAAAATGACCAGTTCATGGCGATAGCCATAAAGCCGCCGCAGGAAACGGGCGAATCGGGAACCCCGCGGCAAGGGCCCGCCAGTGGATTCATCCATTTGTCGGTATCTCCGCCAGGTTGCGCAACTGACCTTCCTCTAGATGGAAGCGACGATCGGCAATTTGGAAATACCGGTCGTCGTGGGTCACGGCGATGATAGTCTTTCCCAGCGCTTTCCAGCGCGGCAGCAACACATCGTAAAACTTCCGCCGGAAAGGCGGATCCTGGTCAGCGGCCCACTCGTCGAGAACAATGACGGGCTTGTCTTCCAACAGGGCACTCAGGAGTGCGAGCCGTTTCCTTTGTCCGGATGAAAGATCGATGGTGGAATATCCATCCGGGAGAATCTCGGTCTTGCCGGTAAGTTCCATTTCTTCCAGCCAGGTGGCCGCAGACCGCACGTCGGGCAACGGTACGCCATAGAGTTTGCGGAACAAATGGAAATCTGAGAACACCGCGCAGAAGCGATCGCGGTGCGCTTGAGCGCTTGCCGGCGTTACCGGGATGTCGTCCACCAGAAGGTCGCCCGAGAGCGGGGGGTACAGACCGACAATCAGTTTGATCAGCGTCGACTTGCCCGAACCGTTGCCGCCGGTGATGAAAACCGTCTCACCCGCGCGGATAGTCAGGTCCAAAGGCCCGACGGCGAACCCGCTGCCATTGGCTTCATGCTTGAAGTACACCCGCCGCAGCTCGATTGTCCTCAGCGCCGGCGATGTGGGGGTGGGTGCCAGCGGGTCGCCATTTCGCTCCCGGGTGTGGGCGTTCAACAATTCTTCCAGGTTCTGCAGATTCTCGGCGGCGGCGTTGGCGACAGCTACCAGGGGAACGGAGCCGATGATTCCCGAAATCGGCCCGATCAAGAACATGACCGTCGTCATCGATCCCATGACCGTGCCCGAATAGGTGTTGCCGAACATCGGCGTCAGAAACACGAGCGTCCCCAGCAACATCATGAAGGCCGCCTGGGCGAAGATGAAGTTGAGGGACATCGATCGCTGCGCGTCGGTGCGATATTCCGCCGTGCGGGCGGAAACCGTCACAACATCGGCAAGCACCGCCGCGGCTCGCTGGCTTGACAGCTTCACTTCCTTGAAACCATCGAGAAATCCGCTCACCAGATCGTGGAGCTTGTTCTCCTCATTGGACGCGTCATGAAAAAGACCATGCACATCCCGCATCCTGCGGACATAGATGCTCGCTGTCATACCCAGAAAGACGCTGGCAATAACAAACGAAGTCATGGAAATCATCGCCAGATAGACTGCGACGCATGCGATAAGAACCGCCGACTGCACCCCATACACCAAGCCGGTCGCCGACTGTGAAATGGCCTGAGTATCGGTGCTGATGGCGGAAAATATTCGTCCGCGGCCGATGTGCTCAACCTCGCGCAACTCGCACCTCTTCAACTGGGTAATCAGCTTTTCCCGATAAGCATGGACAAGCCGTTCAACCTCGGCTGAGGTGGTGACCAGTACATAACGCTGGGCGTAGACGTAGGCACTGATGAAGATCAGGAACAACACTACGCTGGCAATCTGCGGTCGCCCATTCTCGATATGATCGGCGGCGCCGTTTACGACGGCCAGCAGCGCCGAGTTCATGCCGCCGGCAACCAAAGCCATCATGACCAGCCGTGGTAGTGACGTCTGGGTTTGGCTGAGGAAGAAATTAATCAGGCGCACGGCCGGTCAATGCTTCGGAATTGATGCGATACGCACGCGACACCGTCGGGTGCCAACTCACTCAGGGTTTCTCTTGGCTGGCGGCGTCCCTGAACTCGTCACGCCCCGTCCTTCTTCGTCCCCTCTTCCGCCCGCGTTTCCGCATCCACCGTGGCGAACAGCAAGAGATAGAGCATGATCACGATGGGCGTCACCATGATGCTGAACAAAAGGCTGCGATAGAACCCCAAGCGGGTGCGTCGCCCAAGGATCGCCACCATGAGACAAAGTACCAGGTAACTGACTATAGACATGGGCACCATGGCAATTTCTCCAGGTTAACGGGCGTTCAGCCGCAGTGGAATAGTACCAAAATCGATCGCCCGGACTGCGGAAGAACAATTCTCGCCTGTCGTATAAACGCAGCGCACGACCGACACTTCACCTTCAATGCCCCTGCAGTAGGAAACGGTCAGCTGGTAGAAGTAATGCGTATCCTGACGCCGGACCTTGATATTAGAAAAGCGCGTGACCGTCGCCCCCACCGGCTTGCCGTCGGTGGTCCAGTAGTCAATGCCGATGATAAGTTCCTCTATGGTTGCGTTCGACGAATTCGTGACCCTGATCGAAGGCGAACAATAGCTATCGTTATCGCCCTCGCCACCGAGGCCGTACCGGTAGGCGACCGGGATCGCTATGTATATAGGCCCCTTGGCTCTCTCCTTGTTGATCTGGTCCTGTAAAGCCTCGGGTCTGTGTGGCGGGCCCGTCTCGGTCTCGCGCTCGCCCTGTGCGTATACGTTGTTCGGCAATGCCAGCGGAAACGCGCAGACCAGCCATGCGATCAACACGAGAAGCGGGGTGATACGAAAGTCGCGCTCGCAATGAGATTTCATGCGCTTCGATGACTTACCACGAGGCATTCGGATATTCGCAACAGGCAACCGCAGCTTGGATCTACCAGGCCACCGGACAATCCTGGCGCCATAAAGAGGGAAGAATAGCACCCCGCTTGCCCACGCGAGATGTACGGTACCGGTTATGAAGTAGGCGGAAAGCTTAGATCCCCTTCTGCGGTTCGGGCGCCGCTGCCGCCTTTTCGAACTCGGAAATGAAGTGCGCGCGCGTTTTGCGCGGATCAAAATCAAGGAATGTTCCGCCGGCTTCGAAATGTGTAACAAAAACTCGCCCGACCGCATAGGTCGCCGCCGAATACAGCCCCGGCGTGGCCGCGATACCGGCGATAGGACCGACGAGGGGCACAAGCTTCAGAAGCGACCCCAGGCTTGCGCCTAGATTGGTGGATATGACTGTCGCAAGCAGCGAGGCGACAATGTTCTTGACGCCATTTTCCATGAACGTAACCCCATACATCTCAGACAGCTTGGCAAGCATGCGCAACTCGAGCGCCGTCAGCGCCAGCATATCGACCCCGGGCATCGGCACCATGCCTGCACCCGCCGCCCAAGGCACATAGCTGTTCACCAGCTGCATGGCCTTCTGGTCGCGCGTCAATTCGGGCGACACGGATGTGTCGGGTGTAGGCTCATCGGCAGGAGTGTCAACCTTCTTGGTCGCGGATTTCGCCATGGGTTCCTCCGGTGTATGACCGCTGTAGGCGGACTGTTACAATCTGAAAGATCGACGCGGCGAACCAAAGCAATCGTCGCAACAAGGTTGCGGCAACAAGACTTCGGTCCGCCACACGAAACAACGGGACTCTTTGCAAATCGATCCGGGACGGGAATACTACAATATAGGCTTCAATTGTCAAATACGCTTCCTTCAGCCACTTTCACTCATGCACCTACCCTGCGGCTTGAGCCGTCATTGCGCGTTGGTGACGACCTCTTTGCTCGACCCATATCATCCGTTACTCGGGGCGAGGCAATCTCCATCGAGATAGATCTTGGCCGGGATTTGGACGCATGGTGGGAGGCGGCGGCGCCCTGGATCAGCTCTCGTGAAACGGCTACGGCTCGGCGATATTGCCAGCGTCAGGACATGGTCCGGCATGCGGTCGGACGCGCGCTAATCCGCATTCTTTTGGCTCGCGAATTGGGTATTCCGAAACTCACCGACGAATTCTCGACCAATGCTTGGGGCAAGCCTTTCCTGCCAGGGTCCGGGATGGAATTCAGCATTTCCCATTCCGGACGCTTCGTGCGGACGGCCATGAGCCGCGCAGGCGCCATAGGTATCGATATCGAACGGGTGAACGTCACCGTGGACCACCATGACCTCGCCGGGATATTTCATCCGGTCGAATGCGACACGATACGGGCGCTTCCGGTGCGAGAGGCGCGGCAAGCTTTCTATCGCTGCTGGACGCGCAAGGAGGCAGTGGTCAAGGCCCTTGGAGAAGGCCTCTCAAGGCCGCTAACGGCTTTCCGAGTTCTAACCGATGTCGCCGCTTGCGATTGGCTCGTCGAGCCCCCTGTCGCAGCGGTCCAAGGCTGGACCTGTATCGATTTGCCGAGTATGGCCGGATATCATGCCAGCGTTGCGGCGACGAGCCCCGGTCTCACCATCACCTCCCTTCGCGCATCTGGCAGCGAGAGTCTGAAATGGCTGAATGAGGGCAGCGCGCACGCAAGCCGTGAACGATCGGATCGCCACCTTGCCAATGAGCTCGGGCCATTTCGATGACAAGCTCAACCAATCATCGTCGGCTGGTCCGTCAGGCCGCCGGTGTCCATGAGCCAAAGATTTAACGACTGGATTACCTGTCCAGCGCCCAATCCCGCAGCACGATTGCGGCTTTTTTGTTTCCCGTTTGCCGGTGGGGGTGCGTCCGTCTTCAGAAGCTGGGCGAGAGCCCTCCCACCAACCATCGAGGTGTGCCCGGTACAGTTGCCCGGACGGGAAAATCGCCTGCGCGAGTCCCCCTACACCGATCTTCGGCCTTTGGCGGAAGTTCTCGCTGGCCAAATACAATGGTATTTGCAGAAGCCGTTCGCCATTTACGGCCACAGCATGGGCGCGTTGCTCGCGTTTGAGCTGGTTAGAATATTGCAGCGGCAAAACGCGCCTCTGCCGCGCACCTTGTTTCTCGCCGCGCATCGTGCTGCACATCTGTCGCCACGTCGATCTCCGCTCTACGCACTTCCCGACAAAGAATTCATACAAGCGCTTCATCGCTTCGGCGGCCTGCAAGACGAGGTGATGAAAGATCAGGAACTGCTCGACGTCTTGCTGCCAACCCTCCGGGCGGACCTGACTTTATGCGACCGATACAGCTATTCGCCCGGCTCGCCGCTGAATTGCCCGTTTCAACTGTACGTCGGTCGCGACGATCAGGAAGCCCCACCCGAAGACATGGAGTCATGGCGCGAGCATAGCGCTCAGAGCAGCAGTCTTTGCATCTTTTCGGGAGGACACTTCTTTCTGCGTTCCGATGGCGACGCGCTTATGCAGGCAATCGCCACCGAACTGGAGCGTCTCGGAGACGCTAGACGCCTGCTTTAAAACCGCCGGTTCCTTCGCTCAGACTTCGCTTGAGATGGCGCGGGGACCAGTGGTCCCCCGCCAACGCAGCTTAATTCATGCAGTTTCCATGACACACGCGAAACCGCCTGTCACGCGCCGACCTAGCGGACAACCACGGTACCGGTGCTGGGAATCGAGTTTACCGACTTGCTCAAGCTGAATAGCTGACTGAGCACCGTCAGCACGGTAGTAGAGTACCCCTGCCCGTCGCCCGGCAGGCTGTACACTGCGCCACGATACTCGACGGAAGCCACATCGTTCGCGCCGGGCTGATCCTTGAGGACACGAAACATCGCATTGCTCTTGCCCTGGTGCGGGTAGGCACGTGCCGCCGGTGAATACAATTTGAGAAAGTTGTCGGCGGACTTTGTTTGGTAGTGCGTCAAGCTACCCAGATACTTGAATACCTCGCTCGTCGATCGCATCTGGACAGACATCGACGCATCGGCGGTCTTGAGCGCGTTCTTGTCCGTTGAATCAGCCGCGGCCGCAACCTTCCTCGCTTTTCGAACTGGTGAATCAGCACAAAGCGAAGTCTGTGGAAGCGCCGATCGGTCAGCCCTCTCGCCCATGAAACAGAAATTGGCAACCGCGCCACCCGGTCTGATAAACCGGTAACCTCCGGGCACCTTGGCGAAAACTAAACCGGGAATCGTTTTCGAAAATTCGATTGAACGGCCAGACTTGAGGTCAGCATCGGTCAACAATGGCCCGATCGCCTCACCCGACGAATTACTGATTTCCGTCGTCAGACCGTAATCGAGCAGGGAGGTTAGAGCAACGAGAAACTGCTTGTAATCCCTTCCCAGCGGATCGTTGCGGTAGATCACCGTGGACTGTCCAGCGCGTGTGATCGTTATATTCTCGACCAGCAGATGCGATAGCAGCTCTACCGGGATTCCGTGTCGTGTGTAGTGATTAAAGGTCGATACGCTGATGGGCGTTAGGAGGCCTTGCAGGAACTCGGCGCTGTCGATGACCACGACGTCAAAGTTGAACCCGCTCGACACCTGTAGGGAGATCGATGGCGCCAGAGCGTCCGTTACGTTGGTGCTGGCAAGCACACCCGATGCCGTAGTATCCGTCGTAGACCGCGTAATACCTGCGCTTCCTCCGACCGTGTTCTGCCCGTTTCCCCGCACTACTTGCACGCCCGTGAACATCAGCGGCATGTCTTCGCTGGCGCGAATGACGTTCAGCAGCATCAACTGATTCCGCGCCTGCTCCACGGACTTGTTGTAGCCCACGGCCCACGAAGAGAAATCGACCATGGTGGCGCAGGAGGCAAGCCCCAGCGACAGCACCACGCAACTGAGCGCACCGAGCCGGCGCTGAACGCGCTCAAGGCATGATCGTTTGCAGGTATTCAAGGAAGTGGTGGCCACAATGGGAGCTCCTAGCAAAAAAGATGAAGCTGCTGCAGCGAGGCGATACGGATAAATGCCGCGCCTTCGGTTTCCAACATGGATCAATTGCGTACGCGCTTATGCCGTATGGGATCGGTATTGTTGCGGTATTGTTGCGTACTCGGTCCCTGCAAGTCCGTTCCGCGCTATTTTTTTTCAGTTTATCACGTCCGCGTTTTTTCAAGTCAAGCCCTTACCATGCGACATCAGGCCTCGCGAGGATTGCGGCCTGCGCGACAAGTCCCATGGTTCGCGTACCGCTCTGGATTGGAGATTCGCGCCTTGCGAACCGATATATCCGTCGAAGGCCGTCTAGGAGCGGTGCGCCGTCGGCGCATTCGTCATGCCGAGGTGGCGACGAATGCTGCGCGCGTGATTTCCATGGCCGAATCGCTGACCACCGAACCGACCCGAGCCGACGTTGATCGCGACCACCGCGCCCTCACGGTCGATCAGTGGCGCGCCGCTACTGTAGGGCGCGGTGTCCTCCGGATTCGCAAATCGCACGATGAATGTGCGATCCGTCGCCTCGACGACGACGGCCTCGATCGTTCGAAGGCTCGATGCGGGGCGGCGAAAGGCAAGCCAGACCGGGTCCCCCGGGACCGGCGTCTCGGCCGCGAGGCGACCGGCCATCGCGCGCGCCGAGCGCAATGTGCGAAACGCAGCGATGTCGCGGTCCGACAGCGGTTCTTCCTCGCCAATTTGCGCTTCGGGAAGAACCAGCATCGGCCGCGCGGAGCCAAGCTCGGCGATCATCCAATTCTCGGCGAAGACGTCGTATAGGCCGACTTCGGTGACCACGCGGGGCAGTTCATCGCCGGTGTACGAAAGGTTCTGCGCGGTGCAATCGAGGCCGACGCTCTTGATCAATTCGTCCATGACGTGCAGCGCCGTCAGAAGAAGCGGTCGTCCCCCGCCTTCCGAGGCGACGACGAATGCGTAGGCGCCGAAGAACGACTCGCGACCGACACGAAATTCGGGGCGAACGACGAATCGGTCCGGCACCGAAGGTGCGCCAGAATCGGTCCACGGGACCGCAAGCCACGACCCATATCGATCAGGCGCGACTCCTTCCCGCGCACGAAAGACGTGGCCAACGCGGCCTGTTTGCTTCGCGTAGCTTCCGGGTGCCGGGTGCTCGACCCTTCCTCGCTCATAGGCGTGGTAGCACGCTTCGCACAGATCGTTGTCCGGACCGGCGGGACAGTTCGTGCACTCGAATCGAGTTCCGGCGATCGGCTGCGCACCGCACGCGTGACACCTGTTCCAAATATGAACGCGACCGCTCAACGCACGGTCCGCAACGGCGCAATCGGCAATGCCGTCGGTTCGCTACCGCGCCTGCCGTGCTTTTTCCATCGCTTCGACCAGACTCTTCGGGCGCATGTCGGTCCAATTCTTCTCGATCCAGTCAAGACACTCTTGGCGCTTGCCCTTCGGCCCGACCGCGGACCACCCCGCAGGGATTTCGCGCCAAGCCGGCCACAGAGAATGCTGATTCTCGTGATTGATCAGGACCAGGTATTCGGCGTTGTCATCTTCAAAAGGGTTCGTCATGATCGAGTTTCCTTCAAGCTCCGATAGTCAACAGGCACTCTCGCAGCCGCTCGGCAAGTGTCGCAACGGCAGGTGGCTGCATGAGGGTCATATGTGTCCCGGGAACGATGCGAACGTCGCACCCGCCTAGCGCCAGTCTACACCATCCTTCCCCGGAATTTTGCTCTGCGATCGCGGCTCGTTCCTCGGTCTGCAGCAGCGTGATCCTTCCCGGATAGGGCTCGAGCCGGTGACGGCGCCCCGCGACGATGTTGCTCTTGTAGACGCGTAGCCAGCGGCGCAATCCTTCCGCATCAAGATCGGTAGGAACCAGCCCGCGCTCGTGCGCCTTTGCGATAACGCGGCTCAGCCGCTCGTCTGCATCGAGCCGCCGCAATTCCTCGACGGTCATGCCGATGTCATCCGGTACCAGGTTGCATAGCAACGTCGCATCGTCGACATCCGTCGTCGCTGCATCATCGAGCGCGGGTGAAGCGCTGTCGAGCAATGCCAGCAGAGACACTTCCTTGCCCGTGCGCCGCAGCAGCTGCGCCATTTCGTAAGCGACGCGCCCGCCGTACGAATAGCCGGAGAGAAGATAGGGTCCATTCGGCAGCATTTGCCGGATCGCCTCGACATACATCGCGGCCATCGCCTGGACGCTGTCGAGCGGCTCCTGCCCTTCCTCCATGCCGATCGCCTGCAATCCATAAAACGGCTGGTCCGCGCCAAGGCTGCGCGCGAGCGCGACGTATCCGATTGCCAGACCGCCTTGGGGGTGAACGCAAAAGAGCGGCGGTTGCGAGCCGCGCGCCTGAATCGGCACAATCGGCGACCATGGCACGCTGGTGCGTATCGCCGCGACCAGTTCCTCGACGGTGCGATGGCGAAAGACCACTGCCGCGGGAAGTCTGACGCCGATCTCGGCCGCGATGCGCGTGACCAACCGCAAGGCACGCAATGAATGCCCGCCAAGGTCGAAAAAGTCGTCGCGCACGCCGACTTGCGCGACGCCGAGGACGTCTTCCCAGAGACGCGCTACACGCAGTTCGAGGCAGTCGCGTGGAGCAATGGAACCGGAGGCATTTTGGGGTTCGACCGCGGGATCGCGAAGAGCTCGCCGATCGACCTTACCGTTGCGCGTCAGCGGCATCGACGGCAGAACGACCACCCTCGACGGCACCATGGACTCGGGGAGTCGTTCCGAGGCGTACGCGATCAGGGCGCGAGCGGGCTCGGTACCGACGACGTACGCCACGAGCCGTTTCTCGCTCTCTGGCCCGCGCGCCATGACGACGCATTCGGCTACGTGCGGATGCCCCAGAAGCACTGCCGCGACTTCGTTCGGATCCATGCGGACGCCGCGGATCTTGACCTGATCGTCCAGGCGGCCGACGATCTCCAGCGCTCCGCAGGGGAGATAGCGGCCCGCGTCACCCGAAAAGTACACGCCATCGTCCGCTCGCAGCGGGTTGGGCTTCCACGGCCACTGGACCTCCCCGTCCGGGCCGATATAACCAAGCGACCGGAACGGCGTGCGAATCACGACTTCTCCCGGTTCGCCGATTCCGCACAATTTTCCGAGGGGGGAAACGACGAGCGCCTGCGTCTGGGGAAGCGTCCAGCCGACCGGCTGCAATCCCGGTTCCGGATTCAAGGGAACTCGATACATGCACTTTGCGAGCGTCGTCTCGGTCGGGCCGTAGAAATTGGCCACGCCTCCGGAGGGCGAGAACGCAGCGCGCCATCGTCGCACCAACTCGCCCATGAGCGGCTCGCCTGCGAACAGCGTCCAGCGCAGGGTCGGTACCGGCTGCCCCTTGGGAACTGTCGTCAGCCACCATTGTGCTAGCGACGGGACGGCATGCAAGATCGTGATCCGCGCCCGCTGCATCCAGGCGAGGACCTGCTCGCCGCCGGTCTCGTCCTGCTGCTCCGGCAAGCACAGCGTGCCACCGCGTGTCAGCGGCAGAAAAATATCCCGCAGCATCGGATCGAACGAGAGATGGGTCAACTGTGCGACGCGATCCTCGGGACCGACGTCGAACTCATCGCCTTCCCACTGGATGAAATGCGCGAGCCCCTTGTGGCAACCGAGCACGCCCTTTGGAGCGCCGGTCGATCCGGACGTGAAGAAGACATAGGCAGGGTCCGCGGGCGAGAGGCGAGGCAACCCTCGTCGCTCGCCGATCGTGCCGTCCAGGTCATCGCCAAGAATAACGCGCACGCGACACATCCCGAGCATCAAGTCGCGCCGCTTTTGCGGAAGATTTGGATCGAGCGCCAACGCGACGGCTCCACTCATCATCACACCGAGCATGGCCGCCACTGTTTCGAAGGAGCGCCGTCCTACGATAGCGACGACCTCACCGCGCTTCACGTCCGCGCCAAGCAGTCGTTGCGCTATTGCCTCCGCGCGATGGATCAACTCTGCGTAGGTCCACGAGCGTCCCGCTTGATGCACGGCCTCGCGACCTGGTCCGCGGGCTGCCACTCGGGCTATGGTTGCGGTTACGGGCTCGAATTCCGGCTCAGGCAGTTCGGCCTGCGGATCGGGAAGCAGTGCGCCCGCGTCGCCGGCGACAAGTGAATAGTCGCGGAACGCCCAATCCGGATGCTCGACGATTTGCTGCGCGAGCGACTCGACTTGGTCGATCATCGCCTGCGCGCGCCCGTTTGAGATCGACAGAGGGTCATAGCGGATCCGCAGACTCAACTGCTCTCCCGGAACCACCAGGAGACTCAGCGGAAAGTGCACCGCGTCGCGTCCGTCCGCGGCCGTCATACGCAGGTCATGGTTTGTCGCGGCGAATGCCGCGTGATCCATCGGATAGTTCTCATACACCAGCAGCGTATCGAACAGGTTCGCCGCTTCGACCGCGCGCTGAATCCTGCCCAATCCGACATGCTGGTGGGACATCATCAGGGACTGGCTCTGCTGGATGCGCGTCAGCAGCGCGTGCATCGGTTCATTGGGGTCGAGACGCACGCGCAGAGGCAACGCGTTGATAAACAGCCCGACCATCTGCTCGATCCCGACCAGCTCTGCCGGACGACCCGACATCGTGACGCCGAAAACGACGTCGTCGCGGCCCGTGAGGCGTGCCAGCAGGACTGCCCATATCCCCTGCACGATGGTGTTGAGGGTCAGTCCTCTCGCGCGGGCGAGCGCCTGAAGGCGCAAGCTGAGTTCTTGCGACAACGCACGGCGGCAGTTTTCCGGGAGCCCGGCCGGTGCCTCGGGTGCATGCGACGGTACCAGACTGGTCGGTCCGTCAAGATCGGCGAGGTACGCGCGCCACGCCGCCGTGGCCGCGTCGTCGTTCTGCCGCGCAAGCCACCGCAAGTAGTCCTTGTATGGGCGAACGCGCGGCAACACGCTGTCGTCGCCACCGCTGCGATAGAGTTCCAACAATTCGCCGAAGAAGATCGGCATGGACCAGCCGTCCATCAACAGATGGTGGTACGTCAGCGCGAGCAGATGGCGTTCGGGCGCCAAGCTCAGCACGGCGAGCCGCAACAATGGCCCCTTGGCAAGCACGAAGCGTTTGGCGTACTCGGCGGCGAGCACTTCGTCGCGGTTCGTGGAGATATCGACTACGCGCCACGGCAGCTCGGCCTCACGGGCGATCACCTGCACGGGCCGATCGAGACTTTCATGGTGAATCGCCGCCCGAAGGTTGGCGTGACGCCGCAGCAACCCCCGCGCCGCGGCGTGCAGGCGCCGCGTATCGAGCGGACCGTGAAGCTCGACGCAGATTTGCACCGTGTATACGTCGGGTGCTGTTTCGTCGTACAAGGCATGGAATACGAGTCCCTCCTGCAGCGGCGAGAGCGGCAGTATGTCATCGAGTCCCGGGTACGCGGCCTCGACCCGCTCGATCTCGGACTGCGACAGCGTCAATAGCGGGAAGTCCGACGGCGTGTGCCCGCCGGCTCCGGCTTCGACTTCGCGGGCCAGCATTTCCAGAGCGTGTAGCCATGCATCCGCCATAGCGCGGACGTCGTCTGCGCACAGGTGGGCGGCAGCCCAGGTCCAGGTCGCCGACAGGGATGGTCCGTCAGGTCCATCGATGGTTTGCGCGTTGATGTCGAGCACGTGCGCGAGCGGCATCGACGCGTCGGCGCCGCCTCCGACACCGGCAGCGCCAGAGTCGCCCGCGGAAAAGCGGCCGAAATAGTTGAAGCCGATCTGCGGCTGGGCGCGAGCGGCGAGCCGGGGGGCAGTATCAGGGTTCATGTACCTCAGCAGACCAAAACCCAGACCCTGTCCCGGGACTGCGCGCAGTTGCTCCTTGACCCGCTTCAGCGCGCGGCCGCCATCTATGCCCCCCGCGTCCAGCGCGACGGGGAACATGCTCGTGAACCACCCGACGGTGCGCGACAGATTGATATCCGGATCCGACTCTTCGCGTCCGTGCCCTTCCAGGTCGATGAGCACCGGTCCTGTTCGCCGCTGGTCGACAGCCACGGCGAGCGCGCTCAACAGCACGTCGTTGATGCGCGCATGAAAGGCGGCCGGAACGTTCGTGAGCAACGCCGACGTAAGCTCGGGCCGGACAGACACGACGAGCTGCCCCGCATTCGCAACCGTATCGCGCGAAGCATCGAGCGCCGCGCCGGGCACCAGCGGCCCGGCGCCATCGAGTATGGCCTCCCATACGGGTAACTCGCCAATGATCCCAGGACTGCGCGCCCGCTTGGCGAGATACTCGGCCCAAAGGCGAAACGGCGTGCCGACTGGATCGAGAACTGGAGTCGCTCCCGACGCGGCGGCGCTCAAGGCCGTCATGAGGTCTGGAATCAGGATCCGCCACGACACGCCATCGACGGCCAGGTGATGGATCATGACCATCAATCGACTGCCGCAGCGCACACACTGAAGAACGCGCCCGTCCTCCGGATCCAGTCGATCCTCCGCGGTTCTCAGGCTCGCCTCATTGAGCTCTTTCACGGTAGAGACACACTCTCGCGCCGGCACCGCGCCGCGCGGCGCTATATACAGCCGCCCCTGTTCCAATCGCAGCCGCAGCACGTCGTGGTGATCGACGAGCGCCTGCAACGCCTGCACAAGCCGCGCATCGGTGAGTTCGGCCGGCACCGCCAACAACATCGACTGTTGAAACCGCCGCACCGCTGCACAGCGCTCGATAAACCAGTGCACGATCGGCGTCATGGGCACCTCGCCTGCGCCCGCAGTTTCATCCCGCTGCGGCCGCGCCACGGTGTCCGAGCGGCGCACAATCACGGCCAACGCCTCCACGGTCTGGTGCTGGAACACATCGCGCGGCGTGAGATCAAGCCCTTCGCGCCGCGCCCGGCTGACCAGCTTGATCGACATGATGCTGTCACCCCCGAGGGCGAAGAAACCATCGTCGATGCCAACGCACTCCAGTCCCAGCACCTCGGCGAAGAGCCCGCACAGCACCCGTTCCTCGGCGGAGCGCGGCGCTCGGTAGCTGCTCCCGGCACGCTGCTCGCGCCGGGGGATCGGCAATGCCGCCCGATCGACCTTCCCGCTCGAGGTGAGCGGCCACGACTGCAGGACCACGACCGCCGCAGGCACCATGTAATCGGGCAGCAAGCGCTGCAGGAATGCTTTAAGCGTCTGCCCGAGGTCGGCGCCTTCTGCGCCGTTCCGCGGCAAAGCAGAATCCCGACTATGGTCGCGATGCGCTTGAGCGGGCAGCCCCGGGGCGCAGCCTATGACGTAAGCGAGCAGTTCTTTGTGCCCCGCCTGCTCCCGGACAGTGACCAGCGCGTCCTGTACGCGCTCGTGCCTGCGTAGAGCCGCCTCGATCTCGCCCGGCTCGATGCGGTACCCGCGCAGTTTCAACTGGTCGTCGGTGCGGCCTAAGAATACGAGCTTGCCGTCGGGGAGTCGGCGCACCAGATCTCCGGTGCGATACATGCGCGCCCCGGGCACGAATGGATTGGCCACAAAGCGCTCTGCGGTGAGTGCCGGCTGGCGGAGATATCCGCGCGCCAAGCCGATGCCGCTGACATACAGCTCGCCGCAGGCTCCCAATGGCACGGTCTCGAGTGCCGCGTCGAGGACATAGGCCTGCGTACCATTGATCGGTGCGCCTATTGGTACGCCGCCTCTCAAGTCGGCATCCGCCGGAACCGTAAAGCAGCAACTGAACGTCGTATTTTCCGTCGGCCCGTAGCCGTTGATGAAACGACAATGCGGATGCGCACGCAGTACCTGGTGCACGTGCTCGGGCGAAAGCACATCACCGCCTGCGAGCAACTGGCGGACGCCGGCAAACGCGGTCAGCGCCTGGTCCACCATCTGACTAAACAGTCCGGAGGTAAGCCACAGCGTGTTGACACGCTGCTTGACGATTGCGTCGGCGATCTCGTCTGTCGAGACGATATCCGCGGGCGGGACGACGAGAGTCCCTCCGTTGAGCAGCGCACCCCAGATCTCGAATGTCGCGGCATCGAAGCTCAGCGGCGCAAATTGCAGGATGCGCGAGGCGGCGTCGAGCTGGACGTAATTCGGCTCCTGCACGAGGCGGACAATTGCGGCGTGCGGTACGAGCACGCCTTTGGGCTCGCCAGTCGATCCCGAGGTGAAGTTGATGTAGGCCGGATGCTCCGGCAGCAGCGCAACCGGTGGGTTCTCCTCGGATTGATCGGCCAGTTGTCCGAACGTTTCCGGCGTCACCACGTGCCCGACATGAGCGACCAGATCTTCTCGGCGTTGCTCGGGAAGAGTCGACGCAATAGGGACGTATGCCCCACCGGCCTTCAGTACCGCGAGCGCCGCGACAATGAGTTCGATCGAACGATCGAGAGCGACACCCACGAGCGTTTCGGGCCCGACGCCTTGTGCGATCAAGTGGTGCGCGAGTCGATTGGCCCGCGCGTTGAGTGAGCGGTACGATAGACAGACGTCTCCGTAAACGAGCGCGATGGCTTCCGGATTTCGCGCTTCCATCTCCGCGAAAATACGCGGAACGACCGCGTCGGAGCGCCGATAAGCGCCCTGCTCCGCCGCCGGAACGGTCCCTGCTCTGAGGCGGTAGATCGGGGTATCGGGGTCGGCAAGCGCAGATTCGAGCAGAGCAACGTAGTCCCGCGCCATTTGTTCGACGTGCCAGCGGTCGAACAGATCGCGATTGTAGATCCACAGAATCTCGAGCCCGGCACTGTGCTCGAACGCGTAGACTTCGATGTCGAAACGGACCCGCAACTCGCCGCCGTCGACCGGTTCGACGTCGAGGCCAGGCAGGTTCTGCGCTCCGCTCGGCGCGTTCTGCAGGGCGAACGTAACTTGGAACAGCGGCGTCGTACTCAGGCTGCGTTCCGGCGACAACTCCTCGACCAGTCTTTCGAATGGAATGTCTTGGTACAGGTATGCGTCACGGGCGAGATCGCGTACGTCGGCCAAGAGATCGCGAAAGCTCGCTCTCGCGTTGATACGAACGCGCATCACGAGCGCGTTGACGAAGAAGCCGATGAGTTGTTCCAGTTGCGTGTCCTGCCGGTTCGCAATTGGCGAGCCGACGACGATGTCATCCTGCCCGGTATGGCGCTGTAGCAACGCGGCGAATGCCGCGAACAGCGTCATGTACAAGGTCGCTTCGCTTCGGCGGCCAAGTTCCTTCAACGCCTTGACACGATCGGACGGAATCGTGAGTGAGTAATCGCGGGCGGCAAAGGTCTGTGTTTTCGGCCGCGGTCGATCGGTCGGCAGGTCCAGACGATCGGGAGCGCCGCTGAGTTGCCGGCGCCAGTAGGCGAGCCCCTCGCGCATCCCGCCCCCCTCGAGGCGTTTTCGCTGCCACACAGTGAAGTCGGCGTACTGCACCGGAAGTGGCCCGAGCGGACTGTCGCGCCCTTCCCGAAAAGCGGCATAGAGCAAGGAAAACTCGTGACCAAAAACACCCATCGACCAGATGTCGGACGCGATGTGGTGCAACGTAGTGAGAAGGACATGTTCTTGCTCTGCGATCCTGAGCAGTCGTACGCGCAGCAGCGGTCCGCGCTCCAGATCGAACGGCTCCTGTACCTCCCGCGACTGCGCCGCGGCGACCGCCTCACGCCGCGCCGCGTCGTCCAGGACGGAAAAATCATCCAGCGGCACCCTGATCGTGATCGTAGGCGCAATGATCTGCACGGGTTCACCGTCCTTCTCGGTGAAATGCGTACGCAGGCTTTCATGGCGTTCGACGATCGCGTTGACCGCCCGCTCCAACGCCGCGCGGTCCAACACGCCGCGCAGGCGCTGGGCCTGCGGCATGTTGTACTCCGGGGTGCCCCCTCCAAGTCGATCGAGAATCCACAACCGCCGTTGCGCATACGACAGCGGCACGGGCCCGGAGTCCGCGCGGCGGACCAGGCGATGCGCGGCAGCGGTTGTGATGCCTTTCTTCTTCAGAAGAAGCGATAGCAGTCGCTCCTTTGCCTCGTTGGCGTCCGCGGCTGGCATTCAGATCCGTTCCTCTTGCTGCAGCAAGGCTTGAATCTCTTCAGACGACATTTGGTCGATTTGGCGCGTCAGTTCTTCGACTTCGGCCAGAACTCTTGCCACCCCGGCCGCCGTCGGGTGCTCGAAAATTGCCTTGAGCGGAAGTTCGACCTGAAACACGTCCCGAATGCGCGATGCCAATCGCGTCGCCAGCAGAGAGTGGCCACCGATCGCAAAGAAATCATCGTCAACGCCGACGCGCTCCAGTCCGAGCACGTCGACGAAGATGTCACGGACCGTCGCCTCTTGCGTCGAGCCCGGCTCTCGGTGTGCACCGATCGTCCACGCAGGATCGGGTAGCGCAAGCCGGTCGAGCTTTCCGTTAGGCGTCGCTGGCATCCGTTCCAGGGTCGTGAATGCAGCCGGAATCATGTAATCCGGGAGCCGCTCTGCCAGTGTGCGACGCAGCGCCTCGGCATCCGGAGCAAGGCCCGGATTGGGCACGACATACGCGACCAACACCTGGTTGCGGACCACGACGGCCGCGTCTGCGACAGTCTCGATTCGTTTTAGCAAGGCCTCGATCTCGCCCGGCTCGACGCGGAAGCCACGGACTTTTGCCTGCTCGTCCGCCCGGCCGAGAAATTCGAGCGTGCCATCATCGCGCCAGCGCGCGAGATCGCCTGTGCGATACATGCGCTCGTCAGACGCTCCGTGCGGGTCGGCTATGAAACGCTCAGCGGTCAGCGCTGGCCTGTTGAGATAGCCGCGCGCGAGGACCGGCCCGGCAACGTACAGTTCTCCGGCCACACCGACCGGCACCGGCTCCAAGCATGGATCAAGGACGTACATCCGGTAGTTCGCGAGCGGACGGCCGATCGTGACCACACCGGTCGCTGACGGCGCGAAATCGGCAGCATTCACCTGGGTCGCACTGGCCCAGATCGTCGCTTCCGTCGGGCCATAGAGATTCAGCACCTCGGCGCCGCGCTCATGCAGCGCCTGCGCCAGGTCGCGGGGCAACGCTTCGCCTCCGCTGAGAATGCGCAGATCCGCGAGGCATTCCGGATCTTGCTCGACGAGCATGTGCCAGTGACTGGGCGTGGCCTGCATCGATGTGATCTTTCCCGCACGTATCAACGCGGCAAGACGCACAGGATCGCGTGCGGTCTCGCGATCCGCGACCCAGACTTCGGCGCCCCGGCACAGCGGCACGAGTATCTCGAGGATCGAGATGTCGAACCCGATCGTGGTGACGGCGAGATGACGATCACCTGGCCCGAACGCGACGTGCTTCGCAACGGCTTCGATGAAAGTGGACAGTGCGCCGTGCGGAATCACCACTCCTTTCGGGCGGCCCGTCGACCCTGAGGTGTAGATCACATACGCAGGATGGGTACTCTCCGGCCGTCGCGGCATCTCCGTGCCGCCTTCCGGCGACTTCCGCACAGTATCGCTGGTAACAACGATCGCCGGCGCGGCATCGGAAAGCATATCGACCCGTCGGGCCTTCGGGTATTCAGGGTCGAGTGGCAGATAGGCGGCCCCCGCCTCCAGAACGCCGAGCAGCGCGACGACCAGTTCGACCGAGCGCTCGATCTCGATGCCCACCCGGCATTCTGGCCCGATCCCTTGAGCGGCGAGATGCATGGCCAGGCGGTGCGCTCGAGCACCCAGATCGGCGTAGGTCAGGACTTCATCGCCGAAGACAAGTGCGTTCGCCTTCGGGGTGCGTGCGACCTGCTCGGAGAAGAGTTCTGTAACGCCGGGGCGCCGCGCAAGAACGTCTTGCGCGCCCGCCGCGCCGGCGAGCAACCCTCGTCGCTCAGCGGGGTCAAGAATGTCCAAACGGTGCAGCGGGACATCCGGATCCGCAACCGCAGACAGAAGGAGCCGCACAAAACGCATCGCGATCGACTCCGCGGTCGATTGCTCGAACAGATCAGCGCTGTATTCAAGACCGGCGTCGATGCCGAGCGCCTCTCCGCGGGTGTCGAGCCGCTCACGAACGCTGAGAGTCAGGTCGAAGCGCGCGATTCCTCCGGAGTAGGGTTCGTCGCTCACCACCAGCCCGGGCAGCGCGAACTCGGACTGACCCGCCTGTTCGAACAGCAGCATCACCTGGAACAGCGGATTGCGCGCGAGGGAACGCTCGGGCTTGAGCTCTTCCACCAGCTGCTCGAAGGGCAGGTCCTGTCCTTCGTAGGCATTGAGCGCGAACGTGCGCACCCGTCGCACCAGCTCGCGGAATGTCGGATTGCCCGACACGTCGGTGCGCAGCACCAGAGTGTTCATGAACAGCCCGACCAATTGTTCCGCCGCACGCTCGCCCCGGCACGCGATAGGAGTCCCGATCGGGATGTCGTCACCCGCACCTATCTTGAAGAGCAGGGCCGCCAACGCGGCCTGCATCACCATGAACAGACTCGCCCCGTTGGCTCGCGCGAACTCGCGCAGCCGGCGATGCGATACCGCATCGACTCGGGCGAACACGGCGTTTCCGCGATAGCTCATCACCGCCGGGCGCGGGTGGTCAAACGGCAAACGCAGTTCGTCCGGCGCGCCCGCCATTGCCGCGCGCCAGAAAGCCATCTGCCGCGGTATCGCGTCGGCGAGCCACTTCCGCTGCCAGATCGCGTAGTCGCGGTACTGCACGTCCAGCGGCCTCCACGGTGGAGCGTCGCCGTGCAGTCGGGCTCGGTATGCCTCGCTCAAATCGCGCGCGAGCGGCCCCAGCGACCAGCCATCGGCCGCGATGTGATGGACGGCGAGCATCAGGATGTGATCGCCGGCGTCCGGCGCGAACAGCCAGGCGCGCACCGGAATCTCTTCGCGCAACTCGAACGCAACGTTAGCGGCCTGCGTCGCGGTCGAGCCGCCTCGAATCAGGCGCACGCCAGCTTCCTCGCATGTCAGGACCTTCTGCCACGGCACGCCGTCGTCCTCCGGATAAATCGTGCGCAGAATTTCGTGGCGCTCGACGACATCGCGCAGCGCTAGATCCAGTGCTTTCCCATCCACGCGCCCTTTGAGCCGCAAGACCAGCGGTATGTTGTACGCTGGATTCGCGCCTTCGATGCGGTAGAGGAACCATAGCCGCTGTTGCGCGTAGGACAATGGAATTCGTTCCGGCCGGTACTGCGGCCGCAGCGGCTCGCGTACCGTGGCATTGCGACGCAGGCGGGGGGCGAGATCGGCCACCGTCGACGCCTCGAACAGCGTTCGGATCGGAAGATCGACGTTTAGTGTTGCGCGCACGCGGCTGGCGACTCGCGTGGCGAGCAGCGAATGTCCGCCGAGATCGAAGAAATCGTCGTCGATACCGACCCGTTCGAGCTTCAGCACGTCGGCGAAGATGCCGCACAATATCTCCTCCGCCGGCGAGCACGGCGCACGATAGCCTTCGAGTTGCCGCTCGGGTGAGGGCAATGCGCGTCGATCAATCTTTCCGTTCTGCGTTAGCGGCAGCTCGCGCAGAAACACAAAGGCCGCCGGAATCATGTATTCGGGCAAGCATTGCGCAAGAGCATGTCGCAGGGACGATTCTTCAACCGGCGCGTTCAAGACTAGGTAGGCCACCAGCTGCTTGCCGGCGGGTCCATCCTCGCGCGCCACCACCGCCGCCTGCGCCACCGCCGCATGCCGCGAGAGCTGCGCCTCTATCTCGCCCAGTTCAATGCGGAAGCCGCGGATCTTCACCTGCTGATCGGCTCGACCCATAAACTCAAGCACCCCGCCGGCACGCCTGCGTGCGAGATCCCCGGTGCGGTACATCCGCCCTCCAGGCTCCGGGTGATATGGATCGGCCACGAACCGCTCGGCAGTGAGCCCAGGACGATACAAATATCCCCGCGCCAGCCCCGCCCCGGCTATGTACAACTCCCCCCCCACCCCAAGCGGCACCGGCTCCAGACCCGCATCGAGCACATAGATCCTCAGATCGTCCAGATTCACCCCCACCAGGCTCGCACCGGCCGTGCGCGTCAGTTCCCGATCCAGTGCCAGATAACTTACGTGCACCGTCGTCTCGGTGATGCCGTACATGTTGGCGAGCCGCGGCGCATCCTCCGGGTGCCGGTGATACCACGGTTCCAGGCGCCCAAGCTCGAGCGCCTCCCCGCCAAACACCACATGGCGTAGCCGTAAGCGATCACCCAGCGCCGGGTTCTCCGCGTCGGCCTGCATCAGCTGATAGAACGCCGAGGGCGTCTGGTTGAGCACCGTCACCTGCTGGTCGACGAGCAGGGCCAGAAATTCCGCCGGGGAACGCGTCACCGTGCGCGGCACCACCACCACACGGCCCCCATAGAGCAGCGCCCCCCAGATCTCCCACACCGAGAAATCGAAGGCCACCGAATGGAACATCGTCCAGACGTCCCGCGGCCCGAACCGGTAGCAGGGCTCGGTCGCCGCAAACAGCCGCAGCACGTTGCGATGCGTCACCAGCACACCCTTGGGCGTGCCGGTCGATCCGGAGGTGTAGATCACGTAGGCCGGGTAGTCCGGCAGCAGCGCAACGCGCGGCGGATCACTCAGCGGTTCCTCGCCAAGCGCCTCGAACGTGTCCGGCCCGATCACCAGGACCGGCGCCGCATCCGCCAGTATCGCCTGGCGCCGCGCCTCAGGGTACTCCGGCTCCAGCGGTAGGTACGCCCCACCAGCCTTGATCACCGCCACCATCGCCGCCACCATTTGGCTCGATCGCTCCAGCGCAATGCCCACCAGAGTCTCCGGCCCCACCCCGTGGCGCAGCAGGTAATGCGCCAGAGCGTTCGCCCGCGCGTTCAACTCCCCATAGGTAATCGACTCACCCTCAACCACCACCGCCACCGCCCCAGGACTGCGCGCTACCTGCGCTTCGAATACATCCCGCAGCGTCCCACGCACCTCCAGCGCCCGCCCTGCATTCACCCCCTCCAGCAAATACCGCCTCTCCTCGACTCCCAGTACCCCCAACCGACGCAAGGAGAGATCGGGCTGCGCCACCGCGGCGTCCAGCAGCGCTAGGTAATGACGCGCCATCTGCTCGATGCGCCAGCCGTCAAACAAGTCACGGTTGTACACCCATGACAGTTGCAGCCCGTCGTCAAGTTCGGTCCCGTGAACTTCCAAGTCGAAACGCACGCTCGTGTCCGCGACCGCGATCGGCTCGATCTGCAGGTCTTGCAGCGACTGCTCGAATGTAGGCGCGTTTTGCAGCGCGAATACCACCTGGAAGACGGGTGCCGAGTCGCGGCTTCGGTCCACGGCGAGCATTTCGACCAGCCGCTCGAACGGTATTTCCTGATGCTGATACGCCTCTAGCGTCACGCGCCGCACCTCGCGCAGCAGATCCCGAAACGTCGCGTCTGGCCGTACGCCGATGCGTATCACGAGCGAGTTCACGAAGAACCCGATGAGGTCTTCGAGCAGTTTCTCCTGGCGATTCGCGATCGGCGAGCCTACTACCACGTCCTGCTGGCCGGTATAGCGCTCCATCAGCGCGACAAATGTCGACAGCAGCGCCATATAGAGCGTCGCCCGCTCCGACTGGGCCAGACGTTTAAGCGCCTCAAGGCGATGCTGCGGCAGCGTCACGGTGATGGCATTGGCGACAAACGTCTGCCTGACCGGACGCGGCCGGTCCGCCGGGAGCTCGAGTCGGTCCGGAATACCCGCCAATTGTCTCTTCCAGTACTCGAGCCCGTGGTCGATAGCTTCGCCCTCAAGCCAGCTTCGCTGCCACAATGCGAAATCGGCGTACTGCACCGGCAGTGGCGCCAGCGGATTCCCGCGGCCCTCGCGGAACGCTTGATACAGCGCCGCGCACTCGCGATGCAGTACGCCTGTCGACCACGCATCGGAGACGATGTGATGACAGGTCCAGAGCAACACATGGTCGTCCTCGCCAAGCCTAAGGAGCCTCGCTCGCATCAGCGGTCCTCTGCCAAGATCGAATGGTTCGCCGGCCTGGTCCCGCAGTGCGGCTTCCACGTCTTCGTAGCGTGCCGCTTCGGACAACAGCGAAATACGGACGCGGGGTTCGATGACCTGGAATGGTTCGCCTTCGACTTGCGTGAAACGCACGCGGAGGTTTTCGTGGCGCTCAATAATCGCGTTGATGGCTCGTTCGAGCGCTTCGACGTCGAGTTTGCCGCGCAGACGCCAGGCACCCGGCATGTTGTACTCGGGGCTCGATCCGTTCAGCTTGTCGATGAACCAGAGGCGCCGCTGCGCATAGGACAGGGGCAACAAAGCCGGACGTGTCATGGGTCGCAATGTCGGCACGACCTTGGCGGTTGCGCGTTGCGCTTCTTCGATGGCGCGCGCCAGCTGTCCGAGGCGCGGGGCGTCGAACAACGTGCGCACCGTGATCTCGACTTTGAAGACGTCACGCACGCGGCTCATGAGCTGCGCGGCCATCAGCGAATGTCCGCCCACGGCGAAGAAATCATCTTCTTCTCCGACGCGATCCAGGCCGAGGACCGACTCCCACATGCCGGCGAGCAAGCGTGCGACCTCGGTACGCGGCTCAACGAACCTTTCGTCGACGCGATCTACACCCCGTGGAACCGGCAACGCGCGCCGATCGATCTTGCCGCCCGGCGCCAACGGCCAGGCCGCCAAAACCACGATCGCCGAGGGCACCATGAATTCGGGCAGGTTCTTGCGCAATACGTCCAGAAGTTCGCGGCTCAGCTCGCGATCCGCGGCGCCGCGCAAGGGGTCATTGCCATAGCGGCTATAGTAAGAGCGGGGTACGTCCGCCGCGGCCTCCCGCCCAATCGATTGCGGCCGGAAGATGCAATCGTACCGGCCCTGCGACGTAAACCGCTGCCACGCACATTGGATGCCCAGGCGCTGCGCGAAGATCATGATGGAATCGGGGTCATCGCCCGATGCGCGCCCGGCCGCCTCGCGCAGCTGACCGGCATTGGAAATGGCGGGATCGTGCAGCAGCCGGACCGCTTCGACGGCGCCGGCAACGCGTGCGTCGCGGATGCCGCGCACGCCGATCGATCCGTCGAACTCTTCGACGCGCCGTCGCCATTTCCCTGCCAGATCCCAATCGATCCACAGGTCCGGGTCTGCGATCGCCTCTTTTTCGCCGAGGCGCAACGTCACGTCATAGCGGAAGCGGCTCAACTCGTTGTCGTAGCTCCCGGCCTTCAATGCCGCCTCGGCGCTCCCCACTCTTTCCCAGCGGCGCGCCAGTTCCATGAAGAGGGCCGGATCGACGGCAAGTTCTTTCTCGTTGCGGCGCGCCTGTACCAGCCGCCGTTGCAGTTCGCCGAGCGACATCGAGTCCGCTGCCTTGAACAGCTCAACCGACACACAAAACGCGTCGAGCAGCAGCGCGCTGCGGATATCACCGAGAAAGATATGGCCGCCTCGCCTGGTGACGCGGACCGCTTCGGCGAGCACCACCAGCAGATAGGCGATGTCGGGGAAGTACTGCACGACTGAGTTCAAAACCACCAGATCCACGCTGTCGTCGGGCATGAATGACAGTTCGTGGGCCGCGCCCCGGTGCAGCGTCACGCGATCCAGATCGGAACGTGTCCGACGAAGCTGGTCCAACTGGGCGAGCGCCGACGCGGACACGTCGACGCCGACATAGCTTTCGCATTGCGGAGCCACCCGGGTAAGCAGCAGTCCGGTACCGCAGCCGATCTCCAGCACGCGGCGCGGCCGAAGTGCCCGCAGTCGCCGCACCGTTTCAGCGACCCATAGATGCATCTCTTCGGCCGCGATCGGTCCGCCTGTGTAGCTGCTGTTCCAGCCGAGGATATTGAAATCACTGACGGCCTCTGGCCCCTGGGCGGCATGTGTCTCGTCGTAGAGCTGCTGCCAATGCCGGATGTGCGAGGTCTGCGCTTCGACAGCGGCCGCCTCGTCTTCGCGGCCGATAACGTACCCAAGCATCTGCTGCTGCTCGCCTTCACCATGGACGATCACCAGCGCGTCCTGCACGCGCTCGTGCCGGCGCAGGGTCTCTTCGATTTCGCCCAGCTCTATGCGGAAACCGCGCAGCTTCACTTGCTCGTCGACCCGGCCGATAAACTCGAGCGAGCCGTCGAAGCGCCAGCGCACAAGGTCACCGGTGCGGTACATGCGCGCACCCGGCGGACCATGCGGTGCGGCGACAAAGCGCGCGGCCGTCAGTGCCCCGCGCCGGTGGTATCCGCGGGCGAGACTCGCGCCGGCGACGTAGAGCTCGCCGTCCACGCCGATCGGCACCGGCTCAAGCGCGGAGTCCAGTACGTACACATAGGTGTCGCGTACCGGCGTCCCGATCGGCGGGCTCAGTGAGCCCGACAGCGGACCGCTCATCGTCGCGCAGACGGTGGTCTCGGTCGGGCCATAAGCGTTGATGAATCGCCGGCCGCGCGACCAGCGCTCGACCAGCTCCGGCGGACACCGTTCACCGGCCACGACCAGGGTTTCGAGCGGAATGTCATCGCGGGACAAGGTCGCCAGCACAGTCGGCGGAAGCGTCGCATGCGTCACGCGCTGCCGCGCCAGCAGCTCGCCCAGCAGCGAGCCGGTGCGCTCATCGTCTTGCGGCAATATCAGCGCCGCTCCGTTGCAAAGCGCCATGACGGCTTCCCACAGCGACGCATCGAAGTTAAGCGATGCGAACTGCAGGATGCGCGAGGCCGCGGTGACGCCGAGGCGCTCGGCCTGATCCCGGCTGAGACTGGCGACGCCCGCGTGCGTCACGACGACTCCCTTGGGAACTCCCGTGGATCCAGACGTGTAGATGACGTAAGCCGGATGGCTGGCCGACGTCGGTACCTTCGGATTGACTGCCGGTGAGTCCGCCAGTGAAGCCGCGACAAATGCCTGTCGGTCGAGAACGAGGGCCGGCGCGGCATCGGCAAGCATGTGCGCGATGCGCGCCTCGGGATAACTCGGATCGAGCGGTACATAGGCTGCGCCTGCCTTCAGCGTCGCCAGCACGGCGATCCACATCTCGCACGAACGGCCAAGCGCAATGCCGACTCGCGTTTCCGGGCCCACGCCCTTTCCAATCAGATAGTGCGCGAGCTGATTCGCTCGGGTATTGAGTTCCCCGTAGCTGGGTGAACCTTCGGCCGAGACGATCGCGACGGCATCCGGACAACGCTCTGCTTGCTCCTCGAACATCTCGGGCAACGTTGCCTGAGAGAGCGGCAGCGCAAAGCCGTCCAGTGGTTCCAGCAAGCGTCGCCGCTCGTCACTCGTCAACGGCTCAAGTCGAGCCACGGGCACGTCCGGTCGTGCGGCTGCGTCTGCGAGCAAGGCCACGAAATGCCGCGCCATCTGCACGATTCGCCAGCGGTCGAAAAGATCACGGTTGTAGACCCACACGAATTCCACCCCGCCTCCACACTCGACCGCGTGCAGCTCGAGATCGACGCGCACGGTCAACTCGCCGCTTTCCACGCGCGAGACCTCCAGATCCTTCAGTCGCGCAGCGCTGTCCGGCGCGTTCTGCAGCGCGAACGCAACCTGGAACAGCGGGGTTGAGCCGAGATCGCGTTCAGGTGAAAGTTCCGCGACCAGCCGTTCAAATGGAACGCTTTGGTGTTGATACGCATCGAGCGTCGTGTTGCGCACTTCGCCAAGCAACTCCCGAAAGCTTGTACCGCGACGGATACGGACCCGCATCACGAGCGAGTTCACGAAGAAGCCGATCAGCGATTCGAGGGCCGTCTCCTCGCGGTTTGCGATCGGCGAGCCGACCACAATGTCATCCTGCCCGCTGTATCGTTGGAGCAGCATTGCGAGCGCCGAGAGCAACGTCATGTACAGCGTGGCCTCGCGCTCGTGCGTAAGTCGCAGGACCGGCTCGAGCCGCTCAGGGGAGATCGTGGCATGCACGGCGTTGGCGACGAACGTCTGCATCGTGGGTCGCGGGCGGTCCGCGGGCAGTTTCAAGCGCTCGGGGATGCCGAGCAGCTGCTCCTTCCAGTACGCCAGCCCGTCGGCCAAACCACCGGCGTCCATCCAGTCCCGCTGCCACAGGGCAAAATCGGCGTATTGCACACGCAGCGGCGCAAGCGGGTTCTCGCGTCCCTCCGCGAACGCCTGATACAGCAGGGCGAACTCGCGACCGAGCACACCGACCGACCAGCCGTCGGACACGATGTGGTGGCAGGTCAAGAGCAGGATGTGCTCCTCCTCGGCAAGCCGAAGCACGTTCGCGCGCAGCAATGGCCCGTGGAGCAAATCGAAGGGTTCCCGCCACTCCCGGCGCGTCGCGGCCTCGATGGCCTCCCCGCGTGCCTCCTCGTTGAAACAGCTGATGTCATGCACCGGCACGGCAATATGAAGGCTTGGTTCAATGACCTGCACCGGCTGGCCGTCGATCGGCACGAAGCGTGTACGCAGGACTTCATGTCGATCGACTATCGTGTTGATGGCGCGTGTAAGAGCGTCGAGATCGAGCTCGCCGCGCAGACGCATGGCCTCTGGCATGTTGTACTCGGCGCTCGTGCCGCCGAGCTGATCGAGGAACCAAAGGCGTTGCTGAGCGTAGGAAAGCGGTATGCGTTCCGGACGCGTCTGCGGACCCAGCGGCGTGGACGGCGCGGTGTTCGGCTTCACATATGACCAGCCGGTCCCGTCCCACCAGACGGACTTCCCCGTCTCGGTGTCGTATGCCATTTCGCCGATTCTGAACTGTTCGTCAGGCACGGGGGATTCCACGGCGTTTCACGGCAGCTGGGTTGGCATGACGCGAGGGTGAGGGCGGCTGGCCGCGTTGCTCGGCGATGGCGCGTGCAAGCCCGGCAACCGTCGGGGCGTCAAAGAGCGTGCGGATCGAGATCTCGACGGACAGCGCAGTTCGCGCCCGGCCCACGAGCTGGGTCGCCGACAATGAATGGCCTCCCAGCTCAAAGAAATTTGCGTCCGCCCCGACGCGATCGAGCTGAAGCACCTCGGCGAAGAGTGCACTGAGCGTCTGCTCCACCGGCGTTCGCGGCGCGCGATACTCGACGGTCTGCCGCTCCGGAGCGGGCAATGCGCGGCGGTCGAGTTTGCCGCTCGGGTTGCGCGGCAGCACATCTAGCAGCACGAAGCTGGAGGGCACCATCGCGTCGGGCAAGTGCGCTGCCAAATGCGCGCGCAAGGCTGTCCGATCGAGCGTCGCCGGCGCCACGTACGCGACCAGTTGTATGCCGTGCCCGTCGTCCCTTGCCACGACCGCCCGATCAACAACGCCCGCGCAATCGGCGAGCACACCTTCGATCTCACCGATCTCGATGCGCACCCCGCGCAGCTTGAGCTGCTGGTCGGCGCGGCCGACGAACTCCAGCTCACCATCGGCGCGCAAGAATGCGAGATCGCCAGTCCGATACATGCGCGCGGCCGGAGCGCCGTGCGGATCGGCGACGAACCGCTCTGCGGTCAATGCTGCCCGATTGAGGTATCCCCGCGCGAGCCCGACGCCTGCGATGTACAGTTCACCGGTGACGCCCACCGGCGAGGGCTCGAGCGCGCTGTCAAGGACGTAGAGACGATAGTTCGGGAGGGGCGCGCCGATGGAGACACGATTTCCCGTCACGGCGCCCGCGGTTGCGTCGATGCATGCCTCGGTAGGGCCGTAAACATTGAGAATCCGCCTGGCGACGCCGGCAGCGCTCAGGCGATCCGCAAGACGCTGCGGCAGCGACTCGCCGCCGACGACCAGTGTCTCCAGTCCGGCGGGTAGAGTCCCCGAATCGTGCATCGTCTCAATGAGGCTCGGTGTCCCGTCCAGCACTGAAACCCGATGGCGGCGCGCGTCGGTGAATTCCGCAAGGACCACGCACGTGGCGCCCGCCAGGAGTGGACACAGAATCTGTTCGAGCAGCGGGTCCACGCCGACGGGGCTCGTCACCGCGACTCTGCTCGCCGCGTCGATGCCCAAGTACTCGCGGAACGTCTGGATCTTGTTCGCGAGCGCCCGATGGGATACGACGACGCCCTTAGGCGCCCCGCTCGAGCCAGACGTAAAGATCGCGTAGGCCGGATGCTCGGGCAGCAACGGCGCGTTGCGTTCGTCATCACGCACCTCGTGCTCCGACATGTGTGCGGCGTCCACCGGGGCGTCGAGCACGATCCGCGGCTTGGCTTCGGCCAGCATGGATTCGATACGCGCTCGCGGAAGATCGGGATCGAGCGGCAGGAAGGCCGCGCCCGCCTTGAGCACCGCGAGCAGCGTCACGACCAGTTGAGTCGATCGAGACAGTGAGACCCCGACGAAGCTCTCCGGCGCGGCGCCCCGTGCAATGAGATGGCGCGCCAGCTGATTCGCACGGGCGTTGAGATCGCGATAGCTGATCGACTCGTCGTTGCAGATGACCGCAATGGCATCCGGTGTTCGCGCCGCCTGCGCTTCCAGCAGCGCCGGAATGAGGTCGGGCAAAACTTCGCAAACGCGCAAGCTTTGGACCGCGGCGGACCGAATTCCAAGGCGATAAACGGGCGCGTCCGGATCCGCGACCAGCGTCTCGATTAGTCGCGTCAACTCCGCCCCAATTCGCGCCACGGTCTCCGGATCGAGCCGTGCCGGGTCGAATTCGAGCCCGATGTGCAGGCGCTCGCCCGGAACCACCAGCAGGCTCATCGGGTAGTGCGTCGCGTCGTACCCTTCGACTGCCGTTACTCGGGGCGCTTGGCCGCCTTGAGCGGTGTCGACGACGCTCGGGTAATTCTCAAATATCATCAGCGTGTCGAAGAGCTCCGTCGCGCCTGCGGCACGCTGGATCTCCGCCAGTCCGGTATGCTCGTAGGGAAGCATTCGCGACTGGCCTTGCTGAAGGTCCTTGAGCAATTCCGACACCGGTTGCCCGGGCCGTACGCGCGCGCGCCGCGGCACGGTATTGATGAAAAGACCGATCATCTGCTCGACGCCGGAAAGGTCGGCCGGGCGGCCGGAGACGGTCACACCGAACACAACGTCGTCGCGGCCGGTGAAGCGTCCGAGCACGATCGCCCACAATCCCTCCATCACCGCATTGAGTGTCAGTCCGCGGAACCGGGCATATTGCCGCAGGCGCGCCGTGAACTCACCGGAGAGCTCGCGCGACCAGCGCCGCGGTTGTGCCGCTGGCGGGCGATGGTGCTCCGCGGGCGCGAGCCGCGTCCCGCAGTCGAGATCGGCGAGGTAGTCGCGCCACGCGGCCAGTGCGGCCTCGCGGTCCTGCTTCGTGAGCCACCGCAGATAGTCCCTGTATGGACGCGCGGGCGGCAGTGCGTCGATGTCGCCGCCGTTGCGATACAGAAGCAGGAGCTCGCCCAAGAACAGCGGCATCGACCAACCGTCCATGAGCGCGTGGTGCAGGGTGACTGCGAGGACGCTCCGCTCCCGGCTCGCTCGCATCAATATTGCGCGGATGAGCGGCCCGATTGCCAGAGCGAATCGATCGCTGCGATCGGCGAGGAGCAACTCGCTGCGTCGGGACTCCTGGGTTGCGTCTTCCTCGCGCCAGCGGAATCCTAGGGAGTTCGCGACCACCTGCACCGGGCGGTTCAGTCCTTCGTGCCGGATCGCGACACGCAGGTTGGCGTGACGGCGCAGCAACGCATCAATGGCCGCCCGCAGCCGTGGCGCATCGACCGTGCCTTCAAGATGCACCTCGACCTGTACGTTGTAGACGTCGCGGGCGCTTCCATCGTACAGCGCGTGGAAGGCCAGCCCCTCCTGCAGCGGCGAGAGCGGCAGGACGTCCTCGAGTCCCGGATAAGCGGCCTCGAGCATTTCGACTTCGGCTTGCGACAAGGCCACGAGCGGGAAGTCCGACGGCGTGTGCCCGCCTTCGGGCAGGCGCGCCATCGACTCGAGCGCGCTCCTCCATCGCTGCGCCCAGCCGCGCACTTGGGATTCCGATAGGTGCCTGCTCGACCAGCTCCACGTCGCCGACAGGGAACCGTTCACCGATTGTGCATTGATGCGCAGAATGTGCGAGAGCGGCGTCGCCGGGTCCGCTTCAAGGCTCAACCTATCCGTTTGCGCGCCGTCGAAGCGCCCGAGGTAGTTGAACTCAATCTGCGGCGGGCGCTTCCGGGCGAGTCGGGGCGCGGCGTCGCTATTGAGATAGCGGAGCAGCCCATAGCCCACCCCGCGTCCGGGCACGGCACGCAGTTGCTCCTTCACGCGTTTGAGCGCGCGGTCAACATCCTCGCCGGCGACGTCGCCGACGTCGAGCCGAACGGGGAACAGGCTCGTGAACCAGCCGACCGTGCGCGAGAGATCGAAGCGGTCCGACTCTCGGCCATGGCCTTCAAGATCGACGAGCAGCGGCCCGCAACGCTCCGCCCCGACAGCGATTGCCAGCGCGGCAAGCAACACGTCGTCGATGCCGGCGTGGAACACCGTCGGCACGCTCGTCGAGATTGCCGAGGTCAACGCCGGCGATAGCTCGATGCTCAGGTGGCGCGCCGTCGCGACGGTATCGAGGACTGGATCGAGCCGGGCATCGGCGATCAGCATGCCGCCGTCTTCGAGAATCGCCTCCCATGCCGGCAGCTGCGCGAGCACCGCGGGGGAGGTTGCCT
>Ga0155953_1064_pt2 | contig 33164 bp, 35 predicted proteins | sample RifCSPlowO2_02_FD_107607 | JGI IMG/M metagenome (GOLD analysis project Ga0155953, IMG submission 107607) | Betaproteobacteria bacterium RIFCSPLOWO2_02_FULL_63_19
ACGAAGCCGGCGCTTGGCGCGCGAAGGCGCAGCCTAGACCCCGTATAAGGGTCCAGGCCTGCTTGCCACGCCGACAGGTATCGTTTCTTCGAACTGGAGCAATCAATGAGAATCTTTCTTTTCCTCGCGATGGCGATACTCGCCAGCGGCAACGCCCTGGGCCAGAATCCGCGGGTCGAGTTGAAAACCACGCGTGGGGACATCGTCGTCGAACTCTACGCGGACAAAGCGCCAAGAACCGTCGCCAACTTTCTCCAGTACGTCAAAGACGGTTTCTACAACGGCACGATCTTTCACCGCGTCATCGACGGCTTCATGGTCCAGGGGGGAGGATTCGACCGCGACATGCACGAAAAACCCAAAACGCGCCCGCCCATAGAAAACGAGGCCGCGAACCGCGTGAAGAACGAAGTCGGCACGATCGCGATGGCGCGCACGCCCAATCCGCACTCGGCGACTGCGCAGTTCTTCATCAACCTCAAGGATAACGATTTTCTCAACTACCGCGAGCCGACCAGGCAGGGGTACGGCTATGCGGTGTTCGGCAAGGTCACTCGTGGCATGGACGTCGTCAACACAATCGCCAAGGTGGCGACCGGAAACGCAGGGCCGCACCAGAACGTTCCGCGCGAACCCATCATCATCGAATCCGCAACCGTCAACAAGGGAAAGTGAGCACACCCATGGTCAAACTGCATACCAATCACGGCACCGTAACCCTGGAACTCGACGCGGCGAGCGCGCCCGAAACGGTAAAGAACTTCCTCGCTTATGTGGAGAGCGGGCACTATTCAAACACCGTGTTCCACCGCGTGATCGACGGGTTCATGATCCAGGGCGGCGGCTTCGAACCCGGCATGAAGCAGAAACCGACTCAGGCGCCGGTAAAGAACGAGGCAAACAATGGCCTGAAGAACGACCGCTACACAATCGCTATGGCGCGCACGTCAGACCCGCACTCGGCAAGCGCGCAGTTCTTCATCAACGTCGCCGACAACGGCTTTCTCAATCACAAGGCCCAGACGCCCGACGCGTGGGGCTACTGCGTCTTCGGCCGCGTGACCGCGGGCCAGGACGTGGTGGACAAGATCAAGGGCGTGCAGACCGGCAGGCGGGGCCCCCACGGCGACGTCCCGGTCGAAGACATTATCATCGAGCGCACGGAAGTGGTGTGATTCTGTTCGTCTCCGACCTGCACCTGTGCAGTTCGCGGCCGGAGACATGCCGGATCTTCTTCGATTTCCTCGCCGGCCCCGCGCGCGGGGCCGACGCGCTTTACATCCTCGGCGATCTGTTCGAGTACTGGGCCGGCGACGACGATATCGATGATCCGTTCAACGCGTCGATCGTCTCCGCCTTGCGTGGTTGCGCCGGCGATACGCCCGTGTACCTCATGCACGGCAACCGCGATTTCCTGCTCGGCGAACGCTTCGCGCTCGCCGCAGGCGTGCAGCTGATCGACGATCCGGCGCTTATTGACTGCTGCGGCACTCCGACGCTGCTCACGCACGGAGATGCGCTTTGCACCGACGATGAGGACTACATGCGCTTTCGCGCCGAGGTGCGCTCGGCCCGGTGGATCGAAGCGTTCCTGGCGACACCGCTGACAGAGCGCAAGATGAGAATCGAGGCGCTGCGCCGCGAAAGCGAAGCGCAAAAGAAACGCAAGCCGATGCGAACCATGGACGTCAACGATCTGGCCGTGCAAGCACTGCTGCGTAGTCACGCGTATCCACGGCTCGTCCACGGTCACACCCACCGACCCGCAAGACATGAGCATGTCGTCGACGCGCACCGCTGCGAACGCTGGGTGCTCGCCGACTGGTACGCGTCCGGGAGCTACCTGAGCAGCATTGGAAGCGAAACCGTTTCCGTGGCGTTGCCGAACAAATCTAGTTAGCCATCCAATCCGCGCGCCAGATCGGCCTGGATATCGTTCAGCGCTTCCAGCCCCACCGCGACGCGCAGCAGCCCCTCGGTGATGCCGGCCCGCGCCCGCGCCTCGGCGCTGATTCGCCCGTGCGTGGTCGTCGCCGGATGGGTGATCGTGGACTTGGTGTCCCCGAGGTTGGCGGTGATGGAGATCATTCGGGTCGAATCGACGACGTGCCAGGCCGGTTCCCTGCCCCCTTTCACCTCGAACGAAACGACGGCACCCCCCGAGCGCTGCTGACGCATGGCCAGCGCGTGCTGCGGATGCGACGGCAGTCCTGGATAGAACACGCGCGTCACGGCGGGCTGTCTCTCGAGCCACCGCGCAAGTTCCACCGCCGTCGCCGACTGCGCCTGCATGCGGATGGCGAGCGTTTCCATTCCTTTCAGCAGTACCCAGGCATTGAATGCGGACAAGGTGGGTCCGGCCGTACGCAGAAATGGAAAAATGTTTTCAATCACGACCTCTTTCTTGCCCAGAACCGCGCCGCCGAGTACGCGGCCCTGCCCATCAAGGTATTTGGTCGCCGAGTGAATAATCAGATCCGCGCCCAGTTCGAGCGGCCGCTGCAGGACCGGCGTGCAGAAGCAATTGTCCACCACCAACAGCGCGCCGGCAGCGTGCGCGATCTGCGCCAGCTCGGCAATGTCGAAAACCTCGGTCAAGGGGTTCGAGGGCGTCTCGACGAACAGCAGCTTCGTCGCTCCCGGTCTTACCGCCTCGCGCCACGCGGTGGGATCGGGGCCATCGACATAGGTGGTCTCGACGCCGAATTTCGCCAATATTCCGAACAGATTCACCGTGGCGCCGAATATCGACGAAGAGGAGACGAGGTGCTCGCCGCTTTTCATGAGCCCCATGCAGCAGGCAAGGATGGCCGACATGCCCGATGCGGTCGCAACGCACGCTTCGGCGCCCTCCAGCGCGGCTAGCCGCTCGCCGAATGCGGTGACCGTCGGGTTGGTAAAACGCGAATAGATATATCCGGGTTCGTCGCCCTTGAAACACGCCGCCGCCTTCGCCGCGTTGTCGAATATGAAGCTTGAGGTCAGATAGAGCGCTTCCGAGTGCTCGCCGAACTGGCTGCGTGCAATGCCCGCGCGAACAGCCAAGGTGTCGATGTCGTAATCCTGCATGATCCGGTCCGAAAAAATGAAAAACCCGTCCAGCTTTCGCTAAGACGGGTCTTGGCCACGCTTTAGCGGTATTTGTTTGCCGGTAGGTCCGGCTGCGCCCGCAAGCTGTCTCTCAAATCGGCGCGATTGGGAAGCTACGCCTGAAACCGGAGGATGTCAATCGCGAACTTGGTGCCTGTCCGAGCGCGCCGTGCTCAAGCCATGTTGACGTCGGCTGATGTGGTCTCTTCATCGCCTTCCTGCCGCGAAGGATCCCGCTCTTTCTCCACTGACGCGAGGTATTCGCTGGTCACGTCACCTGTAATGTAGTTGCCGTCGAAACAGGACGTCTCGAAGTGCACCAATTTCGGGTTCGCCGAGCGCACGGACTGCTTGAGCGCGTCCATTTCCTGGTAGATAACCGCGTCCGCGCCGATTTCGCAGGCGATTTCGTCGACCGTGCGGTTGGTCGCGATGAGCTCGGAACGCGTGGGCATGTCGATGCCGTAGACGTTGGGGTAGCGAACCGGCGGCGCGGCTGAGGCAAAATACACCTTGTTCGCGCCGGCCTCGCGCGCCATCGTCACGATCTCGCGACTGGTCGTGCCGCGCACGATGGAATCGTCGACGATGAGCACGTTCTTGCCCCGAAATTCCATTGCCATCACGTTGAGCTTCTGGCGCACCGATTTGCGGCGGATGGTCTGGCCCGGCATGATGAAAGTGCGCCCGACATAACGGTTTCGTACGAAACCCTCGCGGAACGACACGCCCAGCCCCTTGGCCAGCTCGAGCGCGCTGGGACGGCTTGTATCGGGAACCGGCACGACGACGTCGATCTCGAGGCCGGACATGGTCCGTTTGATCTTGTCGGCGAGCTGCTGGCCCATGTTGAGCCGGGTTTCGTAGACGGACACCCCGTCGATGACCGAATCGGGCCGCGCCAAGTACACGTATTCAAAGATGCACGGGGAAAGCATCGTTCGCACGGCGCACTGGCGGCTGTAAAATTCGCCGCGTTCACTCACCAATATCGCCTCGCCCGGCGCGACGTCCCTCACCAGTTCGAAACCCATTGCGGCGATCACTACACTCTCCGACGCCACCACGTATTCGGGACCGTCAGGTGATGTGTTCGTACCGAACACGAGGGGTCGGATTCCGTAGGGGTCGCGGAACGCGAGCAGCCCGAACCCGGAAATCATGGCCACAACCGCGTAGGCACCTCGGCAGCGCCGATGCACGTTCGACACCGCGGTAAATATCGTGTCCGCGTCCAGCTTCGCGCCCTTCGCCGCGAGTTCCAATTCGTGCGCGAGTACGTTGAGCAACACTTCGGAGTCCGAGTTGGTGTTGATGTGACGCAGATCCTGCCGGAACATCTCCTCCTTCAGCGCCTCGGAATTGGTGAGATTACCGTTGTGCCCGAGCACGACCCCGAACGGGGAATTGACGTAGAACGGCTGCGCTTCGGCGGAATTGAACGCCGATCCCGCTGTGGGGTACCGGCAGTGTGCAATGCCTACTTCGCCCGCGAGATTGCGCATGTTGCGTGTGTGGAACACGTCGCGCACGTAGCCGGGCCCCTTGTGCATGTGGAAGGTCTTACCCTCCGCGGTGACGATACCGGCTGCGTCCTGACCGCGGTGTTGCAGCAGCAACAACCCGTCGTAGAGGAGTTGATTGACCGGCGTCTTTGCCACGACTCCGATAATGCCGCACATTGCCGTCTCCCCTATCGGTACTTCAGACGCTGCGCTACACCCGCAGGCAGATAGGGCTTGAGCGCCAACGCTGCGGTTTCGAACGGACTGGACAGCACCGCCCGTCTCCAGAACGGCTCGGCCGGCAATGGCGTCAATCCCGCCAGCAATACGACGAGCAGCACGATTGCCACACCGCGCACCGCCCCGAACACCGTTCCAAGCAACCGGTCGAGCAATCCCAGACCCGCCGCACGCACCAGCAGCGAGAGCACCACGGCAGCAAAGCCGCTCACCACAAGTACAGCGACGAAGATCAGCAGAAACGCCAACAGGCCGGAGAGCAGCGGTCCGAGACTCCGCGGCAGTTCCTGGGCAACAATACCGGAAAACGCGGTCGCCAGCACGAATGCCGCAATCCACCCGGCGAGCGACACGACTTCACGCATGATGCCCCTAAACGTCCCAAGCAGCATGGACAGCCCGAGCACGCTCAAAACGCAATAGTCAAACCATGTCATTGGTGGATGTAGCGCAGATGGGCGCCTCCGCGGAAGGACTGGCCTGGTCCGCCGAATTGCCTGGTCACCGGCTCACCGTTGCCCCACCGTTCCAGGTGGGATGCCCGCCGCCGCGATCTTCTTCTGGGCCTGCTCGGCCTTGCGTTTGCTGTCGAATGGCCCCGCGCGCACCCGCGTCGTCGGCTCGCCCTTGGGACCGGTGACGGCCTCCGTGTAACTTTGCACGCCGGCCGCCGCTAGCTTGTCGCGCAAATGCTTTACGTTCGCCTGGTTCGCGTAGGCACCAAGACTGATGACCCACATGTCCTTGCCTTCGAGCAGAGCCTTCGCTCGAGCCGCTTCTGCGTCAGCACCGGCTGCAGCTTTGTGCTCCTTCTTCGAGTTTGTCGCAGCCTTTTTGGCAGGCTCCGATGCCGAGGAGGCATTCGTCGTGACGGACGGCTGCTGTGGCTTTGCCGGTGCCGTTGCAGGTGCCGAGGCCGCCCCTGCGTCCTCGCCCGCCTCTGGCACTGCACGTGGACGAACGCGGCTGTTGAACCGTCCCGCGTCCTGACCCGGAATCTCGATGATGAGGTCTCGCCCTACCGGACTTGGCTCGCTATCAAGGACGATCGGCAGCACGATGACAACCAAAACCACCAGCGCGATCGCTCCCACGAGGCGCCTGCGCGCGCGTCGTTGAAGCAGGGTTGCATCCAGGGTTTCGGCCAATTGGGATTCCGGTTGATACTGGGATTCCGTCAAAACCACCACCTGCGCCGCATCAGGGTCCCGAGCCCGAAGCCTGCGCGGCCAACACCTCCGCGACGGTGTAGAACGATCCGAAAACGATGATTCTATCATTCTCTCCGGCCCGCTTGCAGGCAGCCTCGAATGCCAAACGCGGCGAGTCGAACAGCCGCACGTCGGCGCCTGCATCGGTCGAGATCACGGCTTCCTCCAGCATCGCCGCCTCCGCCCCCCGGGGACCACTGAGCGTGGCCGCATACCAGGTGCTGATCCGGCCCTTGAGCGCAGCGCATACACCTGCGATATCCTTGTCGCGCAGCATTCCGAACACCGCGTGCGTTGACGAAAACGCGCCCATGTCGTCGAGATTCCGGGCCAGCACTTCCGCCGCCTGAGGATTATGCGCAACGTCAAGCACTGTGGCAGGGTACCCCGGCAGTACCTGGAACCGTCCCGGACACTCGGCGCCGGCCAGCCCTGCGCGCACGTCGCTTGCCGCTACCGGAAGGTGATCGGCGAGCGCCTGCAACGCGGCCAGACAGGCGCTCGCATTGAGCAACTGGCAGGACCCGCGAAGCGCGGGCAGCGGCAATTCCTCCTGTCGGCTGCCGCTGCCCCAAAACCGCCAGTGCCCGCCTTCGCTGACACAGCCGAATTCGCGTCCAAGGCACTGCAGTTCCGCACCAATGGACCTCGCGTGAGCGATCACCGATGCGGGCGGTTCCGGATCAGCGACGATCGCCGGGCGTCCCGCTCGGAGTATTCCGGCCTTCTCAAAGCCGATCTGCTCGCGGGTATCGCCGAGATAGCCGGTGTGGTCGATCGAAATGCTCGTAACAATTGCGCAGTCGGTATCGAACACGTTCACCGCGTCCAGGCGCCCGCCCATGCCGACTTCGAGGATGAGCACGTCGAGCCGCTCGCGGGCAAACAGCACCCAGGCAGCCAGAGTCCCGAATTCAAAATACGTGAGCGGAACACCGGCTCGGGCCGCCTCTACCGTTGCAAACGCGTGGCACAGGCTGTCGTCCTCAGCGCACTTGCCGCTCAGGCGCACCCGTTCGTTGTATCGCAGCAGGTGCGGTGAACTGTACATTCCGACTGCGTACCCGGCGGCGAGCAGGATGGCCTCCAGGATCGAACAGGTCGAGCCCTTGCCGTTGGTGCCTGCGACGGTAATGATGGTCGCCTCGGATCGCAGCGCAAGGCGACTCATCACTTCGCGCACGCGTTCCAATCCGAGCTCAATGCTCTTCGGATGGATACGCTCGATGTATTCCAGCCACTCGGGCAGCGTCGCGGGCGTATGCATTTTGGAGCTACGGGTCGAGCGTCACCGCTGAAGATTAGCGAGAAGAATCGGGTTTCGTATATGTCTCTCGATTGCGCAGCGTTGCGCAGTTTGCAACGCTGCGCAATCGAGAAAACAGGGGCGCCAAATCAATCCAGCCTCACTGATTTCGACTCCGCCGGATCGGGATTCTCCGATTCGGCGAGTCGAGGAAGCACCGTGAACGCAGCGACCATAGTGTCGTACCGTGCGCCCGCGCACTAATCTTGCAGATCAGCCGGTCGCCACCGGAAGCCGAAGCAGAAGCGTGAGCAACGATGCGAGCTTGTCGCGCAACTGACGCCGATCGACAATCATGTCGATAGCCCCTTTCTCCAGCAGGAACTCGGCGCGCTGGAATCCCTCCGGCAGCGTTTGACGCACGGTCTGCTCAATGACGCGTGGTCCCGCAAAGCCTATCAGCGCCTTGGGTTCGGCGATGACCACGTCCCCGAGCATGGCGAAACTGGCCGATACGCCGCCCATGGTCGGATCGGCGAGCACCGATATGAAGGGCAACCGCTGCGACGAAAGCCGGGTCAGCGCCGCAGTTGTCTTGGCCATCTGCATGAGCGACAGCAGACCCTCCTGCATTCGAGCGCCGCCGGTGGACGTAATGCATATCAGCGGCAGGTTCTGCTCCAGGCATGCGTCCACGGCACGAACGAAACGCTCACCAACTACCGACCCCATGGAACCGCCCATAAAATCGAACTCGAACACAGCCGCCATGGCCGGGACAGTCTTGACCGCCCCCTGCATTACCACCAGCGCGTCCGTCTCGCCGGTCGCCTTTTCCGCGTCCGCGAGCCGTTCCGAGTAGCGTTTGCTGTCCTTGAACTTGAGCGCATCCAGCGGCGCCACTTCGACGCCTAGCTCGAACCTTCCCTCGTCGTCGAGCAGCAGTTCGAGCCGCTCCCTCGCGCTAATACGGTTGTGATGGCCGCACTTAGGGCAGACGTTGGCATTCTTTTCCAAGTCTGTCGCATACAGCACCGCGGCACATGCAGGGCACTTGCTCCACAGACCCTCGGGCACGTTTTTCTTCGGTCCCGCGCCGACGCGCTGGATCTTCGGAGGCAACAGCTTCTGCAACCAGCTCATGGTCGGTTATCTCGCATCCATCGCCAGCCTCACCCCGCTCAGGAAGGCGGCAACCCGCTCCGACGCCGAGTCAGGCGCAGTCTCTATCTCCTGGATGATGCGGCTGCCTATTATCGCCGCATCGGCAATGTCGCATATAGCGCGCGCCGTGGCAGCGTCGCGTATTCCAAAGCCGACCCCGACCGGCAGCGCGGTCCGCGCGCGGATCTGCGCGATTTTTGCGCCAACGTCCGCCAGGTCGATGTTCGCAACGCCAGTCACACCCCGAAGCGAAACGTAATAAATGTATCCGCTCGCTATCCGCGTGATCATTGCGATGCGCTCGGGCGTCGAGGTCGGCGCCAGCAGGAAAACCAGATCCACGCCGCTTTCGCGCAAGTTGCGGGCGAAGTCCTGGCATTCCTCGGGCGGATAGTCGACGACGATCACCCCGTCAACCCCGGCCTCGCGTGCGGCCCTTATGAACTCGGTCTGACCCATGGCCTCGATCGGGTTCGCATAGCCCATCAGAACCAGCGGGGTCAGAGCGTCCTTGTCGCGGAACTCGCGCACCATGGCGAAGACCCGATCCAGTCCAACATGGTGCTTGAGCGCGCGCTCGCCCGAGCGCTGTATCACGGGCCCATCGGCCATCGGATCGGAGAAGGGCACGCCGAGTTCGACAATATCGGCGCCGGATGCGACCATGGCATGCATGATCGGCACTGTCGCAGCCGGATCGGGATCCCCCGCGGTGACGAAAGGAATCAGCGCCTTGCGGCCGGACCGGCGCAATATTTCAAAGGTATTCGGAATGCGCGACATCAAATCAACCTGAATTCCCCGGCAACGCTGCCGGCTTGCTCGGAACGCTTCGACTGCGAGCGTCTCGCAGCCGAGACGCGAGATTTGGCGATCGCCAGATAATCACGGTTCAATTCGAACCCGACAAAACGTCGTTCATGCATCGCCGCCGCGGCCGCGCTCGTACCGCTGCCCATGAACGGATCGAGCACCAAGCCGCCCGGTGGTGAACTGGCCAGAAGCATCCGCTCCACGATCGCCAGCGGCTTCTGCGTCGGATGATCCTCGCGTTCGGCGTCCTGCCGGTGCAGTCTCGGTACGCTCCACAGGTCCTTGGGGTTATAGCCGATCTCGAGCCATTTCCTGCCAACGAAAATCGAACGCGAGCGCGCTTTCTTGGTCGCGATATCGTAGGGAACGCGTACGCTGTCCAAATCGAAGTAATAGTCCCGCGACGCCGCAAAGAAACCGATGTTATCGTGCACAGAGGAGAACTTGCGCGTGCTGCCTCCCATGCTCGGCACCCGCCGATCCCAGATGATCTCGTTGACCATCAGCAGCCGCGTCTTCAGGTAGCTGAAGACTTCGGGCGCATGCTGCCATGTCAGAAACACGTAAAGGCTCGCGCTTGGTCTGAGTTTGGGCAGTATGGCGTCGATCCAGCGGCGGCTGAACGCCAGGTAATCCTTGCCGTAGCGACGGTCCGAGTCGTTACCGTAGTCCTTTCCCAGGCCGTACGGGGGATCGGCGATGATCAGGTCCACGCTCGCGTCCGCAATGCGCTCAACCCCATCGAAGAAATCCTCGTTGTATAGCGATATGCCCATCATTCGAACCGGATGCCGGATTTCTCGCCAACGGTATGCATATCCTTGTCGCCGCGCCCGGAGAGGTTGACCAGCAGGAGGGTGTCTTTCGGCATGGTCGGCGCGATCTTCGCGGCATACGCGAGCGCGTGACTGGATTCCAGCGCGGGAATAATGCCTTCATGGCGGCACAAGGCGTGAAACGCGGCCAACGCTTCGCTGTCGTCGATGGTGACGTATTCGGCGCGTCCGCTGTCCTTCAGCCATGCATGCTCGGGACCGACGCCGGGATAATCCAGTCCCGCCGATATTGAATGCGTCTCGACGATCTGCCCGTGCTCGTCCTGCAGCAAGTAGGTCCTGTTGCCGTGCAGCACACCTGGCTTGCCCGCTGCCAGCGATGCCGCATGTTTGCCGCTGGACAAACCGAAACCTCCCGCCTCGACTCCTATCAGTCTGACCGCCTCAAGCGGGATGTACGGGTAAAAGATCCCCATCGCGTTCGAGCCGCCACCGACGCAGGCGATGACCACGTCGGGCTGACGCCCCGCGAGTTCGGGCATCTGCTGCATGCATTCGCGTCCTATGACCGACTGAAAATCGCGAACCATCATCGGATAGGGGTGCGGACCCGCGACGGTGCCTATGATGTAGAAGGTATTCCCGACGTTCGTGACCCAGTCCCGCATCGCCTCGTTCAGCGCGTCCTTCAGCGTCTTCGAACCGGATTCCACCCGAACGACGGACGCGCCGAGCAGTTTCATCCGGTAGACATTGGCCGCCTGGCGCTTCATGTCCTCCGATCCCATGTACACCACGCATTCCATCCCGTATCGCGCGGCAACCGTCGCAGCAGCCACGCCATGCTGCCCCGCCCCGGTCTCGGCGATTACTCGTGGTTTGCGCATGCGTCGGGCCACGAGCGCTTGGCCGATCGTGTTGTTTATCTTGTGCGCGCCGGTGTGGTTCAGATCCTCGCGCTTTAGATAGATCTGCGCGCCGCCGAGCATGGACGACCAGCGCCTGGCATGATAAACGGGACTCGGGCGACCGACATAATGCTTGAGTTCGTATTCGAACTCCGCGAGAAATGCCGGATCGGCTCGGCACATGTCGTATTCGGTGCGCAGTTCGTCCAGCGCGTGCACGAGCGTCTCGGCGACGAACACGCCTCCGTACGGACCGAAATGCCCGTGTTCGTCCGGGAGGTCAACCATCTGCATTCCTGACTCCTGAAATAAAGGCTGCGATCTTCGTCGCGTCCTTGATGCCCTTCGCGGACTCGACGCCGCTGGATACGTCCACGGCCCACGGACGCAACCGCCGCGCTGCTTCGGTCACATTGTTCACCGTCAGGCCACCGGAGAGTATCCACGGCCTGGCCAGGCCGCCCGGCAGAAGATTCCAGTCGAATGAGGTGCCGGTGCCACCGTATGTGCGCTCGTCGAACGCATCGATGAGCCACGCCGTAGCCCCTGCGTAAGGGGCGAAATATTCTACCAAATCGATCCCCGGCTTCATGCGGACCGACTTTATGTAGGGGCGCCCGAAACGGGTGCAGAACTCTGCAGGCTCCTCGCCATGAAACTGCAGCGTTCCGGCCGGCACACGATCCAGCGCCGCCGCCACTTCATCGAGCGTCGGATTGACGAAAACGCAGACGGATGTAACGAAGGCGGGTAATTCCGCCGCGATCGAACCCGCGCGCTTCGGGTCGATGTATCGCGCGCTCGGACGCCAGAATATGAACCCGATCGCGTCGGCTCCCAGCTGCGTCGCGGACATCGCGTCTTGTTCGCGCGTGATGCCGCAGATCTTGATGCGTGTCCTCAAGCCTCGTCCTCCGACGAACCGAAGGGCATCATACGTGCGAACGGGGGCAGTCGCCATTTGGCATCGTAGCGCACGTCCGTCAGATAGAGTCCCGCCGCGGCGATGGTCGGCGCAGCGCGGTTGCGGTCGCGCCCCTGCATCACCTGCAGCATCCATTCCGGCGGGTGCCGATGCGAACCGATATACACTAGGCTCCCAACGATGTTGCGAACCATGTGGTGCAGGAACGCGTTGGCCGTAAACTCGAAGAACAAATACGGACCTCGACCATGAACTTCCGCGCGCTCCATCACTCGCACCGGATTCCTCGCCTGGCACTCAGAGGAGCGAAACGCCGAAAAATCATGCTCGCCAACGAGCGCCGAAGCTGCCCGGCGCATCGCCTCCAGGTCGAGCTCGCCGTGAAACCACCCGGTCTTTCCCGCGAGCAGTGCCGGGCGGACCGCATGCTTGTAGAGCACGTAGCGGTAGCTGCGTGCGCTGGCCGAATACCGTGCATGGAACTCGTCCGGCACGGGCATCGACCACTGCACTGCGACCGCGGAAGGCAATAGTGCATTCGCACCGCGCACCCAGGCGGAGCCTGGACGCTCGGCCAGGGTATCGAAATGCGCTACCTGCGCGCATGCGTGCGTGCCGGCGTCCGTTCGACCGGCCCCGGCCAGACGAATGCTGTTGCCCGCTATGGCCGAAAGCGCGCGCTCCAAATGATCCTGGACCGTGTTCCCCGACGGCTGCGACTGCCAGCCATCGAACGCCGTTCCGTCATACGCGATGCCGATCGCAATACGCATTGCCGCCACTTAAATACTCAGACCGTCGCAGGTAATCTCGACGCAGACAAAAATCGGCGCCGAAGCGCCGATTTCGGATGAAACGGACCGGCGGTCAGGCGAGCGCCGCAAGCATGGTCTTCGCCTGCTGCTGCTGCGCAGCATCGCCTTCGGCCGCCACCTCATTCAGCAGTTCGCGTGCGCCGTCCTTGTCGCCCATTTCCTCGTACGCCTTGGCCAAATCCAACTTCGTGGCAACCTCCTGCCAGTGGGCATCGGGAACCGCTCCGCCGGACGCGCCGCCCGGCGAAACGTCCAAATCGAGGCTGATCGACGACAAATCGAGCGCCGGCGCCTTTTCCTGCGCCGGTCCAGCTTCAACCGGCGCCCCCAAATCGAAGTCCATGGTCAGGCCGCCATCCTTCGCGGGTTCCGGAGCGGGTTCGGCCGCGGCCCCCGGCGTGCCCAGATCGAAATCGATCGACATTCCCTCTTCGGCTGGAGCTTCAGCGGCTGCGGCTGGCGGGGGAGCTGGTGCTGCCCCTTTCGTTTCAGCAGCGCCCTCGTCACCCGTTCCCAGATCAAAGTCGAGGCCGGAAAGCGACTCCTCCGCGGCGCCGGCCACCTCGGGCTTGGGAGCAGGCGCCTCACCGCCGGCGCCGAGATCAAGGTCGAAATCAAGAGGCGGTGCAGCCTGGGCGGCCTCATCCGCGACTGTTTCGTGCGCTGCGCCTGCGCCCGCAAGTACCGCAGGAGTCATTACGGTGGTATCGCCCATGCCGCCCGCAGCCTCAGCCGGTGTCCCGCCGTAAAGCGGATTGTGCGGATCGATGGAAAGCCCGAGAGTTACCGCCTTTTCCCATGCCGGACCGTGTCCACCGGTAGCCGCTGACAGCTCGGTCGCGGTCGCTGCAAAAGCCTTGAGATCTTTGCGGTTCGCATAGATCTCCAGCAATTTCGCGCGGATCTCGTGACGCCCGGGTTCTTTGCCCAGCGCTTCCTTGAGGATTTCCTCGGCCTGTGCATCGCGGCCGTAGGCCATATAGACATCGGCTTCCGCGATCGGGTCAATTTCCTCCTCGAGCTTACCGACGGCCCCTTGACGCAACTCACCCTGCAATGTCGCCGAGTCGGCGTCGATCTGCTGGGCGGTTGCCGCCGCTCCAAATACAGTCGGTGCTTCCACCGCAACCATCGGTTCCATCGAGCTGGCTTCGGCCTGCAGTTTTCGCTTCTTGCGCCACGCATAGCCGGCGTACAGCGCGAGCAGAACCACCACGCCGCCCCCGGCGCCGAGCGCCACGGGATCACCGAGCATCTCATCCATGAAGCTCGGCTCGGGTGGCGGCGGTGGTCGCGGAGGCGCCTTCCGTACCCCTATCGGCTTCGGCTTGGGCGCGGGCGGTGCCGCTTTCGGCGGTTCCGGCGCCTTCGCCGGCTGTTCAGCTTTGCCAGCGGCGGCAGGTTTCGCAGCCACCGGCCCACCCGTCGTCGGCGGGGCAGCTGGCGGCGCTTTTGCGGCCGCACCCTTGGCTGCCTGCTGCAGCGTTGCTCCGGTCTCGCTCTTTAGTTCAACGAGTTTCTGCAGATCCCGTACGTTCTTCTCCAGCATCGCGATGCGCTCGTTTGCTTCCTTGAGCGCCTTTTCCTTTGCGGCCAGATCGTCGGCACGCGCGGCAGCGCCCCCGGCGCCACCTGTCTTGACGTCCCCTGCTTTCGACAGACGTAATTGATCCTTCGCTGGTTCCTTGGACGGAGGTTGCTTTTCGACCGTTGGTTCACCGATGCGGCCCGATACCTGCCGCCCCGCTCCCTCACGGGCCGGTCCCTTCGCAATGGCCATGCCAATCTGGCGACGATACTCGTCGAATTCGGCATTCTGCTTGACGATCATGCTTTGGGCTTCACTCTGGGTCACCGCTTCGATGGTCTCCCGGTCGGGAATCGTGAGGACCTTGCCGGCACGGATCCGGTTCATGTTGCTGGCGTCAAACTCGCCCTGATTCGCGCGATAAAGCGCCGCCAACATCCGCTGCAGGCTTACCCCTTCTTGGCTGTGCTCGAGAGCGACCTTGGTCAGCGTATCGCCTCGTTGCATCTTGTAGCTCACAGCAGGTTTCGCAACCGGTTCCAAAGTCCGCTCGACCACGGCAGGAGATACCGCTGGCGGTGCGGCCGGCTCAGGTCGCGCCTCGGGAGCCGCTGGGGTCGCGGGCTCGATCGGCGAAACCGGTGCTTCCGCGACGGGCGCCTTGTATTCGGGAGGGTCGAGCAGAAACGTGTACTCGCGCACCAGGTGTCCGCCTTCCCAACTCAAATCGACAAGCAGGTCGAGAAACGGCTCGTTAACGGATTCCACCGATGAAAGCACCACCACATGCTGTCCGCTGGCGCGCCGATCCACCGCGAATTGAATCGACGACGCCGCAACCGAACGCTCGACACCGGCCTGCCGATAAGTCTCGAATGAAGCAAGGCGCACCGACAGCGAATCGGCCTCGCCGGGTGCGACCGAGGAGATTTCAATTTCCGCGCGCAGGGGCTGCCCGAGGGCAGAAAGCACCGTCAGCTTGCCCAGACCGGCCGCCCACACCGCAGCAGGCAGAAACAAGCCAATAAGTGCCCATGCCGCGACCTTCAGCGCTGTTACCTTGAATGTGTACGTGCCCACGCGGCCACCCTCGAGGTTTGGTGGAAAGAAACTAACATACCATCATGGAGTTAGGCATGCAAGTTCACTTTCCCTTTTGCAAAGCCCACTAAGTCGGTATTTTTCTGCGCTAATCTTTCGCGGAACCGCACACGCCCTTCAAGCGTTCCGTGACGCGACTTATGCTACCGCCGCCGACCCCGAGGTTACGCTGGTGCCGTCCGCAGCCTCTCCCGCCTGCAGCAGTATGCGGAGCATCCGGCGCAGTGGTTCTGCCGCACCCCAGAGCAGTTGATCGCCTACGGTAAACGCGCCAAGGTACTGACTTCCAATCGAAAGTTTCCGCAGGCGTCCGACTGGCACCAAAAGCGAGCCTGTTACTTTGGCCGGTGTGAGCTCGTCAAGGGTGAGTTCGCGCTGGTTCGGTACCACCTTTGCCCACGGATTTGCCTTCGCCAGCATGTCCGCAATCTCATCCAGCGGGACATCGCGTGTAAGCTTGATGGTGAGCGCCTGGCTGTGGCAGCGCATGGCGCCGACGCGCACACAGATCCCGTCGATGGGAATCGGATTCTTTTCCCGCCCCAGTATTTTGTTTCCCTCGGCCTGTCCTTTCCATTCCTCACGACTCTGGCCATCGCCCATATCCTTGTCGATCCATGGAATCAGGCTGCCGGCGAGCGGGACACCGAAATGCTTTTTCGGCAAGTTACCGCTGCGCAGCGCATCGGCCACCGCGCGGTCGATCTGCAGAATCGCTCCGGCCGGATCGGCGAGTAGACCCTCTGCGGCTTGATGCGCAAAGCCCATCTGCTTGACCAACTCGCGCATGTTTTCCGCACCGGCGCCCGAAGCAGCCTGGTAGGTCATCGCGCTCATCCACTCGACGAGGCCGGCTTTGAACAAACCGTGCAAGCCCATCAACATGAGGCTGACGGTGCAGTTGCCGCCAATGTAGTTTCGTACCCCCGCTGACAGCGCGCGCTTTATGACGTCCATGTTCACCGGGTCCAGAATGATCACTGCGTCATCCTTCATGCGCAGCGCCGAAGCGGCGTCGATCCAGTACCCGCTCCAGCCGGCCGAACGAAGTTTCGGGAACACCGCATTGGTGTAATCGCCGCCCTGGCAGGAAATGATGATCTGCATTGCCGATAGCGCTTCTATGGAATGTGCGTCGGCGACCGCGGGTACCGATCGGCCGATGTCCGGGCCGCGCCCTCCGGCCTGAGAGGTGGAGAAGAACACCGGATCGATATGGTCGAAATCGCGCTCTTCGCGCATTCGCTGCATCAACACCGAACCCACCATGCCACGCCATCCTACTATGCCTACTCTATCCATCTTTCTCACCTCTAATCTCTGTGATAGTCGCCGATCAAGCTTTGCTTCGCCGCCGCGACGGCTGTTAGCCGAACAGCCACGGCTGATCCAGCTTTCTCTTGTCTTCAAAGTTGCGGATCTTCTCCGCATGCCTCAGCGTAAGACCGATATCGTCCAGGCCATTCAAAAGGCAATACTTGCGAAACGGGTCGATTTCGAAAGCAAGCGTCTCACCGTCGGGCTTGGTTACGATCTGTCGCTCCAGATCGATCTCGAGCCTATAGCCTGGGAAAGCGAGCACCTCATGAAACAGACGGTCCACCTTCGATTCATCCAGCACGATCGGCAGTAACCCGTTCTTGAAACAGTTGCTGAAGAAGATCTCGGCGAAGGATGGCGCAATCAGCGCGCGGAAGCCGTAGTCTTCCAGAGCCCACGGGGCATGTTCGCGCGAGCTGCCGCAGCCGAAGTTCTTGCGCGCGAGCAGCACCTGCGCGCCCTTGTACCTCGGCTGGTTAAGCACGAAGTCCTTGTTCAAAAGGCGATTGTCATTCGGCTTGTCGGGTTGCCCCTGGTCGAGGTACCGCCAAGCATCGAACAGGTTAGGGCCGAATCCGGAGCGTTTGATCGACTTCAGAAATTGCTTCGGAATGATGGCGTCCGTGTCCACGTTGGCGCGGTCCATCGGTGCCACTAAGCCATTTAGAACATTAAATTTTTCCATTGCTACCCCCGTTCACTCGCGCCGCTGCGGTCAACGACCACGCCACCCTCGCCGCGGTGCTTGCCTGTGCCTTCGGAAGATGCGCATCCGGATACGCGTCCGGCACCGGCAACAGTTTCCTTGTCATCCGTGCGTCATTCAACGCCATTGGCGCACGTCGACGAAATGCCCGGCGATTGCGGCAGCCGCGGCCATTTCCGGGCTCACCAAGTGCGTGCGCCCGCCGGCGCCCTGGCGTCCCTCAAAATTCCGGTTCGAGGTCGACGCGCAGCGCTCGCCCGATTGCAGCTGGTCCTCGTTCATTCCGAGGCACATCGAACAGCCCGGCTCGCGCCACTCGAAGCCTGAGTCCCTGAATATGCGGTCCAGTCCCTCGCGCTCTGCCTGCGCTTTCACCAGTCCCGAACCCGGAACGACCAGAGCCAGCCTGATGTTCGGTGCGACCCGTTTGCCCCGCACCATGCTGGCAGCCGCGCGCAGGTCCTCGATTCGCGAGTTGGTGCACGAGCCGATGAAGACCTTGTCCAGACGAATGGCGGTCATGGGCGTATTAGGCTCGAGGCCCATGTAGACCAGCGCCCGCTCGATGCCTTCGCGCCTGACGCCGTCCTTTTCCCTGTCCGGGTCGGGGACTCGGTCGTCAATCGCTACCACCATCTCCGGAGACGTGCCCCAGGTGACCTGGGGCTTGATCGTGCCGGCGTCAATCTGCACGACGCGATCGAACTTCGCATGCACGTCGCTCGTGAGCGTCCGCCAGTAATCCACCGCCCGGCTCCACATCTGTCCCGTCGGCGCATACGGCCTGCCCTTGAGGTATTCGATCGTGGTGTCATCAACGGCGATGATCCCCGCACGGGCGCCGGCCTCGATCGCCATGTTGCACAGGGTCATGCGGCCTTCCATCGAAAGCGCGCGCAGAGTGCCTCCGCCCAGTTCCAGCGCGTAGCCGGTCCCGCCGGCCGTGCCGATGCGACCGATGATCGCGAGCGCGAGGTCCTTGGCAGTGACCCCGCGGGGAAGCGCGCCTTCGACCTGCACCAGCATGTTGCGCGATTTCTTCTGCAGCAGGCACTGCGTTGCGAGTGCGTGTTCAACTTCGGACGTGCCGATGCCGAACGCAAGGCATGCGAAAGCGCCATGGGTGCTGGTATGCGAGTCGCCGCACACCACGGTCATCCCCGGCAGGATGACCCCCTGCTCGGGCCCCATGACGTGCACGATGCCCTGGCGCGGATCGTTCATCCCGAATTCAACGATTCCGTGTTCCCTGCAGTTGGCATCGAGCGTCTCGACCTGCAGGCGCGACACGGCATCACTGATGCCGAGCTTGCGGTCGGTGGTCGGCACGTTGTGGTCGGCCGTCGCGACATTGGCCGATATGCGCCACAGCTTGCGCCGGGAAAGCTTCAGACCCTCGAATGCCTGCGGGCTGGTCACCTCGTGCACCAGATGACGGTCAACGTAAAGCAGCGTCGTACCGTCGTCTTCGACGTGCACCACGTGGCTGTCCCAGAGCTTGTCGTAGAGAGTTTGCGGGGTCATTCCGAAACCAGTAGGGAAAGCATTGAATTATACCGGATGCATCCTCACAGCCGGCCGGGCAGGAGTCGACACCGTGAGCAGGCCGGGAACCCTGCGGGGATCAACGCGGTTTGTAATACGAAAGCGCCTCGGGCAGCCACCGCTCGATCTCCCGTATGCGCGTTCGATCGGCCGGATGCGTCGACAGGAACTCCGGGGCCTCACCCTTGCCCGCCGCGGCCATACGCCGCCAAAAATCGACTGCTGAACGCGGGTCATACCCGGCCTTGGCCATGAATATCAACCCGAGGCGGTCGGCCTCCGATTCCTGCAGCCGCGAGTACGGCAGCAGGACGCCGACTGCGGCACCGACGCCCAGCAGGCCTGCATACAACCGGGCCTTCTTTGAATCGTTTTCCGCGAGTCCAACCGCGGCCGCAGCCACCAATCCTTCCACGGCAAGCTCCTGCGACAGGCGTTCACCGCCGTGGCGCGCGATCGCGTGCGCAACCTCGTGCCCCATTACTGCGGCAAGCCCCGCGTCGTCGCGCGTCAACGCAAAGATACCCGTATACACGGCCACCTTGCCCCCGGGCAACGCAAACGCATTCACCATCTTGTCGTTCTCGATGACCTTGAATTCCCACTGGTAGTCCCTCTTGCCTGTCGCTTCGGCAATGCGGCGGCCGACGCGAAGAACCTGATCGTTCAGTCTCGTGTCGTTGGAGATCTTCTCCTTCTTGAGCGTGTCGCGGTACGCGGTAAGACCCATCTGCACCTCTTGGCGCTCGCCGAGAAGCTGCAGCTGGCTGCGCCCGGTAATGGGCACCGTCTGACACGCGGCGAGAATAACCGTCGCGAGCATCGCGGCAGCGGACATTGAAACAAGTGTGCGTCTCATCACTGTCACTCCATCGTCAGCGCTGTCGTTCCCGTGGACCTTTCTCCCGAGAACTGATTTTCGCGGCGGCGACCAGCAGCATCAAGCCCAGCGCAGCGCAGAGCGAACCCAACGTGAAAGTCCAAGCCGCCCCAACGCTGTCCCAGACGAGTCCCGACCCCGCGCCGCCCACCATGCCGCCGGCCCCGAACGACAGGCTCATGTACAACGCCTGACCGCGGGAACGCTGCCGGTCCGGAAACCACTGGTTAATCTGGCCCAGCGCCGCCGCATGATACGAGCCAAAAGTCGCCGCGTGCAGAACTTGCGCCACCACCAGAACTGCCAGCGAACCCACTCCCCAGCCTATGGCGGCAAACCTCACCACCGCGCAGGCGAAACTCAGTATCAGAACCGTATTCAGCGACCAGCGCAGGAATATCCGGGGCGCAAGCACGAATACGCCAATCTCCGCGACGACGCCAAGCGACCACAATACTCCCACTAAGCTCTTGCTGTAGCCATAGTCGGCAAGGTAGATGGAATAGAACGTATAAAACGGGCCGTGCGCGACGGACATCAGGAAGCATGCGAGGAGCAAGGCCGCCACCTCCGGCCGGCGCACGACGGGCCAGAGCGGAAGGTAAGCGCCAGGGTCGCTGCGCACCGGTCCGTCTCGCAGGCTGCACGTCAACGCAAACGACACCAGCAGCAGTGCAAGTACCAGTACGGTAAGAATCTGGGCCGAACGCGCGTCGAGGATCGCGCCTGTGCCGAGCACGGCGACGATGAATCCCAGCGATCCCCACAGGCGCAACAGCCCGTAGCGGCCGAGATCGTCACGCAACAGCGAAAACAGCGCTGTTTCGAACAATGGCAGCGCGGCACTGGTAAAAAAGGCGACAAACGCCAGCGTCGCGAACAGCCCCCAAAACGACTGGGTGACGAACACGCCGCACCAAGCCAGGGCACCGGCCCCTAGCCCGATCCGCAGCAGCGCGATGCGGGCGCCCGAGCGGTCGGCCATTCCGGCCCACAGGTTGGGCGCGAAAATGCGCATGACCTGCGTTACCGAAAGCAGTAATCCGATCTCCAATGCGCTTTTGCCGACCGACTGCAGGTACAGGCTGAAATAGGGCGCAAATACGCCTACGTAGGCGAAATACGCGAAATAGAACGCAGCCATCCGGAAGACCGGCACCGGGCGCATTGCATTGCGGGCGTGTTTGGGAGCGCCGATGCTAGCATCCAATTTTCGCGCTCGCCGCGGCGCGCATTTACTGTACGCTTGAAGTATCGGCGATCAGCCTCGCAAATGGCCGCGCGGCCGGCGGGAGACGACGCAAACATGCTTGTTCGCTTTCACAGCGATGCCACCGGAGCGGTCACGATGTTCGGTGACGTCGCGAAAGAACTGCTGCTGCTGATGGGAGCAAGCGGTGTGATCCCAGGCGCGCTGCTGGCAGCCGACGTGCCCGCTGCACTGCGCAGACTCAGCCGGGCGGTTGAATCGCCGGAGGGCAACCGTGTCTTGCGCCAGCCACGCTCGAGCCGCGAAGAAACCGATGACGAGCAAGAGGAAGCGGTCGCGCTGGTCAATCTGCGTACGCGGGCCTATCCGTTGCTGCGGTTGCTTGAAACCGCTGCCGCCGAACAGTGCGCCGTCGTGTGGGAGGACTCGAGCAAGGCGACCGGCTAGCGTCCGTCAGCGCGCGCGGCCCCTAATCTTCGGTGTCGCAGTGCGCACGCCCGCGCACTGCGCGGCGTGCCGCAAAGCATGATCAATCAACACGCAGGCCAGCATCGCTTCGGCGATCGGCGTCGCGCGGATTCCGACACAGGGATCGTGACGGCCCGTGGTCTGAACGGTCACCGGCTCCCCTGAGGTGTTGATCGACCGCCGCGGAATGCGGATCGACGAAGTAGGCTTGAGCGCAATGCTGACGACGATATCCTGACCGGTCGAAATCCCGGCGAGCACGCCGCCCGCGTTGTTGCTCAGGAATCCCTCGGGGGTCAGTTCGTCACCGTGCTGGCTGCCGCGCTGTTCCACGCTCGCAAAGCCCGCGCCGATCTCCACGCCCTTTACGGCATTGATGCCCATCATCGCACCGGCAATGTCGGAGTCCAGCCGACCATAGACGGGCTCGCCCCAGCCGACCGGCACCCCGGAGGCGATCACGGTCACCCGTGCGCCGCAGGAATCGCCGGCACTGCGAAGCTCGTCCAGGTAGGCCTCGAGCGTCGGCACGACCTCGGCATCGGGCGCAAAGAACGGGTTCCGATGGACTTCATCCCAGGACTTCAGCTCGATCCGGTGTGGACCGACCTGCGACATATAGCCGCGCACCTCGACACCGTGCTTCTCGCGCAACCACTTTTTGGCAATTGCCCCGGCTGCAACGCGGATCATCGTCTCGCGCGCCGACGCGCGGCCACCGCCGCGATGGTCGCGTATTCCGTATTTCTGCCAGTAGGTGTAGTCACCGTGGCCCGGCCTGAAGCTCGCGACAATCGCCGCGTAGTCCTTGCTGCGCGCATCCTCGTTGCGGATCAGAAAACCGATCGATGTGCCGGTCGTCCTGCCTTGGAACACGCCGGACAGAATCTCGATGCGATCCGACTCCCTTCGCTGAGTCACGTGGCGCGAGGTACCGGGTTTTCTGCGGTCCAGTTCGCGCTGAATGTCGGCCTCCGCCAGTTCGAGGCCCGGCGGGCATCCGTCGACAATGCCACCATAGGCCGGGCCATGGCTCTCGCCGAATGACGTGACGCAGAACAGGTGACCGAACGTGTTTCCGGACACGGCGTGGCTCTACGCAGCGCTGGTCCAGATAAGAGGACGCATCCGCTCGTGCTCGAAACGGAGCATCAGGCCGCCGAGTCGGTGATGTACCCCTTGAGCATGCGGTTCTCGAATGCCTGTTCCTCGAGCATCGCCTTGGCCACGTCGTGGAAAGACAGCACTCCGCTCACCGCCCCGCCCTCCACCACCGGCACGTAGCGGGTGTGCGTTTCCAGCATCAATCGCCGCAGATCATCCACGTCGACGTCCGAACCGACCGTCTCGGGCTTGGAGGTCATGTCCCTGACGAAAAGGTTGCTGATCGATCCGTTATTGGCGTGAAGTGCCTTGAGAACCTCACGGAATGTAATCATGCCGACGAGCTTGCCATGTTCCATCACAACGAGTGAACCGATGTCCTGTTCGACCATCACTCCGACTGCATGCGACAACAGACTGTCGGGGGCGACCGTATGCAGGACGCCTTCTCCCTTTACGCGCAGTATGTCTCTGGTTTTCATTGTCACCTCCTAGAATGGTGTCGCTATGGCAAATGCTACACCGTCAAGGCGCCGGTGAATACCGGGGCTCCGATCCGGCTCAAAATTCCGTGCGGTCGAATGCGTTGACTTCTCGCGCCACCGTTTCCACCGGCACGCAATGCGACGTGCGTCACCGAATGCAGGCAGCGGTTCCCGTCGTAGGCCGGGTTCCGCTGCACCGCAGAAACGCAATGCCTCAGCGATCGTGATGCCGCGCCTGGCGCACGCGCGCCCGACGCTCCGCAGCGGGTCCTCTGAATTTGGCGCGCCCTGCTCCCGTTCCCGTTTTCATGAACGAAAGCCGGCCTTTTGCGCCGCTGGACTCGTAGTCGGCGAGCACCAATTCGCTCGCCGACTCGCGTGCGATGCCGCGCTCCTCGACGAGATACCGAAGCACCGCGTCGAAAAGCCGCTCAAGCGCTATCTCATGAGTCTTCCTGATCGTGGCGAACAACCAGTTCGAAAAGCGCATGAACTGCCCGAACGGCGACACTGCCGACGTTCCCGCACCCGCGGCGTCCGCGGACGACCCGCCCAGCAGCACAGGCAGCGTGCGCCTGAAACGACCGGCGTTGCCCACCATCTCCCAATAGCGTGAAAAACGCGTGATCCGCTGCATGTCTTCGAAGCCGATGCGGTCGGTCGCCAGCACGTTGTAGGGTGGGTCCGGGTTGTAGCGCATCCGGAACGCCTCGGTGTGGCGAGCAATCGGCGTACCTCGAAGGCGCTTCAGTATGCCGACCTGGATCTCGTGCGGGCGCATCGCATGCAGCCGGTCGAACCCCTGCCCGAAGCTCGCCAGGTCCTCCCCGGGCAGCCCCGCAATCAGGTCCGCGTGAATGAGGGCCGTGGAATGCTCCCGCAGCCAGACGAAGTTCTGTTGCGCTTTCGCATTGTCCTGCTTGCGGGAAATCAGCGCCTGGACCTGCGGATTGAAGGTCTGGATGCCGATCTCCAAGTGCAGGCTTCCTGCCGGAAAGCGCGCGATCGCCTCCCTTAAACCGTCCGGAAGGTGGTCCGGTATCAGCTCGAAATGGACGAACAATCGCTCGTCCATGCGATCAAGAAAGAACTCGAGAATTCGACGGCTGGCGCTGACATTGAGATTGAACGTCCGGTCGACGAAGCGAAAGTGCCTCGCGCCGCGTTCAAATAGCGACTGCATCTCGGCCAGGAACCGCTCCAGGTCGAAGGGCCATGCGGTCCTGTCCAGCGAGGAAAGACAAAACTCGCACTTGAATGGACAGCCGCGCGAGGCCTCGACGTAGAGAAACCGCGAGGCGATGTCCGCGTCGCTATAAAGGGAGTACGGAAGCGCGAGAGAGCTCAGCGGAACCTGCTCGCCGGCCAGAATACGCGCTGCAGGCCGCCGGGCCGACAGGACCTGCGCGCAAAGCTTCGCAAAAGTTGCGTCCCCGGGACCGGTGATCACATAGTCCGCCAGGGCGCAAATACGCTGTTCGCCGACCTCGTAGCTCACCTCGGGTCCACCCGCGACGACCACGACCTCCGGGGCGACCTCCTTGAGCATCGCGATGATGCGACTCGTGTCGTCGACATTCCAAATGTAGACGCCGAATCCGACGATGCGCGGCTCTTCCTTCAGCAGCGCTTCGACCACGTCGAGCGGGCGCGTTCCAAGCACGAATTCGGCAATGCTCGCCTGCGATTGCAGTTCGCCGAGATTGGCGAACAGATAGCGCAGGCCCAGCGACGCATGCAGGTAACGCGCGTTCAGCGTGGCCAGGACGATGGAGGGCATGGCGACAGTGTATACATCGCGTCGCGCCGACAGTAGCGGCGCGGGTTGCGCGAAGAGCGGCGGCTGCTGCCGTGAAAACCTTCTGGCAACCGCCTCGAAACCGACGTCACGCTCGCTCGACCACCCCCACAGTCAATTCAGGCCGGGGTAACCAGCAGGTTGACGTTGCCGCTCCCGGACGACTGAGCATAGTCTCCGAATTTCTTGCCCGAGAGTCTTCCCGAACGCCCCGAGAGCGCCTTCAATGCGCCCAGCAGCGTCGCGAGCACGCGTCCGCCCATTTCGGCCTTGACCGCGACAGTGTAATCGGGGAACCAGGCGTCGATCTGCTCCAGATCGCCCGCGCACAGCAGCCCGATCAACTTGCTGTCCATCTCGATCCGTTCCTTGGTCGGCCAGTTCTGGCGTCCACGCACGACCGCGTGCGTCAGTGCCGAACTTGCGATGAACACCGCGCGCCTCCCGGTCGCTTGCGCGGCTTCATCGACCAACCGGCCGGCAAGACGGCACTCGTCGTGATCTGCGGCCAGCACAGTCGGAATCTGCACCACGGGAATTTCGGCATCCGGGTCCATGTGCAGCAACGGAACCAGCCCTGCGTAGTCCCAGGAGTAATGCTCGGAGGCATTCGCGAACGCCGGGACTCCGTGCGGCTTGAATGACTCGATCAGCGCCTGGCCGAGCGCCGGGTCCCCCTTGCGCTCATAGGGCGTCCCGGGGATCAGTTCCAGGGCTTCCGTCGCCACGCAGTAGCCCTTGTGTGGATTCTGCAGTGTCGCGAACCAGTTGAATGTGGACACCCAATGCGCCGATTCCAGCACCAGAACGTCCGGCTTCATGGCACGGATCGCTGCCCCCAGTTCGCGCAACCCGCGGACCAGTCCTTGCTGAAAATCCGGGATGCTTGCCTCGGAGCCCAGGCTCGGAACGTGAGCAGCCACGGCCGCTGCGATCAACCCCTTGTCGTTGGCCGCCATATCGACCTCCTGTTGGATTGCGACTTAAGACGAGACTTCGCACTCTACCTCCGCATGCCGTTTTGTCAACACGCCACTCACGAACGCCGACGCGCGGCTCTCGCCCCCGCGCGGGCGGGCGCACGCGAACTCCGGGTTTTGGTAGCATGGCGGCAACGTACCGGAGTCGAACCATGGCAACACAGGCCGGTGTTTCCACGCTGCTGCTGCGAAACGTCCCGCTATTCGCAATGCTACCTGCAGATCAACTCGCCACGATCGCGTCCGTGGCGAGTCGCAAGAGCTTTGCCCGCGGCGCGACGGTCATCGCCGCCGGTGAGGTCGGCAGTACACTCTACGTCGTAATTTCGGGCCGGCTCAAAGTCATCATGAGCAACGACGCGAATCGCGAAATAATTCTTTCACTGCTCGGCAAGGGTGAATACTTCGGCGAAATGGTGCCGCTCGACGACAACACGAGATCCGCAAGCGTGATCACGCTGGAGCCCTGCGAACTTCTGGTACTGTCGAACCAGGCCTTCAGGAAATGCCTGTCGGAAAACTTTGAAATGGCGATGACGGTCATGCGCTGCCTTGTCAAGCGCCTGCGCGACGCAGACCGAAAAATCGGAAGTCTTGCGCTGATGGACGTCTACGGGCGTGTGGCCCAACTGCTGCTTGAGATGTCCGAAACGATCGACGGCGAGCAGGTCGTGACGCGCAAGATCGTAAAGCAGGATATAGCCAATATGATCGGCGCGTCGCGGGAGATGGTTAGCCGCGTGATGAAGGACCTGCAGGTTCGCGGATTAATCGATGTTCGCGGCAAGACGACCCATCTCCGCGACAACATCGCAAATATCGATTGACTGCGCAGCGGCTGCCCCGGAAACAGGTTCCTTGTTCTCAGTGCCTGACTCTGCGCATCTTGAGATCAACCGTTATGGGCCGGCTCGGGTAGTGGAACAAGATCGGTCCATCGGGCTCGGCATTTATGAACTGGCGCACGAACGGATCATCCGACGAACGGATCTCGTCGGGGGTGCCCTGCCCGGCAAGCACGCCGTCACCGATGATGTATACGAGATCGGCGACTTTTAGCGCCTCCTTCACGTCGTAGGTGACGATGATCGAGGTCGTACCCAGCGAATCGTTGAGGCGGCGTATCAGGTCCGAGATGACGTTGAGCGAAATAGGATCGAGGCCGGCAAACGGCTCGTCGTACATGGCCAGCATCGGATCCATCGCAATCGCCCTCGCGAGAGCCACCCGCCTCGCCATGCCTCCCGACAGGTCACCGGGCATCAGCGCGTATGCGCCCCGCAGACCGACCGCATTGAGCTTCATGAGCACCAGCCGCCGGATCAAGTCCTCCGGAAGCCGGGTGTGCTCGCGCATCGGAAACGCGATGTTCTCGTACACCGAAAGATCGCTGAACAGACCGCTCACCTGAAACATCATGCCCATCCTGCGGCGCAACGCGTAGAGCTTTTCCCTGTTGAGGCGGTGTACGACCTGGCCGTCCACCTTGACGTGCCCGCGCCTCGGCCTGAGTTGGCCGCCGATCATGCGCAACAACGAAGTCTTGCCGCAGCCGCTGGCGCCGAGAATCGCGACCACCTTGCCGCGGGGAATCTTCAGCGACAGCCCGCGGAGCACCTCGCGATTGCCGTAAGCCAACCTGATCTCGACGACTTCGACGACGTTTTCGCGCGACGATTTTGCTTTCATCGATGTTTGGTGGTGTCTAGCGAAACAAGCGATTTCGAAAGAGTATCGCGCAGTTCCCGCTTCATCACCTTCCCGATTGCGTTTCTCGGCAGGCTGTCGATCAGTTCCACCGCGGCCAGCCGCTGGATGTTACCGAGGCGGGCGTTGGCCCAGGCGAAAAGTTCCTCCGCGCCAACGCAAGCACCGCTTCTCACTACGACGAAGGCGAGCGGCGTTTCGCCCCATCGGGCCGAGGGCACGCCCACGACGGCGACCTCGGCCACGCCGGGATGCTCGCGAACTACCGCTTCCAGGTCGCTCGGGTAGATGTTGAAACCGCCCGAGATGATCATATCCTTCCTGCGGTCGAGCAGCATCAGAAAACCGTCCGGGTCGAAGCGGCCGATATCGCCGGTCCGCAGATACCGTTTTCCTTCGGCGTCGAACCATTCCGTTTCGGCCGTCATCGCCGGCTGATTGTGATAACCGGTCATCATGACCGGTGATCGGCCGACCACTTCGCCGACCTCCCCCGCGGGCACTTCGCGCCCGTGCTCGTCGATGAGTCGCACTTCGTGACCCGGCGCAGGCCGCCCGACCGTGTGCAGTTTGTCCGGGTGCTCGTGCGCCGCGAGGATGCACGTGCCGCCGCCCTCGGTAAGCCCGTACAGTTCAACGAGCCCGCCCGGCCAGCGCTTGAGCACGTCGGCCTTGAGGCCGGCGGCAAACGGTGCGCTGGTACAAAGCTTGAAACGGAACGAAGAGAGGTCGTAGCGGTCGAATTCGGGCGACGCCATGATGCGCTGGTACTGCACCGGAACCAGGATCGTGTGCGTCACCCTGTGCTTCTCCGCCAGCGCGAGATAACGCGCCGCGTCGAATTTGCCCATCAGAACGACGGTGCCGCCCAGACCGAGCGTCGGAAGGAAAGTGACCAGCGTCGTGTTCGAATAAAGCGGCGTCGCAACAAGCGTGACGGACTCCGGCCCGTAGCCGTAGGGCGCGGTGCGCTGCAAATAGCCCCAGCGCATTGCGTGCGATTGCACGATCCCTTTCGGGACTCCGGTCGTGCCGGATGAATAAATGATGTTGAATGCCCACTCGGGCACGATCGGGACGGCATTGGGCCGTGCGCCCTCCGCGGCGAGCCAGTCATCCAAGCGCTGCGTGCGGACATCGGCCTGCGCGTCAAGCGCGATGCAATGCGCCGACATGCGATCGCGCACCGGCGCAAACGAGGCCAGCGCCGCAGCATCTGCAAACAACAGCTTCGCCCCGGCGTCGGCCAGCATCCCCTCGAGACTTTGCGACGTACCGAAAGGTGGAAGATGCGCCACCGCGACGCCGGCGCGCGATGCGCCCAGAAATACCGCCGCGTATTCGATCGAAGTCGCGGCGCAGATGGCCACGGTGTCCCGGACCCGGATAGCGTCGCGCTGCAGCGAAGCGGCCACGCGGTCGATCAGCGCATCGAGCGCCGCGTAATCGACAACGCGCTGTTCATGCTTCAACGCTGCGTGATCCGGCCGCCGCTCGGCCTGTGAGCGAACCAGGTCTGGAATCGCGCAGAAGGGCTGATCGAAAAAGCTATTCGTCAATGGGATGCTCTTGCAGACAGGCCTGGCGTTCGGCGAGGACGATCATTTTACCGAACCTGCGCTGCAACGGCCGCCGACATCCCTGCGCAGTGGTCTCTTCGAGGCGCGTCGCGCGCCGTACAATGGCACAACGATGCAAACACCTGCGCCACCACCCCGATCCTCCCTCACGCCGTACTCGGAACTGACCCCCGACCTGGTGCTCGACGCGCTGGAGGGCGTCGGCTATCGCGGCGACGGCCGACTGCTCGCGTTGAACAGCTACGAAAACCGCGTCTACCAGGTCTGGCTCGAGGAGGATGCAACGAACGGAACCTCGCGCTCCTCAAGCCCGTCGGTCGTCGCGAAATTCTATCGACCGGAACGCTGGTCGGACGCGCAGATCCTCGAAGAGCACGCTTTCGCGGCCGAGCTCGCTGAACGCGAAATCCCGGTGGTCGCTCCGCTCGCAACCGAAGGCGCCGGAACGCTTCACCAGCATTGCGGCTTTCGCTTCGCGGTCTACCCCCGGCGCGGCGGCCGCACGCCGGAGTTGGAGAATCGAGACACCCTCGAATGGATGGGCCGCTTCATCGGGCGCATCCATGCAGTCGGCGCGCTGCAGCCGTTCGCGGAGAGACCGGCGCTGGACATCACCAGCTTCGGCACCGAACCGCGGGACTGGTTGCTCGCTCATGGTTTCATTCCGGCGGACCTGCTCGAAGCGTGGACGAGCGTCACGGCGCAAGCGCTGCAGGGCGCCGAACGGTGCTACGAGCGCGCCGGCCCGGTGCGCTCGCTGCGGCTGCACGGCGACTGCCACGCCGGCAACGTGCTCTGGACCGAAGGCGGCGATGCGCCGGGGCCCCATTTCGTCGACTTCGACGACTGCCGCATGGGGCCCGCCGTTCAGGACCTGTGGATGCTGCTCTCGGGCAATCGCGCCGCGATGGCGCGGGAGCTTTCCGACCTGCTCGCGGGCTACCAGGATTTCCACGATTTCGACGCGCGCGAACTGGCGTTGATCGAAGCGCTGCGCACGCTGCGCCTGATCCACTACTCGGCGTGGATCGCGCGGCGCTGGCACGACCCGGCGTTTCCGGCCGCGTTCCCTTGGTTCAACACCCAGCGTTACTGGCAGGACCGCATCCTCGAACTGCGCGAGCAGATCGCGCTGATGGACGAACCATGGTCTGCCTGACGGGCACAGTCGATAAGACAATGGATTCGGATCGCATCCTCTCCGCGACGGTGTGCCAGGAAGGGGGTACGGCTATCCGCCCCCATGCAGCCGCGACCTCTCGGCAGCGGCCCGCTGCAGCCCCTCCCGGGTGAACGGGCCGGCGCCGAGCGCTTGGTGCAGCTCCCACTCGTAGACCTCGACGGTGCGGTAGCCGTGGCGCACGAAGGGCTCCTCGCGCATCAGGGCCTCGGCCTCGGCCAGCGAGTCGGCGCGCACCACCATGACCCCGACGAAGGCGCGGTCCTGCTCGGGCAGGGCGGCCGCAAGCCGCTGCTGCTCGGGGGTCTGGCCCCCGGGCCCCAGCGTGGAGCGGCGGTCCCAGACGGGGCCGGAGAACAGGATGCGGCCGGCCTGCTGCTGGCGGTAGTTCCACGCCAGGTGCTCGTCCAGCACGGCCTGGGCCTCGGCCCGCGGCTTGTGGTAGCGGTGCAGGGTGAGAAACAGCACGGCGGATCCCTCCTTCAAACAGTGCTCCAGTATGCGCTGGATGACCTCCTTGTGCTCGATCAGCGCAATCACCCACACCGGCCCCCTGCGCTTCGGGCACTCGAGCGGGTCGCGCGCAGGCTGCACCGCGGGGCGTTCTTCGGCGGCAACCGGTTCGACGAGCACGCGGCAAAGTCGATGCCTACGGCAAGATGGCCTCCGAACGGGCGTCGGTGAAGAACGTCAATGACGCGCGGAAGAAAAAGTGGCGGCCAAGCCGCGCAGATTCGCCGGAGAGTCCAACTGACGGAAAAAATCGGCACCCTCCCTTGCACGGGTTGTAGGGATCTCCTGACAGATCCGGCCGACCAAAACAGGCATCATTCGCAAGGGTGGGGGAAAGAATTCCTGCATCGCTGACATTCTTTGGGGGAGTCGGCACCGGTGCGGCAGGATGGCCATGACGCGAATAGGTTGAACGGACGGGCGACAGGCGCCGTACAACAGGCTTGCGAGCAGCCGACGAGTCCGGCGAGCCGCCGCTCGACCACGGCCCGCGTGAGCACCGTCGGCAAGCGCGGTGGACGGCTCGCCCGCTGCAGCCCATCGAGCCAGGCGAATTTCCTGACGAGCACCTCCTTATACAGAAACAGAAGTCCCGACAGCGCCTGGTTCTGCGTGGACGCCGCGACACTGCGCTCGGCGGCGAGATGATCGAGAAACGCCGTGACCTCGAATTCGCCCAGCGACTCGGGATGCCGCTTGGCGTGGAAGTGGATAAAGCGCTTGATCCAGTGCACGTAGGCTTCCTCCGTGCGGCGGCTGAAACAACGCCGGCGAGCGGCCTCGTGGACCCGATCGAGCAGCCGCGGACGGCCGCTGACGCCCGCTGCTGGAGCCGCTCCTGATTCATGAGCCATTTTTCCTCCCTTTCACAGCCTATTTCCGATACGGCTGCATCGATCGCAGCCTATCTCCGGGACCGGCTGCCGTTCCGTAGGCTAAACGCTTGATTTCGAGGGCGGATGACAAGAGCGAAACAGGGGTATTTAATACTCCGACTAATAGGAAGTTAACTTTGAGTTAAAGCGCATTGACCGGGTCGGACACAATCTGGCTATAATATGGCCAGAATGCCTTATGAGATCATATTGGCGCCCGAAGCCTCCGGGGACTTGGACAATCTGAAGGCGAACGTCCGGGCCAAAGTGCGAGAGGGACTGGAAACCCACCTTCGGCACGAGCCCGCGAAGACCAGCCGCAGTCGAATCAAGCGTCTTCGTAAATTGTCTCAGCCTCAATACCGGTTGAGAATCGACGATGTTCGGGTGTTCTATGACATCAGCGGCAATACCGTTGAGGTGCTGGCAATTATTCTCAAATCGGAGGCTGCGACATGGCTGGCCAAGTTCGGAAAGGTCGAGTGAAGGAAGTACCGCTTGCGGCGGTGAAGGATGATCTCTCGCGCTACCTGCGAGAGGCCGAGAAGTCCGAGATCATCATCACGCGTCACGGAAAACCTGCGGGTGTGCTGATCGGATTCCGGTCCGAGGACGAATGGTTCGAGTATCGACTGGAGAACGACCCTCGTTTTCTTGAGCGCATCGCAAAGGCTCGCGCCAGTCTTCGGGCCGGTCGCGGAATCCGGCTGGAAGACGTGAAGCCTTGACCCATATGCGCTTTAACCGCGTGATCGAAAGCGACGCGCGGCAAGACCGGCCGCGCGCGCTTCATCACGGACGTTATGCCCCATAGATTCAGGTCCGGGTTATACTGGGCGCATTGGAGGTAACTATGGATACCCGTTATATCAGCCGCGATCCTGAAATTATGAGCGGCGCCCTATGTTTCAAGGGCACACGGGTTCTCGTCCAGAACCTCTTCGACTACCTTGAAGGAAGTTCATCGCTTGAAGACTTCCTGGAGGACTTCCCCTCTGTCTCCCGGGAGGCTGCGATAGCGGTTCTCGAGGCAGCCAAGGCACACCTATTCGCAGATGCGCCTGCTGCTTGACGAGTCCGTTCCACGTCGGCTAAAGCGCTCCCTGCCTCGCCATGCCGTACGCAATGTGGTCGAAATGGGCTGGGGCGGCATCAGGAATGGCGAACTCCTCGCACGAGCCGCAAACGAGTTCGACGCCCTCGTCACGGTCGACAAGAACCTTCAATATCAGCAGAACCTCGACAATTTGCCGATTGCAGTGATCGTGTTGGATGCGAAGTCGAACGAGCTTCCCTACCTGCTGCCGTTGATCCCAAAGCTCGAGGAAGCGCTTGCAAATCTTGTGCCTCGCGCAATTGTTCGAATTGGGGCATAACCGGCCCATCGAGACGGACCTTCGCAAGCGGGCTTCGCCCCCTTGCTCGGCCGCTCATGGGCAACGTTATACCCCAGCATCAACATCTGACGCGCCCTAGACACGGCTACGGCAA